>Ga0302274_10001563_pt1 | contig 21834 bp, 20 predicted proteins | sample III_Bog_N2_1_FD_198755 | JGI IMG/M metagenome (GOLD analysis project Ga0302274, IMG submission 198755) | Peat permafrost microbial communities from Stordalen Mire near Abisko, Sweden - III_Bog_N2_1 | ecosystem: Environmental > Terrestrial > Soil > Wetlands > Peat | place: Sweden: Abisko...
TTCGTCCGAGGCTAGCCCTAAAGCTATTTCGGAGAGAACGAGCTATCACGGAATTTGATTAGCCTTTCACCCCTACCCACAGCTCATCCGAGCTTTTTTCAACAAACACCGGTTCGGTCCTCCAGTGCGTGTTACCGCACCTTCAACCTGGCCATGGGTAGATCATCCCGCTTCGCGTCTATTCCAACCAACTATGGCGCCCTATTAAGACTCGCTTTCGCTGCGGCTCGCTTACGCTTAACCTTGCTGATTAGAATAACTAGCCGGCTCATTATGCAATAGGCACGCGGTCAGACATTCCCTTGCGGGCATAGTCCTCCCACTGCTTGTAGGCACACGGTTTCAGGTACTTTACACTCCCCTCGACGGGGTTCTTTTCACCTTTCCCTCACGGTACTGGTTCACTATCGGTCAGATACGAGTATTTAGCCTTACGGGATGGTCCCCGTGGATTCAAGCAGGGTTTCACGTGCCCCGCCTTACTCAGGTGCCTGCTTCGAGTCCGGATCATTTTCGCCTACGCGTCTGTCACGCTCTATGGATCCACTTTCCAGAGGATTCAGCTAACGACCGGATTGGTAACTCTACTGTTGCAGGTCCTACAACCCCGGAGTCACCTAAATGACACCGGTTTGGGCTATTCCGAGTTCGCTCGCCACTACTATCGGAATCGAGGTTTCTTTCTTTTCCTTCAGGTACTGAGATGGTTCACTTCCCTGAGTTCGCTCTAACCCGCCTATGTATTCAGCGGGTAGTTTCCAGGGTTTGCCTGGAAGGGTTTCCCCATTCGGAGATCTCCGGTTATAACGCCTGTGTGCGGCTTACCGAAGCTTATCGCAGCTTGCCACGTCCTTCATCGCCTGTATCTGCCAAGGCATCCACCGTGCGCCCTTAGTAGCTTGACCATAGAATTAACTCCACGCAGGGAGGACTCACGTCCGCCTGCTTCGAATCAACCTAAGTATTTCCGCCTGAGAAACAATCCGTTATGCTCACGCACTCGCCGGATTGCACTCCTAAAGACACTCTTCTTGCATTTGAACATTTCTTCCTGGTTGCCTGTCGCCTAACCGAAGTTAGCCGAAGGTCCAAGAAAAGATGCTCGGCCTTGTAATTGCGTCATACTCCACCGCATCCCTTCGACTCATCTTGCGATAAGCCGGTACGAGGATGCGCCTTCGATGCGCATTACCCAATCAATTTCGTTGTCAAACATCCAAACCTTCTTACTCAGAAGGCCCGCCCTTGGGCGGTGGGAAACCTGCCGACGCGTCCCGAAGGACTGGTCAGCCTGTTTCCAAATCGCAGCTTCATCAAAGCGGCGATCAGGAAACAGCTTAGTTACTACAAATGAGTGATGGTGGAGCTGAGCGGGATCGAACCGCTGACCTCATGCTTGCAAAGCACGCGCTCTCCCAACTGAGCTACAGCCCCAAGTTCGAGCTTCTAGCTGCTAGCTTTCAGCCGCTAGCCAGTTCAGTCGTGCAAGAGCCACTTCAAATACAACGCCTAGAAGCTAAAAGCTAGCAGCTAGAAGCTGTAGTCATGGTGGGCCTGGGTAGATTCGAACTACCGACCTCACCCTTATCAGGGGTGCGCTCTAACCAACTGAGCTACAGGCCCGTGTTGGCCGCTCCCCCGCCGGCACATGACCTTGCGGCATCGAGCGCGGCGGCTCTCAGTAAATCCTCATTCGTTCTCAAAAAAGGGTTTCGAGGACATAGGTTGAACATGCTCGACGACTAAGTCGTCGGTGACCATCGTGCGAATCAATAACCAAGCAGAGAAGGCTTGATCGAGACTCCCTCAATCTGCAGGTACAGAAGGAGGGGTGGATAGCTCGACTTATCCGGCCTTCGCAGGCTCCGCGTTCGCGGAAGGGATAAGTGAGCCACCGATTCTCTCTTAGAAAGGAGGTGATCCAGCCGCAGGTTCTCCTACGGCTACCTTGTTACGACTTCACCCCAATCATGAATCACACCTTGGACAGCTGCCTCCTTGCGGTTAGCTCGCTGGCTTCTAGTGCAACCCACTTTCGTGATGTGACGGGCGGTGTGTACAAGGCCCGGGAACGTATTCACCGTGGCATGCTGATCCACGATTACTAGCGATTCCAGCTTCATACAGTCGAGTTGCAGACTGTAATCCGAACTGAGGCCGACTTTTTCCGATTAGCTCCCCCTCGCGGGTTTGCAACGGTTTGTATCGGCCATTGTAGCACGTGTGTAGCCCTGGACATAAAGGCCATGAGGACTTGACGTCATCCCCGCCTTCCTCTCCGTTATCCGAAGCGGTCTCACCAGAGTACCCAACTGAATGATGGTAACTGGTAACAGGGGTTGCGCTCGTTGCGGGACTTAACCCAACATCTCACGACACGAGCTGACGACAGCCATGCAGCACCTATATTACGGTCCCTTGCGGGAAAGCAATGTTTCCACTGCGGTCCATAACATTTCGAGCCCAGGTAAGGTTCTTCGCGTTGCGTCGAATTAAACCACATGCTCCACCGCTTGTGCGGGCCCCCGTCAATTCCTTTGAGTTTCAGCCTTGCGACCGTACTCCCCAGGCGGACTGCTTAACGCGTTAGCTACGGCACGGCGGGATTGGGTACCCGTCACACCAAGCAGTCATCGTTTAGGGCTAGGACTACCAGGGTATCTAATCCTGTTTGCTCCCCTAGCTTTCGTGCATCAGCGTCAGTTATGGTCCAGTGAGCCGCTTTCGCCACAGGTGTTCCTCCTGATATCTACGCATTTCACCGCTACACCAGGAATTCCACTCACCTCTCCCATACTCAAGCCCGGCAGTTTCCCTTGCAGTCTACAAGTTGAGCCTGTAGATTTCACAAAAGACTTACCAAACCGCCTACGCACCCTTTACGCCCAATAATTCCGAACAACGCTTGCCCCCCTCGTATTACCGCGGCTGCTGGCACGAAGTTAGCCGGGGCTTCTTCTTCCGGTACCGTCATTATCGTCCCGATCGAAAGGAGTTTACGTACCGAAGTACTTCATCCTCCACGCGGCGTTGCTGCGTCAGGGTTTCCCCCATTGCGCAAAATTCCCCACTGCTGCCTCCCGTAGGAGTCTGGACCGTGTTTCAGTTCCAGTGTGTCCGTGCGCCCTCTCAGGCCGGATATCGATCATAGTCTTGGTGGGCCATTACCCCGCCAACAAACTAATCGACCGCGACCCCCTCCCAAAGCGAATTGCTCCTTTGACCCGTAGGTGTTATGCGGTATTAGCTAAGGTTTCCCTCAGTTATCCCCCACTCCAGGGTAGGTTAGTCACGTGTTACTCACCCGTGCGCCACTTTACTCAGGTATTGCTACCCTTTCTCGTTCGACTTGCATGTGTTAGGCACGCCGCCAGCGTTGATTCTGAGCCAGGATCAAACTCTCGTTTGAAACCTGTTTGTTCATCCCGACACGACGGAGGTCGGCGAGATGAACCGCACACAAGTCCGAAGACCGTGTGCCTTACCTTGTGAGAATGATCAAACCAAACTTGGTTCGTTCTCACGACTGGCATGTTCAACCTAATTGTCAAAGATCCATCAGGCGCTCCACCTAAGTGGTGCCGTTTTTGGATCGAGGCCTTCGTCTTTACGACTCCGGTGTCCCCGAACTTGTTGCGCCGACTCGACTTAGCGCCTTCAGCGCGCCGTCCAGTCTCTCTCGCGACATTTCCAATCTTACCAGCTTTCCGTTTCGCCGTCAAGCCTTTTCTTTTCAGCGGTTTCCGTCGGCCTCAGCCAACCCAAAACCGCGATTCGATCAGCTTGAGGCCGGAAGCCTTAATCAGAACATCGCGCTACGCAAATCTCTTAAAGAACGACCAGCGCACAAAACGCTTGAGCCACTTGGGCTCACGAGAGATAAATCTCTCGGGTCTAACAATGGCTTGTTCTCTGTGGGATTCCCTACAGGGGTTACTGGGGATTACTCACCAGACCCTACGAACCAGCTTTCCACTTCCCTCATCGGGCAGGCTATACAGCCACCGGAAGGCTCCACTGCTACTTACCGTTTCACTGCAACTTTTCAAGAGTATCAAACTTCTTCAACTCTTGCAAGCTTGTCGGTTTTAACCGCCTCGCTTGTCTTTCTGCAACCTCTTCATTCTAACAGAGTTTGCTTTGTTTTGCAAGCTTTACCGTTCTTACCGGCTCCGCCTTTACTGCAACTTCTTGAGACTATCACAGCGTTTCTTTGCTTGCAAGAGGCGTCCGTATTCCAGGCTTACCCAATTCGCATCTTCAAAGTGAAGCAAATGTCAGTCCAACTTGCAACCAGTTTCGCGACTCACTCGCATTCATCTCGTTGCAACTTTCCGAGAATATCAACCCCTGACCTAGAGCGCAAGCTCTCACCCTGTGGAAAGCTCGTCTTTCTGTGGGAAACTTCCCCCTAGGGTTTGGGAATTACCCCTAAGTCCATCAATCCATTGACGAAGAACTGCATCGCCAAAGCCACCAATAAAAGTCCCATGATACGTACAAGGATGCGAATACCGGTTTCTCCCAGAAAACTGCGCACCTGAGTAGCTGCTGACAGCACCCAATAGGAGCTGAGAGCGGTAATTCCGATCGCTCCTAGAACGACGCCTGTCTGCCAATGCCACAGCGAGGGCGATTGCCCCATCAGCACCATCACCGAAGAGATGGCGCCCGGCCCGGCCAGCATGGGTATCCCCAGCGGCACCACACCCGCGTCCTCCTTATGAGAGGCCTCCTCGGTGTCGCCCATCGCTTCCTGGGTCGCCGAGCGCTTGGCTTGCAGCATCTCCAGCCCGATCAGCAGCAGAATTAGCCCGCCCGCCACCTCAAAGGCCGGCAGCGTGATCCCGAACATGCGAAAGATGAACTGCCCGCCCAGGGCAAAGCTGGTCAACACGATAAAGCAGGTCAGCGAGGCCTTGCGCGCCATCCCCCGCCGGCGCAGCGGGTCGGCGCTCTCGGTAATCGCCAAAAACGAGGGAATCGCCGCAAAGGGATCGACCAGAAAGAAGATGGAGCTCAGAGCCACCAGCGCAAAGCGCACAAAAGGGGCAGAACGCAGCTCACTGATGGCCTCGACCGCGGAGTTGTTCCAGATCATGCCTGCATCCTATCGCAATTACACCAGAGCGCGCCCGCGCACCGGAATCACTACCTATATAAAGTGACTCCACACCAGCACGAGCGCCAAGGCCTTAGCACCCGCCTCAACGCCCCACTACAATAAGGACTTGCTCACTGAATCCCAACGCGACCGTCTGGAAGTTGTCCTGGTCTCACCCCGCAATCCCCTCAATATAGGAGCTGCGGCCAGGGCGATGGCCAACTTTGGCCTGGCCCGCATGAACGTGGTCGCTCCCTATGCGCCCATGTGGCGCGAAGCCCGCTCCGCCATCGGCGCACCCGAGATCCTGCTCAACGCCGTCGAATCCGCGACCATTGACGAAGCCTTGCGCACCGCCACGCTGGTCATCGGCACCGGCTCGCTCAACTACCGCCGTCCCGAGCAGGAGGTGGTCGAACTCCCCGACCTCGCACCCCGCGTCTTGCGCGAACTGGAAGGGGGCGGTCGGGTCGCTGTCGTCTTCGGTCCAGAGAAGCATGGCCTCTCCCGCGACGACCTCTCCCACTGCCACTGCATCGCCGTCATTCCCACCGGCGACGCCCAGCCCTCGATGAATCTCGGCCAGGCGGTTGCCGTCTGTCTCTATGAACTGGCCGCTCGCACCGTCAGCCCGGCTTCATCCCCTGCTCTGCCCGCTCCGCCTGCAGCGAATGAACCGCTCGCCCCTTCAGGCACTCCGACAACCTCCGGCAAGCTGGAGATCCTCTGCTCCCTGATCGAACAGGTCATGCAGGCCGCAGGCTACTCGCCGCACTCCATGCAGCAGGCCAACCGTCACGATCTGCGCCTGCTCCTGCGCCGTCTCGGCCTGCGCGAAGAAGACACCCGCCGCCTGCTCGGCCTCTTCCGCCGCATTCTCTGGCGGTTGGAGCACAAGAAATCGTCATCCTGAGCAAATGACTCACGGTGTGATTTATTCATGGAATGAACAAGTTGTGCGGTTATCAGCCCCGGAGGGGCGCAGAAAAACAGCCCAGGGAACCTCTGATCAAGTCGACGTTTTGAAAGGGCACGACTTCAGTCGTGCCGTAAGTTGCTGAAAAACAACCTCGGGCTTTAGCCCCCGAGGGAAGGCTCTCTGGAAATGGAACTTAATCAGAGGTTTCCTAGGACATGCGCAGCGCAGTCCTGGGAAAGCTGCCAAAACAATCTCCAGCCCCGTAGGGGCGGAACGAAAAAGTCTCCCGTTCATTAGGAGCGGAGTCGGGCACGTTTTTTGTGCCCGGCGCAGTCGAAGGACCTGCTTCTACTGTCCCCGCCACTAATTTTCGACGCGCAATGGATGTGACCGGATCAATCCCCCATATACTGCTCATCGCTGACCTGCTCCAACCAATCCACCGTCTTGCCATCCAGCCGCTCCTGAAGGGCCAGATGGCTCATAGCCGTGGTCGGCGCAGCGCCATGCCAGTGCTTCTCCTCCGGCGGAAACCAAACCACGTCCCCTGGCCGAATCTCCTCGATGGGACCGCCCCAGCGCTGCACCCGCCCACAGCCGGAGGTGACGACCAGCGTCTGACCCAGCGGATGCGTATGCCACGCAGTGCGCGCTCCCGGCTCAAAGGTGACGTTGGCGCTCACCAAGCGCGCCGGATCGGGCGCACTCAGCAGCATGTCCACGCGCACAGTACCCGTAAAATACTCCGCCGGCCCCTTGGCCGATGGTTCGGAACCGCTTCTCTTGATCTCCAAAATCCCTCCTCATGCTTACTGCCAATGGCCCGCCTGAACCGCTCATAGCGACGCAGAATCCCCGCCGTCTACAGCGATTTCCCCATCTCGTAAGCTTGGCTCATGGCCCGGCTGGTCAGAATATCGCCAGCTTCCCACGCTCCAACCCCATACACTACGCCTTTTTCCCTGGCTCCCGGCAAACAGGCCGTGAACCCGCGAAAGCCCTCGATGGTCCGCTCCATAGCCGCCTTATTGCCGTCCGCCTGGGTTGCGATGAAGTAGAACTCCTTCCCGGCGATCTTCGTATACCGGGCAACGGTCCGGTCGATCACCGTCTTCATCTGCGCGCACATGGTGTAAAAGTACACCGGCGTCGCCATCACGATCACGTCCGCAGCCACCATGCTATCGAGAATCTGCGCCATATCGTCTTTCTGCGCACACTTTCCCTTGCTCCGACAGGCATAGCAGCCGGTGCAGTAGTTGATCTTCTTCTCCGCCAGCATCACCTTTTCAACCTGATGATGTGCCTCGGTTGCGCCCTCCATGAACCGGTCGCAAAGCGCATTCGAATTGCCCCGCTTTCTGGGACTCGACGACAGAATCAGTACCTTTTTGCCCATTTCATTTCCTTCTACTGCGGAGGGAGCAGGGGCCTTCAGGCCCCTGGATAGATGAAGCTGAGAGTCCGGCCTTTAGGCCCGGGCTTCTTTCTCACCCATTTTTTTACTTGCGTTGTTGTTTCTTTCTGAAAAAAAGAAACTTACCGACCAGTCATCTTCTCCACGTGTTCCGGGTAACGTGCTCCCATCACTTCAATCTTCGCCGCCGCGCTTTCGATCTCACTCAGATCGTCGGCAGTCAGTTCCAGTTCGACCGCTCCGATATTCTCTTCCAGCCGATGCAGCTTGGTCGTGCCGGGAATGGGAACGATCCACGGCTTCTGTGCCAGCAGCCAGGCCAGTGCGATCTGGGCCGGTGTAGCCTGCTTCTGCACCCCAATGCTGCCCAGCAGATCGACCAGCGCCTGATTGGCCTGCAGCGCTTCCGGGGTAAACCGCGGCAGCGTGCTGCGGAAGTCGTTGCTCTCAAAGGTGGTACTCGCATCCATCTTGCCGGTTAAAAAGCCTTTGCCCAACGGGCTGAAGGGCACAAAGCCGATGCCCAGTTCCTCCAGCGTCGGCAGTACTTCCGCCTCCGGCCCTCTCGTCCACAGCGAATATTCGCTCTGCACCGCGGTTACCGGTTGCACCGCGTGGGCGCGACGAATGGTTTTGGCCGCGGCCTCCGACATGCCGAAGTGCTTGACCTTACCCTCCTGGATCAGATCCTTCACCGCTCCCGCCACGTCCTCAATCGGCACATCCAGATCGACGCGGTGCTGATAGAAGAGATCGATGGCCTCTATCTTGAGCCGCTTGAGCGACTCTTCCGCCACCTGCTTGATGCGTTCCGGCCGGCTGTTCAGCGCGGGCAGGCCCTTCATCCCGCGCGGATCGCTGCCCGGAGCGAGATTGAAGCCAAACTTGGTGGCAATCGCCACCTGTCCATGGAAAGGTGAAAGCGCCTCGCCCAGCAGCTCTTCGTTGGTGAACGGGCCATAGACCTCGGCCGTGTCAAAGAAGGTAATTCCCCGCTCCACGGCAGCGCGCAGCAGCGTGATCATCTCCTGCTTGTCCTTGGGTGCTCCATAGGAAAAGCTCATGCCCATGCAGCCCAGCCCCAGCGCGGAGACCTCCAGATTGCTCTTTCCCAATCTACGTTTTTGCATTGCGACTCCTTTTACTCGTACAGAACAGTGAAGAGGCGACCCATCTCATCCTGAATCACCCGCAGTGCTTAAGAAGCTTCGATCAAGCCCTGGCTTTGAGAGAGCAAGGTCAAGTCTTGGTTTTGAAAGGGCACGGCTTTAGCCGTGCCGTAAATGTTGCAAAATCAATGGGCTTTAGCCCCTGATGGTTGGTCTTGAAGAAGAGCTGAACTTCATCAGAAGCTTCCTTATTCCGCCTTCAACGAAGCCATATCGATCGAGAAGCGGTACTTCACATCCGACTTGACCATGCGCTCAAATGCCTCATTGATCTTCTGGATGGGAATGACCTCAACGTCGGCGGTAATGTTGTGTTCACCGCAGAAGTCCAGCATCTCCTGGGTCTCGGCGATGCCGCCGATCAGTGAGCCGGAAAAGCTGCGACGACCCATCAGCAGGCCAAAGACATTGACCGGCAGGGGTTTCTCCGGTGCTCCCACCAGCGTGATATTGCCATCGATCGCCAGCAGGTTGATGTAAGCGTTGATGTCGTGCTCCGCGGCTACCGCATCGAGGATGAAATCAAAGCTGCCCGCGTGCTTCGCCATCTCCTCCGGGTTGGTCGAAAGCACCACTTCATCCGCGCCCAACCGCAGCGCGTCCGCCTTCTTGCTCAGCGAGGTCGTGAAGACCACCACATGCGCGCCCAGCGCGTGGGCGAACTTCACCCCCATGTGCCCCAGTCCACCCAGACCAACCACACCCACCTTCTTGCCCTTGGTCACTCCCCAGTGGCGCATCGGCGAATACGTCGTAATCCCCGCGCACAGCAGAGGAGCGGCCCCCGCCGGGTCCAGATTTTCGGGCACCCGCAGCACAAAGCGCTCGTCCACCACGATGCTGTCCGAGTAGCCGCCATAGGTGACCCCGCCCAAATGCTTGTCGGGCAGATTGTAGGTAAAGGTCGGATTGGGGCAGAACTGCTCCAGCCCTTTCTTGCACGCCGGGCAGTCGCCGTCGGAGTCCACCAGACACCCCACCCCGACCAGATCGCCCGCCTTGAACTTGGAGACAGCTGCTCCCGTCCTGGTCACGCGCCCGACAATCTCGTGCCCCGGAACGCAGGGATAAACCGTGGGCATCACCCCGCTCCACTCATTGCGCACCTGGTGCAGGTCAGAGTGGCAGATGCCGCAAAACAAAATCTCGATCTGCACATCGGTTTCGGTCGGATCGCGCCGCACGATGGTGGCGGACGAAAGCGGCGCTGTCGCGCTGGCCGCTGAATATGCTTTGGCGTTGTACATCCATTCACCTCTTGAGAAATCTCTGGTTCATTCTTCAATCAACACCCCCGCCGCAAGCAGCAGGAATACGTCCCGAAGGGATTCAACAAAACTGTCTTACAGGCACTTGACTCGCCAACTTGCTAACCCGCGCAGTAAAGCTAGCCCGCTATTTCTAAACTCATCGTTTCCTTCAGGAGACTCTCTTCATCAGGAGCAACTCGGTCCTGCTCATCTCCCGACACTCCAGAGCATAGGCCGGGTCGCTCTTCTCGCGGTATCCCGATCCTTCCTATTGATTGCCTAATTCTGTCGAAGCGCATTTTTTCTGTGCACTACGAACCAAATCAACGCTACCCTGAGCAGGTAGGAGCTTCCATGGCAACCCCCATCAACGCAAGCGAAGAATCCCAGGCCGTGGCGATGCGCGCCGAACTGGCCCGCAAGATCGCCGCCCATATCCAGGTGGAGGGCAAGATCCCGACCGCCGCGCCCGGCCTGAGCCTGTACCGCAAGTGCTCCCCCACGCAATGCACCTCCGCCGCCTATGAGCCTGAGCTGATTGTCTTTGTCCAGGGCGAAAAGCACATCAACTTCGGCGGCACCACCTATATTTGCAACAGCTCCACCTTCCTGCTGACCTCGATTGATCTTCCCGTGATCAGTTCCGTGGTCAGAGCCTCCGAGGAAGAACCCATCTTGGCCATGATGCTCAAGCTGGAGATGCCCGCCGTCCGCAAGATCCTCAGCCTGGAGGAGTTCCACGCCCCGCAAACCGTATCCGGCGCGCGCGGCATGGCCGTCGGCACCTCCTCACTGGAGCTGCTCAGCGTCTGCTCCCGCTTGCTCGATCTGCTTGACACACCACAGGATATTGCATTTCTCAGCGAGTTGATCCAGCGCGAAGTCATCTACCGCCTGCTGCGCGGCCCCCAGGGCGAAAACCTGCGCGCCATCGCCACCCTCGGCGAGCAGAGCAACCGCACAGCCAAGGCCGTCGCCTGGCTGCGCGAGAACTTTGCCAGCCCCTTGCGCGTCGAAGAACTGGCCTCGGTCGCCCAGATGGGCGTCTCCACCCTCCACCATCACTTCCGCTCGCTAACCGCGATGAGCCCCCTGCAATATCAAAAGCAGCTTCGCCTGCACACCGCCCGCGTCCGCATGATCACCGATGGTCTGGACGCTGCCAGTGCCGCCTTCGAAGTCGGCTACGAAAGCCCCAGCCAATTCAGCCGCGAGTACAGCCGCTTCTTCGGCCAGCCCCCCATGCGCGACATCAAAGCCCGCCGTCTAACCAGCGCCGAACTCGGCCGCAACCCTCTGCAAGCCCTCGATCCCGCCTGATTTTTCTGAACCTGCTGCCGCTTGCGGCACACCTATAGTCAAGACCTTTGCCGCCCTGGAAGAAATATCGCAGGGAGCAATGGAGGGCATCTCGAAGGGAATACCCATGCCCCTGTGGGCCGCCTCCAGCATGAAAGTCGGATCATGTCCCTAAGAATTTGTCATCCCGAGCGCAGCGAAGGATCTGCATTCTCGCCTTTTATAGGTCACTTTTAACGGAACATCGGAGAGAGCAGTGGCCTTCAGGCCACTGGATCAACCTCCCAAAAGCCAGGTTTTAACCGCGGACCGTACTGGTCCCACTCAACTACGCATCAAAAATCATTCTGCTCAACAGAATTACCTATGAGTAACTACAACGGCGTATGAGGACTCAACTCTCCTCCTGTTGTTGGCCATAGGCCGATAGCACGCTGCTACGGCGTTTGCTCTTTTACCACCTGTGCCATTTCATTGTTTGACATCGATTCCCTTGGCCGGGCCTCGTGTCCGAGTGGTTCACGGAACGGCTCCACTGGAATGCGCTCGTAGCACACATCCAGCACGATCAGGCATTCTGTCCGGCCTGGCGCTTGCAGAAGAACGCTGTCGCCCGCTGCTGACTTCGTCAACGCGCGCGCCAGGGGCGACATCCAACTGATGTGGTTGCGGTTGAGATCGACCTCGTCGGTGCCCACAATGCTCACCACTTGCTCCGCTCCCGCGGCGTCCTCATAGCGCACGGTCGCTCCGAAGAAGGCCTTCGTCGCCGCTTGCATCGAACGGGGAGCTTCCGGGTCCACTACTTCAGCGGCTTCAATTCGCTTGGAGAGAAAGCGAATCCGCCCATCGATCTGCCGCAACCGCCGCTTGCCGTACTGGTAGTCGGCGTTTTCACTGCGATCGCCGTTGCCGGCAGCCCACGCCACAACCTCCACAACAGCCGGGCGGTCCCTGGTGAGCAGAAACCGGTGCTCATCTTTGAGGCGCTGCAGACCGCACGGCGTTATGTAGTTCTTGACGAACGTTGCGGGTTCGTTCGCTTGTGGTTTTCTCGTAGACCCTTTTCGCATCTCGTAGCTTTTCCCCGTGGCTTATCAGCGTCATGACCATTGTTTCACGTCTTTCACCCGGCGATGGAATGCTTGGGAATCAGCATTATTAGTCAGAGTCTAACTCGTGACTTGGTTCGGCTCTGGCGCTTCTGCTCTTCATCCACTTCACCCCTGCCGTTTTTCACGCGCCGATTGGTCATGTCCTGTGCCTTGGGAGCGGCCTCGTGAATGGCCTCGGTTTGCCCCTGATAGCCGGAGTCGCCCCATACCTTGTTCTCCTCGCCATGCAGTAAGTCCGGCAACATATGCTTGTCATGTACCGAGGCCGCCGAGGTGCAGACCGAGTGCACCACGCCTTCCTTGCTATCGACACAGATGTGCGCCTTGGCGCCGAAGTAATACTGATTCCCTTCCTGGTCTGATGCATCTCGGGGTCGCGCTCCTTCTTCTCGTTCTTGGTCGAGGATGGCGCGGCGATGATGGTGGAATCAACAATCGTGCCGGTAGAGATGCGAATCCCCTTGCGATCCAGGTAGAGGTTCACAACGTCGAGCATCTTGCCACATAAGTCGTGCTGTTCAAGCAGGTGGCGGAAGTTCGGGATGGTAGTCTCGTCGGGCGCAGCGGCGCGGCCCAGATCGACTCCGGCAAAGCCGCGCAGTACAGGCGATTCATAGAGCGCATCCTCGGCTCCAGGGTCGGACAAGTTGAACCAGTGCTGCAGAAAGTAGATGCGCAGCATGATGCTCAGGCCCACTGGCTGCCGCCCCTTGCCCGCCTTCGCATAATGCGGTTCGATCAAGGCTTCCAACTCGGCCCAGGGAATCACTGCATCCATGGTGGCAAGAAACTGCTTCCGGCGGCTGGCGCGGGAATACTTTTCAAACTCGGCTGGCAGGCAAAGGTTATCTGGCGCATCGCGTTTTCGCTCTACCTACAATTTGAATCAACGATAGCGCGAATAACAGACTTGCTCAGAGGCTCCTTAAATCGCCTTCCGTTTTACGAACTGCAATGCCGCCAGAAGAACCGCCGCGCAGCCCATCACGGCTAGCACCGTTGCATCGCCCCACAACTCGCGAATGCCGGCTCCGCGCAGAATGATGCCGCGCAAGATGCGGATGTAGTAGGTGGCCGGAATCAAGCGGGCAATCCCTTGAAAGATCGGCGGCATGTTCTCGATCAGAAAGATGTATCCGGAGAGAAAGATCGAGGGAAGGATCGTCCCCATGGCCAATTGAAAGGCCTCGGCCTGGGTCTGCGCCTTGGTGGAGATCACCAACCCCAATCCCAGCACCGTCAGCAGAAACGGAACCGACATCACCAGCAAAACCAGGACATTACCGTGAATCGGCACCTGAAAGACCACGCGCATGACACCCAGAATGAGACACAGTTCCAGAAACGACAAGACGCCGTATGGAATCATCTTGCCTACCATCAGGCCCAATGGCGCTACCGGTGTCATGGTCAACTGCTCCAGCGTCCCGTGCTCCCGCTCCCGCACCAGGCTCAATGCGATAAGCAGAATCGTCATCACCTGCAGCAGAATGGCGATCAATCCGGGAATAAAGAAATTCGCCGACCGAGTCGCCGGATTGTAGAGAACCGAAGGGCGCACCTCGATGGGCATCTTGCCGTTCGGCAAGACCCTGGCCAGCGACTCCTGCAACGCCACCCCGGTTGAGGTGCTCACAGCCTGTCCGGCCACATTCGAATCCGAGCCATCCACCAGCACCAGCACCGTTGCGGTCGAGCCATCCTGCAAGTGGCGCGCGTAGTCGTACGGAATTCGGATTCCTACCCGAGCCTTGCCGGCGCGAATGGCCTCATACATCTCTTCTTTTGTCGAAGCATAACTTTTAATCTGAAAGACATCGGAATTGGCCAGACTGGCAAGCAACTGGCGGCTGTCTTGCGTCCGCGATTCGTCAAAGACGACGGTCGCCACTTGCCGGATGTTGGTATCGACAGCAAAGCCAAAGAGAAACAACTGCAGCATGGGAATCGCAAGCGCGAAGAACAGTGTGCCGGGATCGCGCACGATGTGCAGAAACTCCTTGCGGCAGATGGGGACGAGGCCGTGAAAAAGTCGCCTCATTGCGAGGCCTCCATGATGCGGTTCGTGAGAGTGACAAAGACGTCTTCGAGAGAGGGCTCGATGATCTGTACCTGCGCTTCGGGCAACTGCGCCTTCAATGCATCGAGGTGGTCGGAATCGATCAGCGCGTGGATCGATCGCCCAAAGATAGTCGCCTCGCGCACGCCTCTCATGTGGCGCACCGGTTCGAGCAGCAATGCCGTCTTGGCCGTAACGATCTGAAGGCGCTCGGTTCCCGGTGGACTGGCCTCGGGCAACCGCTGTAGCTCGGCAATGGTGCCCAGAGCTACCAGCTTGGAAAGATAGATGTACCCAACCCGCCCGCAGCGTTCGGCCTCGTCCATGTAATGCGTAGTTACAAAGAAGGTCACGCCTTGTCCAGAGAGCTTGAAGAGCAAATCCCAGAGCGCCCGGCGCGCCACCGGGTCGATGCCCGCCGTCGGCTCGTCGAGGAAGACCACTTCCGGCGAGTGAATGATGGCGCAGGCCAAGGCCAGCCGCTGCTTCCAACCGCCAGAAAGCTGCCCGGCACGGCGATTCATGTAGGGCGCGATGGCCGTCAGCGCCAGTACCTCTTCCTTGCGCTCGATAGCCCTGCGGCCTTTGATCCCGTATACCCCGGCATAAAACTCGAGATTCTCGGCGACAGTCAGGTCTTCATAGAGACCAAAGCGCTGCGACATATAACCGATATGCCGTTTGATTTCGGCCGCGTCTTTACGGATGTCCATGCCGAGAATCGTGCCGGTTCCCGCGCTCGGTGTCAGTAGTCCGCACAGCGCCTTGATGATCGTAGTTTTGCCCGATCCGTTAGGACCCAGGAAGCCGAAGACTTCACCTTTGGTGATTGCGAAGCTGACGTCGTGGACCGCGGTGAAATCCCCGAAGCGGATGGTCAGGTGCTCGGCTGAGATGGCGACCGTCATGGCAGGCGTACCGATGCCGACATGCCCGATTTCAAAACGCCGCCCGGGTTGTCGATGAGGATCTTGACGCCAAAGACCAGATGCTCGCGGTCGTTGAGCGTCTGCACATTGCGGGGCAGAAACTCTGCTTCCGAGGCAATCTGGCCCACGTGGCCGTTGAAGACGCGGCCGTCCGCACCATCGACGCGAATGGATGCGGCCTGGCCCAGATGTACCCGCGCCAGCTCCGTCTCGGGAATGTAAACCTTGACCCAGATCTGCGAAGACTCCTGCATCTTGACCACGATCTGTCCGGCGGGAACCAGATCTCCGGGCCTTATGCTGACCACTTCGATGGTCGCATCGGCCGGGGCGAGTAGCTCGGCCTCTTTCAGGCGCACATCCAATTCGGCCAGCTTGCCTTGGGCCTCGGCCAGACGACCATGCGCGGCTTCAATCTCTTCCTTGCGAAATCCCTTGCGCGACAAGACCGCCGCAGCCTGCGCCTGACGGAAGCGCGCTTCGGCTGCCCGCAGTTCCTCAGGGCGGGTTCCGGCTTCCAGTTCCGCCAAATGCTGCCGCGCCGACTCAGCCCGCTCGTTGGCCGCGTCCCGCTTCTCTCGCGCATCGTCAAACTGCTGCCGCGAGATGGTGTCCACCTCGACCAGCTTCTCCATGCGGTGGAAATATGCCTCGGAGTTGACGGCATCGGCTTTCGAGGCCTCATAGTCGGCCTTCCCCTGCGCCAGATCTTCTTTGCGCGGTCCGTTTCTGGCTGCTTCGTAGGCTTCTCTCTGCGCTTTGGCTGCGGCTTCGGCCTGCTCGATCTCTTCTGGACGGTTCCCACTCAGCATCCGGTCGATATCCGCCTGCGCCTGTTCGACCGATGCCGCTGCCTGGGCGCGCTGGGCCTTCAGTTCATCGCACTCAAAGCGCACCAGCAGCGTACCGGCCTTCACCAGTTGCCCTTCCTCGACCGGAACCGCCGTAACACGTCCGCCAACCTTGGAGCCAATCTGGATCTCCCGTGTCTCGACCGTACCCGAGTATTCCAGACTGCTGCGATGGCCAAGATATGCAACCAGAACCCACACCAGTGCGATCACCACCACCGCGCACCCACCGATTCCGATCAGCCGCTTCTTCATGCCACACCCCCCATCAGCACCAGCAGGCGCTCCCGCATGGTCTCTTGCAGCCATTCTTGAGGAAGATCCTCGCGCATCAGCCACTCCAGCATGGTTCCGATGTATACCGCGAGGAGGGTTTCGGCAACTACCCTGGAATCATTGGGAACACAGCGAGGGATTCGTCCTATGACCTCGGCCAGTGCCTGTGTCGCCTGCTCCCGCGCATCGAGCAATAATCCCTGCGCGGCCTGGCGAAAGAGCGTCTCCAAAAGCAGTTTCTTCGACTGCTGGCTGATGCGGGCGTTCTCGGCCGAGAGTGCGAGCACCATCTCCAGGATCTTCTCGAAGCTAGGAACCGCTTCCGAGGCGCCAAAAACGGCCAGATTGCGCTTGAGCTTCTCCATGCGTGCCGATGCGATCTCGCGCAGAATCAGTTCCTTTTGCGGGAAGTAGTTGAAAAAGGTGGCGCGAGAGATGCCTACCGCCGCCGCAATGGCTTCGACAGAGACCTTATCAAAGCCCAGTTGGCCGAAGAGGTCGAAAGCCGCACGGACGATCTCTGATCGGGTGTGCAGCTTCTGCCTGCCGCGTAACGATTCTGGACTATAGTACACGCGGTGAACCCTAGTCTAATTAATGCAAGACTGTCAAGGATGATCGAGAACCTGAAGTCGTGCCGCAGGGCGGGATCTTCAGTGATCCCGCCGAGTCTGGTTCCAGGCCTATTCGATCGTTGACTGCGTTGCGGACCATGGCGCTTGGATTCGCGATTCTCTGTCTGGTCATGCTGATTGCCATGGTGATGAGGGAGTTAATTCACGACATGCTGCACCACTCAAGCATTGCTGCGCTGGAACCATAACAAACGCCAGAAGTTCAAGAAGGAAACGACTTTGATTGCCATGGGCGTGGCATCCTTGCACGGCTCGCGCAAAATCCGTAAGCAAGATCCTGGCTCTTGATAGGTACCTTGAAATCGCCTTTTGTCCAACCAATCCCATTTGCCGATAATTTCCCTCCTTTGCCCCACACTGGCTTCAGGAGATTTCCATGCGCATCAACGAAGCCGCTTTGATCAAAGTCCTTTCGGAGCCGAGAACCTCCACCACCCTCGATCCCGGCCCCGTGCTCCACTCCACCAGCGCCAGAACCGCCCTTCGCCGTTGCATGAATGCCTGGCAGCGCACCTTCGATGCCTACAAGAAACCAGACATCGAAGATGGCCTTGAGCAGGTTGTTGCTGCTCACCTGGCCGGTCCCTCCTATCGCAATGCCATGCCTCTCCTCACCGGCTATGAGGGAATCCGCAATTTCATCGCTTGTGCCGCGCATGGCATCCTGTTGGGCGCCATCCCCCAGCAGATGGGCGGACAGCTTCTCTACTCCGCTCAGGTCGCTCTTGCCACTCTCCAGCATGAAACCGCCAGAGCTCCTAAAACAAAGCCTGTCCGCTCATCCCGGCAAACTCCATCGTCAGCGGAAGACTTGGCATCCAGTAAGGTGCAATGAGCGTGCCCCCGGCCCTCCACCGGCGATTTGTCCCGGTTGGATCGGCTGAGCCCCCTGAACGATTGGCGAAGGATAAGACCAGGCCTTCTTGCACTCCCCATCCCGCCTTGCCATAAACCTGGTGGTGTGTCTCAAGCAGATGGTCTTTTTTTGTATCAGTGCTCGACTTTTAGCCTGCCCTGAGCGCAGCCGAAGGGCACCGTAAACGCACCAAAAGGAGTGGGGCTTTACAGGCTGCGGAAAAACTCCAGCTTCACCAGGTTTTGTAACAGGAACGACTTTAGTCGTGCCGTAAGTCGCTGATAACAAACTACTGGTTTAGCCCCTGCACGATGTCATTCACTGCAAGTCCCCGAATTGTGGCCTTCTTCCGCAGTCTGTTTAGCCCCTGAGGGAATGTGCTGCTCCCACCACCCGCTGTAAGTATCCTCCGTCAAAGCCGGAGGCTTTATGGTGGGTGATACCTCAAAGGGGCCTGGTGGCGCGCAATCCCAAGAGTGGTGCAGTCGCGCCAGCCTGAGACCCCGCGCCGGCGGCGCAGTGGTTGTGAGCCCCGCGCTTCAGCGCGGGGTAAGCAAAACCAAAGTTGATTCGGAGTCCCGTAGGGACGGCGCTCACGCTCTGAACCTTCAACCATTTTTGTCCCAAAAGATAAAAACAGGAATCAGGTACGACTCCCGTAAACGTCAATCGTCTACTGCCTCCCCGGCAAATCCGGGGGGCTCCCTTTTGAAATAGCCAAGGACAAGCGCAGCGCAGTCCTGGGAAAGCTTCCAAAACAATCTCCAGCCCCGTAGGGGCGGAACGAAAAGTCTCCCATTCATTCTGAGCAAAGCGAAGCATCTGCATTTCCCTGTCACCCAACAGGTGACTTGAGGAGCCAGATATCCTTCGCTTTGCCCAGGATGACAATTGCCCGACAATGCAATACTTTTCTTTCCTGGCGCAAGTTGGAAATGCAATCAACTGCCGAATTCTGGGATAAATGCCCCTTATCCGCACCATAAACACCTCCCTCCCTCCCCAAAAACAGCCCCCGCAATACTCTCCAAAGTCTCCGTATATCTTTGTTTACATGCACTTTATCTCAGAGCGCTGGATAACTTACCAGTAAACACAGCGGTTCAATTTCGGCCGAAATTTCGCTCATTTCAGCGATATTTCCGCCACAAAGCCCACGTTTTCGCGCGTTTTTACAGGATCTTGAAAGCTCTGAATTCGTGTTTTTGAAGACAATGGCCCTTTGTACTTTTGGTCCATTCCAGAATTCCGGATTTGCTCAATTCCACCAGAAACTTTTGCTCGCCTGCAACCCGAACCTGATAGAGTGGCGATCAAAGGTGCGCTATGTTCACTGCATTGTTGCTAGCAAGGCCCTCCGCCCAAAATCACCGCCTCACCGCCGCGCTTGCCGCCACACTCACTCTGAGCCTGGCTGGGTTTGCCCAGCAGCAATCCCCAATACCAGCAACACCTTCCACCAGTGACTCCGCTCCAGCCTCTGTACAAGCCCAAACGCCAACGTCCGCAGCACCTGCCGCATCGCCAACTGCGCCTTCCGCCGCCGCCAAAGTGCCCATCACCGAATCGCAAGAACCCGGCGCAATCACCGAAGAGGAGATCAAGCATCTCCTGGTCGGCAAGTCCCTCTATTTGCGCGGTGGGTATCTTGACAACAGCCTTAGTTTCAACGAGCACGGCGGCCTGATCGGCCATTCTCCACAAGGCTCCTACACCCTCAACGCCATCCAGATTGAGCGCATTCACCTGACTAAACACAAATTGGAATTGGAGGGCGCGCGCTACGGACTACACTTCGTCGGACAACTGGCCTACGAAGATGCCTCTACAGCCTTCGACCGGGTGCGTATCACTCCCAAGAAGAAGGTGGTCAAAATCACTATTGACCGTGAATCCGTAATTAAGCCCAAGAAGGAAAAGGATCTCAAAAAGGAAAAAGACAATAAGAAAAGTCCAAAAGCCAAATCAGCTTCTGCCGCTGGGCCAAGCGCCGCTGATGCGACCAAAGAGCTGACTCCTACAGAACAGGCCCAAGCCGAGATCGCTGCCGCACCAGCCGCCGAGCGGCCCGCCGACCCCAAAAGTATTACCACAACGACTTCCCCGGCCCATGCTGCACAATTGCTACGCTCCGCACTGGATACCATCTTTGCCCCCGGGCTGGACGAGCGCATGATGGAGTCACTACCAGACTTCTGGAAGCTCTACTATCAGGCCGCCGCCGCTGGAGTCGATTACCGCCCCAAAGACCCGACTGTTTTGCGGCAAAGCGCTGTGGATCGCAAGGCAAGACTTATAACCAACTTTGAGCCTCCCTCCAACGAATTTGCCCAAGCCAATACGGTCGCCGGACCTGCACTTTATCACGCTGTAATTGGCCCCGACGGCAAGCCGGGGGAGATCGCCGTTGCCCGCCCCATTGGCTTTGGACTCGACGAGAACGCCGTCCAGTCCATCCGCAATGCCAAATTCGAACCGGCCTTCAAGGACGGCAAGCCGGTTTCCGTCCTGCTCGATCTTTTCGTGCAATTCCGCATTTATTCCGCTCGCACCGCGGTCGCCAGCCCCCTGGACCCCGCCGAAAAGGACAAGGCAACTGAAAGCAAACCAGCCACACCGCAACTGCCAGGTCCTTACAGTGTGCCGCGCTGATGTTTACCCAATTACAGCTGCAAAACCGTTCATATGGAATGTTTTTTCTCCCGCGGGGTTGCTGCGATCTGATTAGGTGCGCGTTTGACTTTGTTGAGTAGCTTTTTCAGAGGCATATTGCGGACATACCGGGGTATTCTTTCACTCACCAAAGGTTTACGGAACGATTGTAGGCATTCTGATGCGATGTGAGACTGACCTTTACGCCACCCCATCTGTAATACGCTCCCCCAAAGCAATCTTCTAATCGCTAACTAGCCGTCTTACGCCCTCCCGCCCGATACTTTTACGTCATACAGTCGCTTCTCTGATAGAACGGCGAAAAACGAGATTTCCGTTTGCGGTAGTTGTAGCTTCTCACTCCCGCTCGATTCCAGGTATGACAGTTGATGGCCCCAGCCTCAGTCTCCGCTAAAAGCCTTCCTAGGTTCTGCTGCCATCTGGTTCATATCTGAACTAAAGATCCTCATTATCCTTTTATTTCATACAGATAGATATACGAAGAGTCTCTTGTCAAGCCGACAAAGACTGTTTGCTGCGACTTGTCTTACAAAGTCAAGGAGCCAAAATGGCAGCGAGCTGATCCTGCTATTTTGTCTTACGGTAGAGTGGTTCCCCACCTGAATCCTCAACATTTCGTAAGACAATACCCATAGCGCATCACAAATCCGTCTTACCGCAGTAAGACAATTGCAGGACGCCAGTAAGACAATTGCCTGACGCACTGTTTATTGTGCAGTTTTTTGTCTTACCGTCCGACAAGCGATCTTCATCTTCACTCGAGCGAGTAAGATTTCGCCCGTCGAGTAAGACAGTTGCTGTTGACGCATTCAGTGCGCAAGACAGAGACGCATCTCCGCGGGACCGCCCCTTTCGATATCAGAATCTGTGCGTCAACTCTTTCGCAGGTTTAAAATCACCCCCCTCACGCGAACATTTTTTGATGTAATAGCTGAACAATCCATGCAAGTTTCAATGGTTGACCAAGTCACTTTTGATTCACACTCCTTCAAAAGCGAAGAATGGAAGGTTCACAAAACAACCAGCAGGAAACCATCTGGCATTTTGCGACACCACCGAGTTGGAGGTCGGGGAACCACCGGCCCCTAACTTTGCTGGTTTTCATTTTTTACCGGTGTCTTTCCGGCATAATCGCAGTCTGACTCTGAGAGGGATACTAAGAGCCTATCCGCAAATAGTGATCGTTTGTCTCCAGCAAGTCAACGCGGCCGCGATGTAGAGCAACGCTTTGTAGCTGGCCTCTGTTTTCTCGAAACTGACCAGCACTTTGCGGTAGCCATTG
>Ga0302274_10001566_pt1 | contig 21809 bp, 18 predicted proteins | sample III_Bog_N2_1_FD_198755 | JGI IMG/M metagenome (GOLD analysis project Ga0302274, IMG submission 198755) | Peat permafrost microbial communities from Stordalen Mire near Abisko, Sweden - III_Bog_N2_1 | ecosystem: Environmental > Terrestrial > Soil > Wetlands > Peat | place: Sweden: Abisko...
ATGCTCTTCTTGAGGGCCGTTCTGCATTCAACTTGGATTCCTGCGCTTTGGCGAATTGGCGAGCTGTAGATGGTCCGGACTGCAGCAGGCATGGCCGATGCATCGCTCTGGGGGCAGGTGGTGCTGGAGATACTTGCCATCCGGGAGCGGCCCCTCAAAGGCCTCATAGAACGCCCGGTGGGCTTTCACTTCCTTGTTGCCGGAGTATAGTCGGCCGTATCCGTAGGCATCGAGGAAACCGGTGAACTGCCAGCATTCGGTGTTTTCCGAATCTGGTTGAATAGCTTATGGGCGGATTTCAACCCCACATTGACCCCACAATACGGATTCCTCACCGTTCCAATCAGTGCCTTAGGCTGCCAGCCGTTCCGCGTAAGTCGTTGATATTACGTTGTTAAATGTTCTCTTAACCGACAGGTTGAAGGTTCGATTCCTTCCGCGTCCACCAAATAGATTCAACGATTTACACCTCTTCTCAACTCCCTTCTCTACCTCAGAAATGCCCAACTGTGGGGACTTTTGTGGGTACCCCACATCAAAATGCTGCGTATTTGTGGGTGTTTCTGAATAAAGATTCTCCGCATTGTTGGCTGGGGGAGTGTTTTCGTCGTTTGCCGCTGCCTGCTTTTTGCCTGCCCGTCTGCTCCCGTTTTGTAACCCACGTGGGGACTCTTGTGGGTACCCCTCTGCCTGCACTGTTTCGCGTGATTTCTCTAGGGCCGGTCGCACCGTAACAATGGACTCCAGGGCACGGCGCTTCGCCTCCATGCGGATGTGGCTGTAGTGCTTGAGCATCTGCTTGGAAACGTGTCCGGCGATGTCCATGATGGTCTGATCGCCAGCTCCGCTTTCCGCAAGGTCGGTAATGAGCGTGTGTCGGTTGTCGTGCCAACGGCCTTTCACCTGGGCGTTTTTCCGAACGCTGTTCCAGGCCGTCTTTAGGGTGGTAACGGGGCGTGTGGGGTCACTCGGACTCGGCTTCCCAAAGGGAAAGACATACCAAGCGGCGCGGGTTTCTCCGAACTTCTCGCTGTACCACGCGGAATAGTCGGAGAGAACCTCGAAAAGGGAGGAGTTTAACGGGATGGTACGGCCTTCGCCGGCTTCCGTTTTGCTGCGTCCGACCGCCAGGAATTTCTTTGTGAAGTCGATCTGCTCCCAAGTCAAGTTCCTGATCTCGGCGTCGCGCATCCCGGCGTTGAGCGCCAGCATTAATGCGAGATAGATGTGCGGGGAGCGAGCCTTGCGGGCCTCTTCCAGCATCCGGTCCTTTTCCGCCGGCGTATAGGCCTTTCCGACTGTCTGGCGTACCTTCAGCTTGAGCATCTTTCTTTTGCGAAGCCGGATACGGAGTAAGTCGCCCGGATCGCCTAGGATGCGAAGGAGAAAACCGACTTCTTCGTTGACGCTCTTCGGTGCGGCACTCTCACCGAGGCGCGCATTCTGGTAGTGAATGACGGCAGCCTCATTGAAATCGACAAGCATCTTGCTGCCAAGAAGCCGCTTTAGATGATCGATCGCATATTCGGCAAAGCGTGCTGACTGCGGCAGGCGCAACTTGTAGGCATCGAAATACTGGTCGGCCATGTCGCTGAATGTGCGGATTCGTTCGTGGCGCAGGTCGGTGAAGTTGTTGAAGCCAGCCTCAAGTTCGCGTTTGCGCTTTTGCTCGGCCCCTTTGGCAACGGTTTTCGAGGGAGACTTTGAGGATTCACGGATGCGCCGTCCCGCGAACCAGAATTCGTACCACCAAACATCACCACGACGAAAAAGACTCATGAGAAGGGCTCCAGTTTTCCTGTCTAATCTCTTTCCGCAGGGAAAGAGTCAATCGAGGACGCGCGCCGAATCGTGCGCACATCCAGAAACATCTTTTGCGGGTCGGTTGCGGCTGCGCCTTCCAGCGGAAGAAAACCGTAACGCGCATACCATCCTGCCTTATCGGGATAAGCGTCGGTGATGATGCAGCGGCAGCCAACTTCGTCGGCCACACGCAGTGTAATCTTGAGAGCTTCAGAGATCAGCGCGTGGCCCAATCCCCTGCCGTTGAAACGCTTGTCTACTGCCAGGCGTGCCAGCAAAATCAACGGCAGGTCGTAAGGCGGCAAGCCGCGCACGAACTTCTTGGGAAAGCGGTCGCGGGGCACACTGGATGCGGCCAATGTGAAGTAGCCAAGCACGGTGCGGGGCGCGGATTCGTCTACCGCGACGTACGTCACGCCGATAGATACTTTCTCCTGATTCGTCCACGCATGGTGCTTCAGATAATTGTTGAGCGGCTCGTCTCCGCAATCAAAACCTTCTACTTCATCGGATTCTTCGAGACGACGGATCGTGACTGCCACGCTATTGCCTCATGGCCCGAATGAGGGCATCGGTGGGATCGGCAGGCTGACCGGAGGCAAGTTCAGCAAGGCATTCCAGTTCCTTCTCCGTCCATTGAACATCGACGCGCGGCAGGGTCATCTCCGGGGCTACCCGCTCCAGACGAGGAAAGAGCAGAATTTTGCGTTCCCCTGTCGAACTCTCACTGACGATGTGATGGCCGCGCTTCCGCTCCGTGACAGCCCAACGAAGCAGGGCGAGAGCATCCGAGAGAAAGTCCGTATTGCTCGTCATTTGCAGCTCCGTCTTGAGTATCCGCACCATGCTGTCCTCTGAAGGCGCAAGGTCCGCCTGGAACTTCAATTTACGGGGCGATGGAGCCTTGGCCGGAAGTGCAGCCACATTCTTCGATTTCTCTTTGACCGCTGGGGGCATTGGAGTCCTCCTGTTTAAAGTATACTCCGAATGTGTTGTAAATTAGAGTGTGTTTCGATTCATCGAGCAATCCCTCGGAATTTCTTTGACGTTTTGGGGGTAGGGACTTCTGCTGCGATCTGCGTATTTTCCTCATCGCAATCTTCCGAGCGGCTCACTGCTTCTCACGGGCTGGGGCATGAATCGTTCGGCGATATTCTCGCCGCCGCTTGGCTGGGCCTGCTCCCATCGGGTCAGCTCCTCCTCGGCATAACGAACAAGGGAACCGAATTTGCGGAATTTCGGCCCACGGTTCTCCAGCCGCCACCGGCGCAGAGTGGCAAGGCTGATGTGCGTTCGCTTCGCCACTTCGACTTCAGTCAGGAATTGTGTGCTCATATTTGATTGAATCCTCATTTGCTTTGTTCAGGAATTGTCGGCCAGGGTATGTTTCTTGCGGGATGCCTGCTAACCAGCCTTCATCAACTCTGCTTTAACTGCGTCCGCCAACCAACTTTTCTCCAGAACGCCCCGCACGGTTATGCTTTTTGAGCCAGGTATGAGCGAAGCTCCCCTACTTGTTCTGCGGCGAACATTTGCACTTTACGCCGCGCTCTTTCCATGCCCAATCCCCATCTCCACGATCACCAACGGCAAGTACATAGCATACCATATAACTGACATCATATATGTATTAATGTGAGATTGAAATGGTTTCCCCTTAGATCTCGTTTCTGCATTCCGGGGGGAGGCCGGAGACCCGACACTCGCCTTGACCACATACGTTCTCCTCCTGTCCGGTCTGCGCACGCAGGCACATTTCGCTGATCTCGGGAAGCGGAGAAGAGATCGGCGACGTTCCTGGAGCAGTTCGATGGCGGCCGCCGCCTGACGCAAGCAATCGCCTCAGCCTAACAGCAGACTCGCCTCGCCAGATCCTCCAAGAGCTAATCCAAGCCCCCAAAAACAAAAGAAGCGTAGCTCCATCACTGGAACCTCGCTTCTCGTTGTTCTATAAGCCCCGTTTCGTAACAGCCTGCAGAGAAAGCCGGGCCCTTTGTGTGCGTGGAGCCGTCCTTAGAATGGAGTGGCTTCCGTTGAGGCGGGGGCGGCCTTCTCCTGTGCAGCCTTCTTCACTTTTGCCGCAGGAGCTTTCTTGGGAGCAGCTTTCTTTACGTCTGCTGTCTTCTTGGCGGGAGCCTTCTTCGGCTTCGCGGTTGGCTTCTTGACAGGAGCGGCTGTCTTCGCTTTCTCAGCCTTGACAGCCGCCCATCTCTTCTTTTGGGCATCGGCTATACGCTTACGAGCAACCGCACTCAGTTTCCGCTTCTTGGCCGGAGCGGCAGCCTTCTCCTCTGGCTTGGCAACGGCGGGTTTCACAGTCTGCTTTGCCGCCGCCCATCTCCGCTGTGCCGCAGCTATCCTTTTCCGAACTGCTGCGCTCAGTTTCCGTCTGGTGGGCTTCTTGGCTGGTGCGTTGGTCGTTGGACCCTCCGAAACGGCAATCAAGGCGCGTGCTTGCTGGAGCCGAGCAATCTCGGCGTCGATTTCTGTAATTATGGTGTCGATGCTCATGGTGCTATTCTCCCGTACCATAAGATAGCACCGGGGCGTTTCTCCGACTCAACCCCTTTTCAAGTTCGTCCTGACTGTCTGAATATTCGATGCCGATGACTGGCAGCATTCTGGCGCCGTGATATATTTCCCAGCCAGCGGTTGAGTTAAGAATTGCATCCCTGTTCTCATCGGTGTTGAATTCCGCGTTCTCAGCCTCTCTGCTGATACAAGCGCCCCGATTGGGATGTCGCAATCATAGGCGCGCGCACATTCATCCGATCCCAAAGTCTCCTCGGCCATGCGCTGGAACTGCGCGGCGCTGGCTGTGCTGCACTTGGCGTTCGTGCGCAAGGTTTCTGCCTTCGACTCGCGCCCATGCCTCGGCGCGCTGTGTGCTCCTATCGAGCTCCCGGTCACCGCGTGGGCCAAAGACGGCCTCGGCGGTGCGCTCCGCATAGTTAGTCCAATTGCGGTTCTCTGTCTCGCGCCCCAGGCCTGCGTTTTCCCTCAGAGCTTGCGTTATGGCGTGCTGATTGTTGCCCGTTACGCGCATTCTTACCGCAATCATCCAATCAAGCTGTGAGGCGTTCCGCACCTCGATTCGATTAAGGATGTCGGCCTTGTGCAACTGATACGACCTGCTCGGCGACGGCATTCCTAAAGGAATTACTGGAACTGGCTGGCCATCGTTGGCGCCGCGAACAATTTCCCAGCGCAGCTCTGGATTGTTGATCTTGAATCCATGTTGCGCGGCGAGCGCCGCGCACAGTTGCTTGAACTCGTCGGGGCCAGTGATGGTTAGTATTCCCCACTTCTGTACGCCCAACTGGAGCGCAGCTAAGACCACAGCCTCATCCTGCGCTTGCCAGACGTCAATGCGCTTGCCACGATCCGTGAAGCTGACGTGGCTTGGATCGGAGCGTGATGAATAGTGAATTTCAGCGAACTTCGAGTGCGCGGACTGACTCACCCGCGCGATGAAGTCGCGGATGTCGCGTTTGCTTGGTATTTCATCACCGTCTCCACGAATCGCGGTACCGGGTGTTTCCGTGTCCCGATACCTCCAATGCTCCGCGAGCTGTGGCTCTCCCTGCTCTATAAGAAACTGCTCGAACGTCTTCCGCCGGCCGAACCTCACTCTGAGACTGTCACGCCCCCGCTTTTGCCGTTCCATCAGCTCGGCTCTGCGCTTAGCGTGGCCGGCGGCCAATAGGCTCCTGGCAACATTCAGGGCATTGCCGGACCACTTGCCGCCCTGATAAAGCGCGGCCCGTTCTTTGCGAAACTCCGCAGACTGCATCTCGCGCGCTGCGCGATGTTCCATGCGCTGCTGGGCCTGAGCAGCGTCCTTTTCTTTGCGGTTCGCTTCGAGTACCTTTCGATACTCTGCCCAGTTCGCTGGCATATCAGGGCGAAGAGGCTCCGCCATATGCAGCTGCTGCGGCATTATATTGCCGCGGCTATCAGGCTGAAATTCACCCAACCGCTCCTCCATCCGAGTCCTACTGAATTCACGACCGATGCAAGAGGCCTTGAGCGGCTGGTCTCCCACCCAAAGCATTGCACCGCTGCCCTTGCGTTCATAGAGCATGTGCACATGAGCCAACCCTTCATGCACCTGCGCCCACGTTTTCGCATTGCGCAGAATTGGCGCTGCTCTTTCTTGCGCGATTCGTTCGCAGGATTTCTCTCCGATCGCATTCTCATAATCCAGCGCCTTCGAGCGGGTCAGAGGCTTGCGCATGCTGCTGGCTCGTGTGACCTCACCGGCACGGCTCGTAAGATAGCGGGCGTTCTTCTCCGCCTCCCAGCCCTGCGCGTGGACAATCTCTGCGATGGCCTTGTGCGCCTTGTCAATGCACCACCCCTTGTCTTCTACGCGTAACGTGTCGGGATGTACGCGATTGAGAACGACATGAAGATGATAGTTCTCAGTGTTACGGTGCAATGCAAAGACGGCAAGCTGGTCGCTGCTCATGCCGAGATGCTGTTTCAGAATACCGACAGCTTCATTGCATTGCGCCTGCGTCGGTTGCTCGCCCTCCTTCCAACTCAGCAGCCAATGATCGACGGGGTCTTTACTGCGATTCGCTTCCATTGCAAGAGCAACCATTTCGGCGCGCTGCCCTTGCTGCGAGTCAGAATAGAAGTCTCCGTTAGCACCAATGTACTCGGCCTTCTGTGTGTCTGCGTGGCCATCGGCCACGATGTAGTCGAGTAAACTGCCAACGCGCGCAGCCTTGCTCGATTGCGTCTTCGGATTGGCGATGTACTTAACGATCATTGTTGGCGACTCGTTCTATAGCAGCGCGTAATGTGCGAATCGTCGCGACGCACTCGTCCACGACTTCGCCGTGCAGGGCGAGTTTATTTATCGCATATTTTTGAAGACCGCCCAGACGGCGCAGCTCGCGAATCATCATCAGGTCAGTGGCTGCGTGGATCGCTTTGCCAAATGTGCGCCTGCGGACGAACTCGCTAATGCTCATTCCGGCAAGGTCGGCGTCCTCCCGGAGTTGCACGCGCTCTGACGCCGTGAGCCTCATTTCGAATCGTGATGCAGCGCGATCTTCTACTCGTGATGTGAACGACATTGCTTTTCCCTACGCGAAGCGTGCACGGTTACTTCAGGATGAGCCTCGATGAGACAAGCGCAGCGCGGAGCATCAGAGGCAACGGGTTGGACGAAACATGGCGAAGCCATGTGTACGGACAACCCGCATCCTGTACTGCTCTCTCTACACATAGCGCGTTACACTCACAACCTATCCGAGAAACTACTTTCACGCAAGGCCACATCGTACGCGGTAATCTTCGCAGAAATTATTTTGTTGCGCACGATTACGCTCCATTACGCACTCCTTCGCATAACTACTCATCACCCTATAAACACAGGCGTTTGACATGTTTATTCCGGACTTATCTCGTGCTAAGTTGCATATAGTCCTCGTTGCAGGAAGGTCTCCGGAGGAACCTGATGACACAAAGAGAAGTAATCACTGAGGCAATGCTTCAAGCTGCTATTGCGGCATTGGATAAACGAATTGCAATGCCTGCTCTGCCTGCGGAGAAGAGATACTCGCGCAGAGAGGCATTTGCAAAGCTGCGCGGAAAGGCCAAGGACGCACTGGCTGCTGGACACACTCTCGAAACGGTGCTTGATGATCTCAAGGGTGTTGGCCTCGGCATGACAATCTCGACCGCGAGGCAATACCTGAAACCGGGAAGAAGAACAAGCAAGGGGCGCGGTGGTCTTCGACCGGAAGCTAAAGAGAAGCCGCCTGTGAAGACTACTCCGGCCGCACCTGTAAGAACCAGTGCTGCGCGGGTAAACACAGTTGCGGGGAAAAGGGGAACATTCACGGTAATCGAAGACGACAAGGAGATATGAGGAGGAAATATGGGAAAGCCTGTGTACATGGTCAGCGGTTCAAAGGGTGGCGTCGGCAAGAGCATCGTTTCGATGTCTCTGATTCATTACCTGTCGAAACGCGACGAGAAGCTGTTGCTGATTGACGCGGATACCGCAAATCCAGATGTCGGCAAGGCTTATGGAAAGACGGTTGAAACCGTCTACATCAACCTGGACGGAAAGGACGGATGGATGGACCTTGTGAATCGTCTGGCCGTGCAGCCTGACGAGACCGTGGTCGTCAACACCCCCGCTCGCAGTGGAGAGGGCGTAAAACTCTATGGGGCCTTGCTCACGGGGTCCATGCAAGAACTGGGTCGCAGGTTGGTAACGCTTTGGGTAATCAACTCACAGCGGGATAGTCTTCAACTCTTGAAGGACTATCTGGACATAGTTAGTGATCACACGACCCATGTTCTTCGCAATCTTTATCACGGGCCGGAACGTAAATTCGAGCTATACAACAATTCAAAGATCAGGGCAACGGTAGAGGCTCAGGGAAAGACTTTCAATTTCCCGGAGGTGGCAGACCGCATCTCCGATCTGTTGCACAGCGAGCGACTGACGATCCAAAAAGTAATCGAGGTTGCTCCCCTCGGAAATCGCGCAGAAGTAATCCGCTGGGTAAAGGAGTGTGCCTCCGTATTCGATGAGGTTGTTGCATGAACATCGATACAGCCTTTCGCTCCGTCTATGGGCGCGATCCGAGCCCTGATGAAACGAACCGGTTCAATCGCATCGGCAAAGAACTAGATATTCGCGACAACGATGCGATATGGGCCATCACCTTTTTACTTGGCCATCATCTCGATTTGGCGAAACAGATGCCGGAACAAATCGATAAATTGATTTCACAATCGCTCGCAAGGTACGCGACTTCGCTAGACAGTGCTCGCAGGCTGGCTGAAACTGATCTTGCGGCAACGAAGGCGCGGATAGAAGAAACTGTGGGCGAAGCCGTCGTAACGTCTGCGCAAAGGGAGATTGCGCGGGCTGCACAGACTGTCGCACAAATCACGGCTCGTAAATCCTGGCTTCAGTGGCTCGGTGGCGCGGCGGTCGGAGGAATGCTTTTGATTGGTGGAACTTTCTATTGGGGATACGATATCGGGAATGCAAATGGATATGCCCGTTCGCTCGATGTGAAAGCGGTGTCTGCCTGGGCGGCGTCAAGTGAAGGGCAGGCTGCTTACAAGCTGGATCAGGACGGGGATTTGAGGTCTTTGATTCGGTGTGACCGTGATGGTTGGACCGTGCAGCGGAGCCAAGATGGAAAGCATAAGCTGTGCATTGTGCATCCTGCCAGCGATGGTCTTGTTTCCGGCTGGTATCTCCCGTAGGCTCCTGGGAAAACGTTGCAAAAGCAAAGCTTCGTGGATGCCCTTCTCGCCCTTCCTCACAAACCGACCCAACTGTTTCCATGCGCGAATGCTCGCGATTCTGGTCGCTGTTGGGCGCTGCCGTGCGATGACGAGAATGCAGGACGTTCCTCGAAGACGATGTCACCTGTCGATTCGTCTCGGCCGGCTCGTTGGCCAATTCGGAGCGCCGCTCGGGTGCTTGCAACCCGGCTACGCGAGCGGCACATCTTCACGCTCCAGAGAGTACCGCTTTGCCTCGGCCGCCTTGAAAGCAGCGACTTCGTTCCGCTCTCGGCTGTACATAAGGAGGCTGTCCAGGCGTTCTGGACGGATTACTTTTCCGCTGGAGGGGAGCCGTCCGAAATCCGATTCGATGGCACGGTGTTTCGGGCCGACGCAGATCGCGGTTGCTCTGACGAGAAGCGATAACACACATTCAGGAGAAGGTGCGTAACACCATGAACGGGCCGGACTTCATGCACGGTTGGGTGAGCCTCTTAGGATTGCTCGTAACCATCGTAATCATTCTGGTTGCTTTGGGGTCTTGCTGGGTATTGTGAAGACTGCGAGCGCAATGAAGCACCTCGGAGGCATCGTCGGCATCGTTATCGCTTTGATGCTCATTCCCGGCATCCTTGTGAACGAATGGTCGAGTATGTCCCTCTGGCAACAAATCGGCCTCGTTGCGGTAGGGATTGCTGTGTGTCAGGGGCTACGACCCAGACGGCGAACGCGGAACGCGACACATGATTGAGCCACCATGGAGTTAGGTGAGTGCACGTCCTCGCACTCGCATAACATATGCTTCCAAGAACTTAATTTGTCCTGTTAACTGAACAATAACTGATATAGGTTACCTGCGCTTAGTAATGTGACAAACGCAGATTTAGCTTGACATGGCGCTGGCAACTCTCTACGTTCTTACCCAAGAATCCTGAGCTCACTCAACCATTCGTCTACTTCTTGAGTTGACTCCGGAGGAAGTTGTCGAATTCATTCGCGCCATTTTCCATCGCTGAAACTGCATCGAGCGCTACCAACCATTCGTCACTTCCATTTCTTAGTGAGTTCCTTGATTTAGTCGTCAAAGACAACGCTGCGGTGAATTGTCTCGCGTTTTATGCGTTTGGCACCCAGCGGAGGTCACAGGAGAGTTGTGTGATCTTTAGCCCTCTTGCCCGAATTGTTTCCTTAGTCGCGGCCATCGCAATCTCGACTACTTCGGGAGCGTCATGGCCGCATAGGAATGGACAAAAAGCGCGAGTGCGATTCCTGGCGACGAGCACATTAGTGCGCGGCACGTGGGGCAGGAGCGAGGATACCTGTCTCGCGGAAGTGACTTTCACTTCTGAGAGCGACCCGCTCTTGGTACGTCTAGTGGACTCGTACCCGAATGAAGCGCCACCGATATCAGGGGCAGCACTGACCTCGACCTCGGGGACGACATTCTGGTTGCGCCGCAGCACGGATTGCGATCGCCCCTATCGGGAGATGGTTCTGCGTACGGAGCCTGGGGATCCGCAGGCGATTCTTCACGAAAGGCTCAGCTATCAACCGCAACTCGCGAGAACACATGAGCCGAATCAAGCCTTGCCATGTTACAGGACGGTGAGGCCATGATATTGGCATTCCCGCACGCAGCACATGCCTTGAGAATCTCATCGTCATTCGTTGCTACACCCGCGTATGGAGAGCACCATGTCAATTAGCACCATTCGAATAGTAGCTCAGTCATCTGCCGCACTCATTCTCGCCACAATGGCCCTGCAGATCCAAGCACAGACACCGCCCCCGCCGACCAACACAATTTCCTATGCGACTACGACACCGACATTTGGAGCAGGGCACGACTACATTCAAATGCTTGGTGAAACTGTAGACCCTGGAAGCGGGCAACTCAGCGTTCGGATTAAGATCCCGACACCGCCAGGTCGAGGACTTAATTTCCCATTCGGCCTAAATTACGATTCAGCCGGGGCAATTCAACTTACGCAGGCTGATCCCCCTACGCTGAACCTTGTGGTCGGGGAAGTTGATATGTATCCGCAGAGTTGGTCAGGTATGTCCACAGGAGACATCAGTTCCGGTGGCTGGTCCGATTCGTTGCCGCAGATATCTCTTCAGAAAACTTCTTATACCGATCCGAATCTTGGCGTGAACTGCCATTATACGGCAAATCTTGCATTCACTGACGAGACGGGCGACAGGCATTGGCTTGGATTCGTAGTTACCGATGGTTCTGACCCATCTGGATCCGCCGGTCAGTATTGCATTCCTACCTCCGGCACTTCATCTATGACGACCCCGGACCGCAAATACCAAGCAACCGTTGGCCCCGGAACAGTTGTGGTTGCCTCTCAAGATGGAACTGTGTACACATTCCCCTATTCACCACTTGCCGACGGCGGCTGCGCAACCGAGTTTCCTCCTTGCTCTGGAACCTTTTCTTCACCACCCTACAGCATTGAGGATCGAAACGGAAACCTTGAAACATTTTCTCTCGTCGGAACCCATATCGAAGACACATTAGGCAGGACTCTACTATCTTACTCTGTGACCCCTCCTAGCACGAGTACTTACTATGTGTCTGGTACACCAAGCCCTTATGTTGCCACCTGGTCGTATACTCAGATTTCCGGAGCCTCGTACCCTTATACCTTAGTTTCATCTAACGGCGGACAGTGCGCGATGGATGCAGGCAGGGTATATCCCTACTCCTCATCACAAACCGTCACCGCTGTTGGCGCTCTGGAATTGCCGGATGGAACGGCTTACCAATTTACCTATGATCCGGTGTATGGTTTGCTGAATAAGATTACATACCCCAATGGAGCCTACACTTCTTATACTTGGAGCATCCCTGGGTTGAACGATGACGCATTTTACACGTGGGTGAGCACGTCAGTTCTTCAGGGAACCGGAATCGTCAATTCAACCGTCAGTTCCTGTTATTTTCAATACGGTCGTCCCCAAGTGTCCAGCCGCATAGTTAGTTATGATGGAGTGCATCCCGCTCTCGAACAAGACTTCACATATGCGACGACATTTTCCGCGACATCCGGTAACATTGCCTCTCCGGGCTGGTCACAGAAAATAGCTACCGTGGTCACGCACGACTTACTGCGCGGTACGAGCTATACAACTCAGTATACGTACGTTCCGGGTGGGAATATTCCAGGAACTCCGTTTATACCGGGCTGGAATATGATCGGCGGGCAGCAAACCGCAAACATGAGTGACTGGCCGGCAGTAGAGCAATCCGTCCAGTACTTCGACACAAGCGGGAATACTCTGCAAACCGTCAACAAAACCTGGCTAGATTTAGCGCATTTACAGACACAACAGACGGTCCTTGGCGCTACCCAGTCTGGCGCCCCCACTACGGAAACCGACTATACCTATACGCCCGCGGGAATGCTACAGGAGAAAGATATCTACGATTACGGCGTGGGCGCAAAAGGCGCCTTACTCCAAAAGACCGTGAGCAGCTTTCCTGCCGCGCTTGGTAACGGTGGCATTACGCCGCTCTACCCCTATGGACCAACACTGAATGCCTTCCCTTCCAGTGTGATTGTTTCCAATGGCAGCGGCACATTAGCCGAAACAGACTACTTGTATGATCAAGGGGGGATATCGCCTGCTTCCGCCGTGCAGCACGACAACACGAATTATGGCGCCGGATCGACCGCTCCGCGGGCAAACGCAACAACGGTAACGAAGAAATGTCTGCAAGCGCAGGGCTGTACGAACGCAGTCACGACATATGTGTACGATCAGGCAGGGCAATTAGCGTCCATGACAGATCCGTGCGGAAACGGCATCTGCAGCGACATGACAGGCTCGGCGCATACCACTTACTACTCATATGCCGACGCCTTTGTGCCTGGAGCGGTTCTGCCGAGCGGGGCGACGGACGCTTATGTTACTTCCATCACGCAGCCTGCGGTGAGCGCGGGCAGCTTTACGACCACCTTTCAGTATGGCTACAGCGACGGCAAGTTACGAAGTGTAAAGGACGCGAATCAGCAAACGACTCAGTTCTGTTACTACATTGGCGGGTGTAATGGTTTCGAACCCGACCCCTGGATGCGTCTCACACAGGTAAGTTATCCGGATGGCGGTAAGGCGACCGCATCGTATGTCGATACCGGATCCAATCCCTCGACAACGATTTCCAAAATCATCAACGGCGCAGCGACAGAAGTCAACACGACGATATTTGATGCGATGGGCCGCGCCATCCAAACCCAACTTAACTCTGATCCTGACGGTGCCGATTTTGTGGACACAACATACGATGGCGAAAGCCGCATATGGACAGTTTCCAATCCGCATCGATCTGCACCGGCAATCCCTGATGGCACTACAACGCTGGTCTATGATGCTCTTGGACGAAAAAAGGTGCAGACAAACCCGGACACGACCAGCGAGTCCTGGTTGTATAGCGGCAATTCGACAACTTTGACCAACGAAGTGTCCAATTCGTGGACAAATTTGTCCGACGCTCTTGGCAGGCTGACACAGGTCACCGAACCGGGCGGGCTCAACACGCTTTATTCTTACGATGCGCTTGGCAATCTTCTCAGCGTCAATCAGAGGGGAAATGGAAGCACAGATACGCCGCGTGCAGCGCGAAGCTTTAACTATGACTCGTTGTCGCAGCTGCTTTGCGCTTCAAATCCAGAAAACTCATTTGGGACGTGTTCCTCAACCGCCACCGGAAGTTACGTAAACGGGACAACCGGCTACGCATACGACGCTAACGGTAATGTCAGCTACAGGACTGCCCCTCAGCCCAACGCCCCTACAGGCAGTGCGCAGGCGGTTACGACAAATTACTTCTACGATAATCTCAACCGGCTGCTTTCTAAGAGCTACACCAACGCCCCGAGTGGATCTTTCACGTCATGCTATGCGTACGACATAGCCGGTAATGGGAAGGGGAGACTCGCGGCAGAATGGACGCAGTTTGGATCGTGCCCATCCCCTCCCAGCGTCCCAACCTCCAGTTACATGACGGAACGAGTCATCAGCGGCTACGACACCATGGGTCGTGTGACAATCGAGCTCCAATGCACGCCGGGGACATCTGGAAGTTGCGCAAACTCGAACACCAATACCTATCAATTGGCTTATAGCTACGACCTGGCTGGGAATCTCGTCACATATGGAACCGGAGTCAATGCCGGCTTAGGCGTAAATCCCTTTACGCTCACGAACACATTCGATGGTGCGAATCGACTGTCGACCTTAACGAGTTCTTGGCTCGACAATCACCATCCGGCGGCGTTGTTTACCGCGGATCCCAATGCGGGCTATACCCCGGCCGGAGCGACCCAGAACATGCTTCTAGGCGACTACATGTCAGTCACAAAAACCTATGACAGCCGGTTGCGAATAACCGGGGAAACAGCGACGTATCCATAAATCGGAGGGGAAAGCAATCCTTACGCCGAGTGGAAGGTACATAGCGGATTGAGCAATATGGTCAACACGGAGCGAACCGGACGAAGAGGAAACGACAATGATGGCCAAGGAATCGCTTTATATTGCACTATCGAGACTGCGGATGGTGATGCTGCTGCTCACATGCGTCTCGCTCCATCAGGCTGCCGGTCATACTCAGACCGCGCAGCAGCCATCGGGCGCGCCGTCCCAGCCAATGCAGGTATCCTTGGCGCACCTCTATTGGCATTTTCTGATTTATCAGAATTATTTGGATACCGTCGCGGCCAATCAACCGGCGCAAAGCTGGCTCCGCAACGACCTGCAGGCAAAGATGCAATTCTCTGACGCGGACTTCGCGCCTATCCGCACCTCGTCTCGACGGTTGTCCGCGAATGTGAAGGTGCTGGATGCGCAGGCGGCTGCGATTCACTTGGCAGGCGTAACTTCAAACAGCAGAAATCAATTGAAGGCTCTAACGGGTCAACGGGAAGCCGCTATCAATGCTGAGATCGCATACCTGGCCATTGCCTTGTCCACACAAAACAAAGCAAGGCTGGAAGCGTTCTTGGTGCAATTCTTCTCTCCAAACAATGCTGTGCGCCGTCAGTCTCCATCAACTGGGCAAACGGCACCTGCGGCGGTGCAACCATGACAAACACAAGAAAACTGCTTCGCCATATCGCGGGCATCGCGGGTGCGCTCTTCGTTATTTACACGATAGGGCCGTCCCTTGCACAAGGCCAATCCAGTGGCCCGAGCGTCAACGTGTGCAGCAGCCAGGTCATCGATTGGAGCAACGATATTGAAGAGACCGCTTGTTTCTATGGAAATTCCTCCGGGCTCAGCGGCTATGTCGAAGTGGTCAATGAAGACTACAACATGGATGCTGAATGGGGACCAATGTATGTTCCAAATGTGGGCGCAGAAGCAGTGATTTATCAATATCCTTCCAACGGTCTCGGGGCGGGCACTCTGGTATACGATTCTGGCTTTCAGTCTGGCACCGCAAGCGTATATGCTTCTGGATCCACAGTCCCTGTTCTCAACCTGGTGTATGATCTCGATGCAAATGCATCAGAGTGTTATGACCCATCGGGTATGGGCGAAAGTTGCGGGTGGCAAAGCCAAGGAGGCTCTGTCTTGGAAGTGCAGGTCACTCCGCCGTTGCCGACGCCAACATTGAGTCTGTCGACATCGGGCACACCATCCATCTACGGTCAATATGTGGATTTCACCGCGACCTTCCCCAGCGGTGGCCCCACAACGGGCACGATAAGCTTCTACGATGGAAGCACACTGATCGGTTCCGGAACTATCAATGGCGCCAGTGCTGCAATCGGCATAAATACTTTGACGACGGGCACCCACACACTAACTGCCAGTTGGCCTGGCAACAGCAGCTACAGTTACGCAACATCAAACGCGATCACGGAGACGATTGTCGTTCCTGCGACTCAAGCAACGCCAGTGATCACCTGGCCGACTCCAGCGGCCATCTCCTACGGCACACCATTGAGCGGAACGCAACTTAACGCGACAGCGAATGTTGCGGGGACGTTCGTGTATTGGCCTGCGGCCGGCGAAGTGTTGGAGTCCGGATCGCAGGTTCTGCTTGCCAACTTCTTCCCGACCGACTCGACCGATTACACCACCGCCTCCGGCAGTACGACAATCCAAGTGAACTCCGGTTCGGTGGCGTCAATATACAGTTTCACCATTAGCCCCCCGAGTGGGGCTTCCGGCTACGATGGCGTGGGCAACGTGCTGAGCTACACTGATTCGGTGATGGGGACGTGGAGCATGGCTGGCGGCTACGACAGTTTGAATCGGCTGACGACGGCCAGCGCGTCGGCGGGTCCGTATGCGGGGTTGCAGACCGGCTGGAGCTACGACAGCTTCGGCAACCGGACGGCGCAGAGCTTCAGCGGCAGCGTGACGGCGCCTATGCCCACCAGCACGACGGCCGCGTATAGCGCCAATAATCAGGTTTCCTCCGCGAGCCTGATGCTGGGTGCGCCGCTGCCGTACGACGCGGCCGGCGACGTTACCCAAGACAACCAGAACGCGTACCTCTACGATGCCGAGGGGCGCGTCTGCGCCGCGGAGAACTTGTATACGGGAGCCATAACAGGGTACGTGTACGACGCCGAGGGTACGCGCGTGGCCAAGGGCTCGCTGACTTGGACTGGCTCCGGCACGGCCAATTGGAGTACTGCCTGCTCCGGACAAACGGGCCAGAATAACTGGAGCTTCACTGTCACCAACTCCTACGTGCTTGGGCCATCCGGCGAGCAGTTGACCGAGGTGAACACCACCTCCGGAACCATGCGGTGGGCGCATACCAACATTTATGCCGCCGGCTCCCTAATCGCGACTTATGACGCGGGAACGAACAGCCCTCTCCACTTCAATCTTTCAGATTGGTTGGGAACGCGACGTGTATCTACCGACTATCAGGGCAACATCACGGAAACCTGCACCAGCCTTCCCTTCGGCGACGGCCTAAGCTGCAGCGGCCCCGATCCTACCGAACACCACTTCACCGGCAAAGAACGCGACGCCGAATCAGGCAACGACTACTTCGGCGCAAGGTACTATGCATCTACGATGGGACGCTGGTTGAGTCCTGATCTTCCGTTCGCTGATCAAAATCCCGAAAATCCGCAGAGCTGGAACCTGTACGGTTATGTTCGCAACAATCCTCTCAGCAGTATCGATACCAATGGCCGGGTAACGTGGCTGATTGGCGGAACTTGGCATAAGGCGAGTGATTGGACCGCGTCATCCCCGCTCGGTCAGGAAATGGCCGGGTTCTTCGATCCCAGTGATGATGATGTTGAACAAATTGAATGGAGCGGTGGCAATTCAGCTGCCGCAAGAGCCGAACTCGCCGCGAAGATCACGGCAGCGATGGCAAGCCATGCATGGAAACCTGGAGAACAAAACAATATCGTTTGCCATAGTCATGGCTGTAACGGGGTGATGGGAGCCCTTCCTACTCTCTTGGCCGACGGATATTTCGTCAACAATTTAGTCTCTCTCGGACAGCCTATGCGGGGCGATTATCCATACAGTGGAGGTGTTGATGCTTGGTGGAATGTATACGCAGGTAATGACCTGGCGCAAAAGCTCGGAGGGAGAATCCCGTTCTTCGGAGGACGGACAAATTCTAATGCAGTGAATATTCAGGTAAACACTGGAAAGAATTTTCTTCAGGCTCATGGTGCGCTGCACAATGACTGGCTGACTCGGATGCAGTGGGAAATGTTCATTAGACAAGCTGAACAAGATTCACAGAATCAGCAGCAGAACGACGATGCGCACACACCGCTGCCGCGGTGCAAGGGACAAGACCCATGTTATCCGTGAGACGTGCTGCAGATGAGCAGATCTGCGTCTTTTACAGCTAGACCAGATCAATGGGCGATGGGGGCGGTGCTTATGAATTCGAGACTTTGGACGGGTGTGGGCGCGCTGTTCTTATTATCGGTTGCATGTTACGTTGCCTTGGCAGCAAAAGGCAATCCCAACTATAGGTTCTACTTACAAAACGGCTATGTCGGATGGATTCAGATTATCTTCAACGACCCTCAATCTCCGCCTTTTTCGATAGAGGATGGGAAGATTAGAGTGGAAGTTCCGGAATCAGGGATTGTCAGGACATCGAACCTCCGGATCCATGCGTCTCTCTCGCCTGACGAGTTTTACTATAGAGACCCCATCCACGGCGGAACAGCGCAGAATCGCCCTGTTCCAGTCGGCTACGTCCTAGCGGGCATCGACCACGGTGGATTTGGTGTCATGGATACGGGAGGGAAGGGTCCGGGCTACTCTTGGTTTATATTCGTCGGCCCGCCCGAGTTGCGAGCAAAGGTCGCACTAGGCGACTGGAATAAGGTATTAGAGGACTATCAGAAAACTCATGGCGGTAAAGCACGGATTGATTTTTCTGGCCCCTACCCGGTCCCTGGAAGAATGGAAAACAGCACAAGTCCCGATGGGTTAGCGCCTGCGACGCACGCCCCACACCTATGACGCACTGCGCCGCAAACCTCCCAAGCATGTGTCATTTGGCGGGTGGCCCCGGTCTCGGTGATTCCTCCCCACGGCGGGTGGCCCCGGTCTCCAACCCGATGAGGGTGCCCCCGGTCCCTCGCTTTTGGGGACCGGGGATATTGATACGATGCAAGCGATGGCTTCAATTCGAATTCCGGATAGTTCTATGACGCCGCTCCTCGCTTGTCTCTTTAGCGAAGCGTATGCTCGTCCGTCGATTTCTACCGGCAAAGAACGTGATACCGAATCAGGAAACGACTACTTCGGGGCCAGGTACTACGCGTCCAGCATGGGACGCTCGTTGTCGCCAGACTGGGCAGCCGTACCAATGCCAGTACCGTTCGCGAAGCTGGACAACCCGCAAACGCTAAATTTGTATCAATACGTGGGGAACAATCCGCTCACCGGCATCGATCCCGATGGTCATATGTGCGTCATGCATCCGTATGCAGCAGTCAATGGTCATAGTGATGGTGGCACAATATCGTGCGATACAGGTGCAGAATGGGATTGTTTTTCTCAGGGTGCCAATTGCAATAAGGCCCGCATACGTCCTGTTCCAGGGTACTCAGAAAGCGGCAACAATTTATGGAGAACAGCAAACGATGCGCTCATAATTCAAGCCGTAGATATTTTCAATGATGCTCATGGCTATTCCTCCGGTGATTCAGGATATTTAACGCCTGAGTTGGTTAAAGCATGGATGATGGAAGAATCTGGTTCAATCTCAACTAAATCTGCATTCTTGCGTGACCCACTGCAAGTGAACAATGCGGGTGATTGGGATCCAAAGAAGTCAATTTTGTTGGGACTCACCGAAGGGCAATCGATGGACCGAAAGACAAGCGTCAACGCCGCTCTGGGGTGGCTGGAAGACAAAGGATCAAATCACGACAAGCACGGCAATATCACGTCTTATCGCGGTGATCGCAATGCCCTCATTAATTACAACGGCAATACCAAGATTTACCCTCAAGACGGCGGCGTGCAACACAGGTATGTTTATGCCGACACGATTCAAAACAACGCAGCACAAATGTCCAAGTAGGAGGCGGTTCAGATAATGCGGAGCACTCATCTAGTGTGTGGCTTGCTGGTAACAATCATGCTGTCGTTAACAACTAGTGCGCAGAAACTGGACATGACATCACTGAGGGATATTCTGTCCAAGCAAGGCTTTACGGGGCTGCTGCAAGGTAAGGTTACATTCGCTCTCCTCGGAGATATGAAGTGTAATTCCAGAATGCTCCACGTCTACTACTACACGTGGGAAGAATCAGAGCCACATGCGGCGGCAATTCATTTTAGTCAGCGCCTCATATTCATTGATAATCAAAACTATGTAGGGCAATACGTGGTCTCCGACCGTCCAGTTCTAGTTAAGCCGGACTCGCTGCGATTCCCGGTATCTGAAGAGGATGGAGATTCACTCAGGTGCAATCAGGATGGCTTGCCGAAGACCCTAGTCCTAGATGGAGAATCTAGAATCTTTTTTCGATGACCTCTGTTTAACGGGCGGACGGGTGGCCCCGGTCTCGATTCTGAGACCGGGGATTGATCTACGACGGAGGGTTCTACATCTATGACGATCTCCGCCGTTTGTGCAACCACAGTGCGTTTTTCGCCATCCCGTTTTACCGGCAAAGAACGGGATGCCCGAACAACGAAGAACGCCAGACAATTCAGCCGATAAATCATTCCCAACCATAACCTCTAAGGTGTATAAATCTCTGGCGCACCCGGCCAAGGTGAAAAGCTCATCCAAAAAGCCGCCGCGCGCAATGCCATTCCCTCCTCAAGGAGCCCCTCACAATGTTGCGCCGCCTTCTCCCTGCCGTTGCCTGCCTTGCCCTCGCACCAGCCGCGATCATCGCCGCCCAAACTGCACAGCCCGCCCCGCCGAAGACCTGGGTCGACAAGGACACCGGCCACCGTGTCTGGCGCCTCACCGATGAGCCCAACTCGGGTGGTTTTTATTTCAACGTGAATGGCTACACCCCCGACCACAAAACCATGATCTACACCGCGCCCGACGGCATCCACGCCATGGACATGGAGACCGAGAAGACGCGCCTCGTGGTGCCCAATCCGCCGCGCCCCGCCGACGCCCAGCCGGGGCCGGGTGGCTTTTTCCGCTTTGGCGTCCGCGCGCTTGTCGCAGGATTCAAGACCAACAGCGTCTTCTACACCCAGACCGATCCGCAGACCCAAGTCACCTCTGTCTACAAGGCCGACGTCTACACCGGCGCCATTCGCAAGCTCGTCGATCTGCCGGAACGTCACATGATCGTCTGCATCAATGCCGACGAAACCCTCGCCGCGGGCACGTTCGACGAAAGCAACCGGCCCGACCAGCAATACGGGCAGAACGCGCCGCCGCGGCCACAACCGTCTACGGGTGGCGGCGACAATCGCGTAGCCAGCCCCGAGCAGGGTCCACACTACCAGCCCCTCGATAAGGGCCAAATGATGGAGCGCCGCCTGGCCGCGCGCCTGCCACTTCAGCTCTTCACCATCCGTCTTGAGCCCGGCCCTAACGGCGAGAAGCCCGGTGATATCAAGGTCCTGCTGCACTCCACCGACTGGGTCAATCACCTGCTCTTTTCGCCCGCCGACCCCGAATTGCTGATGTACTGCCACGAAGGCCCGTGGCACAAAGTCGACCGCATCTGGATGATCCACACCGACGGCACGCACAATCAGCTCATCCACAAACGCACCATGGCCATGGAGATTGCGGGCCACGAATTCTGGGGACTCGACGGAGAAACCATCTGGTACGACTGGCAATACCCCAAGGGCGAGGTCTTTTACCTTGCCGGCTATAACTTGAAGACCGGTAAGCGCACCGCGTTTCACATGGAGCGCGACGACTGGGGCATCCACTTCAATCTGACCAAGGACCTCGACATTTTCTGCGACGACGGCGGCGATCCGGGACAAGTGGCGCGCGCCAAGAATGGCGAGTGGATCGAACTCCTCCATCCGCAAACGCTGACCGTCACCGCGGATGCGCTCAACGGGCCGGATTTCTGGCAGCCCGGCGTCTTCCACGCCGAGCACCTCGTCAACATGTCGCACCATAACTACCGCGAGGAACCCAACGTACGCTTCTCGCCGGATAAAAAGCTCGTGATCTTCACCAGCAATATGTTTGGGCCGAGCTACGTCTTTGGCGTCGAAGTCGCAAAGGCCGATTCGTCGGCCACCGACGTCGAATCCACTCCCGACCTCGC
>Ga0302274_10001582_pt1 | contig 21638 bp, 23 predicted proteins | sample III_Bog_N2_1_FD_198755 | JGI IMG/M metagenome (GOLD analysis project Ga0302274, IMG submission 198755) | Peat permafrost microbial communities from Stordalen Mire near Abisko, Sweden - III_Bog_N2_1 | ecosystem: Environmental > Terrestrial > Soil > Wetlands > Peat | place: Sweden: Abisko...
CATGACCAAAGTCGTTTCCAGCTACGGTCCTACCCAGCGCGTCAACATCCTCAAAAAGATCAAGGTTGATGGCGCTTGGAATTTCTACCCCGCCGTCGTCGAATCCAATGGAAAATTGAAGGACAAGGTCCGCATTAAGGGCGCGGTCGAAGTCCACCCCGAGGGAACGTACTACCTTGAGTGGCGAGAGGGAAAATCCCGCTCCCGCGAACCTGTGCCTGACAAAGCTGATGTGCTAGATTGGGCGCGGCGCAAGTTCCTGGAACTTCAAGCCGCGAAAGCTGGAGTTCTGATCGCAGAAACTCCAGAGCAGGCATCGCTTGGCATAACGCTCGCCGATGCCGCAGCGGATTTCGTAGTCCACGCCGGGGACGCCGAGCACCATGCCCAGGTCGCCGCTCTTGGTGAGAAACGTCGTTTCGTTCCAGAAGCCATACAGGTTGATGTGGTCGCAAAGTGCGGCGGCTTCCTTCCACGGCTTGATGACTTTATCCAGACGCAGCATCAAAGCACCTCCACGCGCGGCGCGCTCTGCTTGGCCGCGTCATAGCGCAGCATGTATCTTTCGGATTTTGCGAGGATGCGCAGAAAGGCCGGGTCGCTGGTTGTAACCCAACGTCCAAAAGCGTATCCGCCGATGAATACGGCCAGCCCTGCGATCAGGCTGTTGAAGAGGTTGAATACGCCCACGGCCCCGACGCAAACGAAGTAAAACAGCGTGCGTTCAACGCCAAGGTATGTGAGGGGTTTGTGCAAGCTCTTGTAGACGCGGTTTGTTCGCCGGCTATTGGTGTGTGTTTGCATCAACGCCCCTCACTCTTGATGACTGGCTGCGGCTAGCTACCCCACAACCAAGTCAAAACATTGGTTGCCATCACGGCGATTCCCGTGCCGGCGGCTACGCCGGCCAGGGTTTTCTTCGCGCCCGGTTCGCCATGCGCGAACTGGTAGCCGCCCACCACGATGGCGATCAGGCTGGCCACCTTGGCAACGGTTCCGGTAAACAGGGTTTGCATAGAGGTGAGACCGCTATCGAAGGGAGAGCTGCTCATTGCGTGCGCGAATACGGGCGAGACAATGAGCAGTGTGAAGAGGCTGAGGAAAGGACGAATCCAGTGAGGAGACCGCCATCGGGCAATCCTGCGCCGAATGGCGGATGTGAGCATGACGATCATCGGCACCTCCAGCGGCCTGGAAAGGCCGCGATATGCCGAAACGTAAGCTGCCTCTGGACTCAAGTCCAATGATTTTTGGGAATGATGGTATTCCGCTGGCGCATAATTGGCCTTCCCCGGCGCTGGTGACGGCCACCGAGTTCACCGATGCAGACGGATTCTGTTATCGAGTCAGAGCATCCGTACTCAGATGGAAAGCGCTCTCAGATGCGATTTTTTGCCACACGGTCACGACAACCACCAGAAATGTTCTCGCATTGCTCCGAAATCAGTTTACAAAACATCACAATAGTGCATGATTGTAAATCAGAGAGAGGAGTTGGCCATGATTGCAGATCGCATCAAGCTCGCACGGCGCAAGGCTGGCCTTTCCCTCCGGGGTTTGGCAGCGGCAATGAACGGCAGGGTCACCGCACAGGCCATTGGAAAGTACGAACGCAACGAGGATATTCCGAGTTCGGGCGTTCTGATCTCCTTGGCCAAAACCCTTGGTGTATCAATCGCTTACCTGATGGACACCCAGGGAGTTGTGCTGTCTGGCGTAGAGTTCCGCACCAAGGCCAGCACGACCGCCGCTGACCGGGCCGTTGTTGAGACCGAAGTCATGGAGTGGATCGAACGCTATTTGCAGATTGAGCATGTGCTGGAGTTGGAGAGTTCGGCTTGGCAGTGCCCGATTGCACCCCTCAGATGTAGCGCTCCCCCGGGCAGAACGGTCATGTTGGGATTGATGCCTGTCTGCTGGCAGCACTCAAAGCGGCTCTCCAATTGATCTTCGCCGGAAATACGACCGCGGAGTGTTTTTTCATCCAGGAAAAACCACCTTGCACAGAGCTTGCTTAGGCAAGTGAATTGGAGAACCGCTCCGGCGCAGGGATATCTCCATGGTCTGTGGTCGAGCGCCGCCGACAGCCGAATCAGAGTACATCTTTTCCGAAAGCACGCCCACCGAGTTGCTCCTCCCTCAAGGAGAAGCAACTCGGAATGCTTTCTGCGAAACCAAGTTTATTCTGGTTCCGCTCGCTTCGCGCACACCCCAGCGCATGTCGATGGCCCGTGAGAGAACCTGACCGAATGCGCTGTTCTCCTCGCACCGCTTGCGCAGCCTGGAGAAGACGTCGCGCTGCAGAGCGTCGCGCTCGGCCTTCAGGTCTTCAAAGGTCGAACTGACAAATACCCGGAATGTGCGTCTTGCAGGCGCCATTGGGCGTCGATGCTGATCCATTGCTGCCTAAGGTCAAGAAACCTACAGATTCGCTGGTGGGCAGCGGCGAGTTGGTGAGAATCGAGACGCTCCATTGCGGCGTTGCGCTTCCCGAAGACGAATCGACTTTAGCGGTTAGGGCCACCGGCGTGCCGTGCGTAAAATGTTCGGAATCCCAGCTTGGTTACCATCCAGGAGTGTTCCCAAATTCTAGGTGCACTTTACTACTAGCGAAGCGTACCATGTTTTCGTAAACCCTTAGGAATTAGGTCATGAACGAATCAGACCGGTGAAACTGAAGGCGAGCGGCAAAGATCTGAGCAGCCTTGATCGCGTGAACGCACTGTCAGACCAGTTTGGCCAGTAGAACGATTCGATGATTTTGCAATGTTGAAAAAATAAATCCGCAAATCCTGTAACGAATCGTCCAGTTCATGACTTTATTCTGATGAGCGCACAAAAAGGACAGCGCAAACGATGAATCTGAACCGAATACCAGCCAAGTGGCTCTTGATCTTTTGTTGCATCTGGAGTAGCGGAGCCGGAGCGCAGACGGCGCAACTGACGCTTCGGCAGGCCATTGACCGCGCATTGGGGCAAAACCCAGAGGCGGCGGTTGCAGGTGCTGACGAGAAAGCTGCCGACGCCTCGGCCCGTCTGGCGCGCACCGGTCTGTTTCCGCAACTCAGTTTTACAGAAGACATCTCACGCGGGGATGATCCCGTTTATGCCTTCGGTATGCGTCTGCGGCAACGGCAGTTCACGCAGGCCAACTTTGCCTTGAACGAACTGAACCGGCCTCAGCCGATGGGCAACTTTTCTTCGCGCTTTTCCGGCTCATGGATGGCCTTCGACTCATTCAAGACGCAGAAGGCGATTCGTGGCGCCGACCTGATGCACAAGAGTGCCGAGTCCAGCGCCAAGGCCGTGGACCAGAAGATTGTTCTCAATGTAGTTCAGGCATACGAGTCGGTGCTATATGCCGAGCGTGAGACCGATGTTGCGCAACATGAACAGGAAACGGCCGCGGCGCTGCTGAGCGCGGTTGCGGATCACGTTAAGGCAGGCTTGACGGTCGAGTCGGATCGTATGTCGGCCGAGGTAAATGTGGCAGCACGCAAGCAGGAACTGATCGCCGCCCAGGGCGATCTGGAAATGGCGTGGGCGCAATTGCGCGTGGCGATGGGCGATGCGGAGCTGCAAGCAAGCACTTTGCGACCTATCGAACCGCACACGTTTCCATCTGAGGCGCTCGATCAGGAGTTGGCTGCTGCCGCAAAGGCTCGACCTGATCTTGCTGCCCTGAGAGACGCGCAATCAGCACAGGGGATGGCGGTGGGCGCTGCAAAGTCGAGTTTTGGTCCGCATGTGAGCGCTTATGGAAACTGGGAAGAAGACCGGGGATCTTTTACCAGTTCAGGCGGCAATAACTGGGTTGCCGGGGTACAGATCGGCATTGACATCCTTCCCTTTGGCAAGCGCGCTGAGTTGGCAAAAGAGTCGGCTATGAAGCAGCGCGTCGATGCGCAGTTAGCCACATACCAACAGCAAGTAAGTCTTGCGGTCAGTCAGGCTCATATTCACCGCAAGACCGCGGAGTTGTCGATGGAGACAGCGAGAGCCGCGATGGACCAATCGGCAGAGAGCCTGCGCATCTTGCGGAATCGCTACACGGCGGGCCTCGCAACCATCACGGATTTGTTGCGCGGAGAAGATGCATCGAGAGAGAGCCAATCCAACTACTGGCATTCCGTATATGGAAATGCAGCGGCTTACGCTGAACTGCTTTACGCGACAGGGACTCTGACTCCCGATGCGGCGGAGGAATTGCAATGAAAGTGATCTTATCCGGATGCTTATTAGCTGTTTCTTCGGTCCTCTTCTCAGGCTGCCACTCAACCAAGTCCACGCTCCCCACGGCAGTGCAAACTGTTCAAGCTCGTGTGGTGGAGAGCTATCAGCAAGAAGCTCCCTTGCTCGTAGGCGCTACAGGAACACTGCACGCGCGGGAATCAGCAACTATCTCGGCACAAGTCATGGGGCGCATTGTGCAAGTCCTGGTGAGAGAGGGAGACAGCGTGCGAGTGGGGCAGACACTTCTGGTGCTCGACAGCGGCACACTGCGCGCATCTGTTGATCAGGCGCGGGCTGCGGTCAAGGCCGCCGAGAGCCAACAGGCCGTCGCGCAGACACAGTCCGCACTCGCCACCAGTACGCTGGTTCGTTACAAGCAATTGCAAGCCGATAAGAGCGTCAGTCCGCAAGAAATGGATGAAGTGACGCGGCGGGCCGAAGCTGCCGCGGCAAGCGTGGATGCAGTGCGCGCGCAACGCGACGCAGCCAAAGCGCAGGCGAGCGGCGCTCGCGCCATGCTGGGCTATACACGTTTGAGCGCGCCCTTTGCGGGAGTGGTGACGGCGCGCATGGCCGATCCGGGAACGATGGCCGCTCCCGGCGTGCCTTTACTTCAGGTGGAGAGTGCGGGGCCATTGCAGCTTCAGGCTGCTGTGGATGAGTCAGCGATTGGAAACATTCGCAAAGGGATGAAACTCTCCGTGATGATCAACGACGCGCCCAACGGTTCAACCACCGGCACTGTATCAGAGATCGTCCCGGCCGCCGATCCAGCAAGCCACAGCTTCCTGGTCAAGATCGATCTTGCTCCTTCCGCGCAACTCCATGCCGGCATGTACGGAAGCGCACTGATTGCGACCGGCACGCATCAAGCGATTCTGGCGCCACGCTCGGCGGTGGTTCTTCGCGGATCGCTATCCTGCGTCTATGCTCTCGACGCAAGCGGCATAGCGCAACTCCGTTCGATCACGCTGGGCGCGGTGCAGGGTGAGTGGGTCGAAGTGCTGTCTGGGATATCAGCCAACGAGAAGCTGGTTGATTTTCCCGGCGACCGTGATCTGGCAGGCAAGAGAATCGAGGCGCAATGATGAACAAGAAACCCATGCATCATGACCTTGGGATCGCCGGCCGTCTTGCGCATACATTTCTCAACTCCAAGCTCACTCCCCTCTTCATTGCGGCATCGCTGGCGCTTGGAATCTTCTCAGTGGCAATCATTCCTCGCGAAGAAGAGCCGCAGATTCTTGTTCCCATGCTGGACATTGCCACCGCAATGCCGGGCGCCTCTCCAGCAGAGGTTGAGCAGCGCGTCACGTTGCCGATCGAACAGTTGGTACATCAGATCTCCGGCGTCGAATACGTCTATTCCACTTCGATGCCCGGGCAAAGCCTGGTGATCGTTCGCTTTCTGGTTGGAACGCCACAGGAAGACGCGCTCATCAAGGTGTACAGCAAGCTGTACTCGAACTTCGACCGGATGCCGCCGGGAGTTTCGCAACCGCTGATCAAGGCTCGTTCCATTGACGATGTCCCCATCCTTTCACTCACGCTGTGGGGGGAACACTACAACGGCTATCAACTGCGCGCCATTGCGGACGAGGTGCAGCACAGCATTCAGCAAGTTGACAATGTTTCGGAGACAACGATCATTGGCGGGCTTCCGCGCACGATGCGCGTTGTGCTCAGTACCGCAAAGCTGAATGCCTACGGATTGTCACCCATGGCCATCGTCGGACATCTGCAAGCCGCCAATGCGAGCGTACAGGCCGGGAGCTATGCCGAGAACAACAGCGAGATCCGTGTCGATGCAGGCAATCTCTTCACCCGCCGCGAAGACCTTGAAGATGTAGTGGTTGCGGTTGACCATGGCCGTCCAGTCTATCTGCGCGACGTGGCGGACAAGATTGTGGACGGCCCCGCCGATCCTGCCAACTATGTGCTCTTTGGAACATCCAATACCAGCGCGGCTGCGCATCAGGCACCCGGCCAATATCCAGCCGTAACTATTACTGTGGCCAAGCGCAAGGGCACCAACGCGACCGATATTTCTAATGCCGTACTCAAGCGCGTTCACGAGATGCAGGGCGTGACGTTGCCGAACGATGTAACCATAACAACTACGCGTAACTACGGAGAAACGGCCAAGGCAAAGTCGGATGAGTTGCTGGAACACTTGCTGCTGGCAACGCTCTCCGTCACGTTGCTGGTTGCTCTCTTTCTCGGCTGGCGCGAATCTGGCGTGGTGCTGTTGGCCATTCCGGTTACGCTTGCACTCACGATGTCGATCTTTTATCTCGTAGGCTACACCATCAACCGCGTCACTTTGTTTGCCTTGATCTTCAGTATCGGCATTCTTGTCGACGACGCGATTGTGGTCGTCGAGAATATGGTGCGCCACTTTCGATTGCCGGAAAACCGCGGCCGCCCGATGAGTGAAGTCGCAGTTGAAGCAGTCGCCGAGGTTGGCAATCCAACAATTCTGGCCACATTTGCTGTCATCGCAGCTGTGCTGCCGATGGCCTTTGTACGCGGCTTGATGGGGCCATATATGCGGCCCATTCCCGTCGGCGCTTCGGCGGCCATGCTCTTCTCGCTGATGGTGGCCTTTGTGGTTTCTCCCTGGGCCGCGCTTCGGCTTCTTGGCAAGCATCTCCAAAAAACCAAGATACTTGAGCCGGAGGCCGAGAACTGGCGAACAAGACTGTATCGCCAGATCATGACGCCGCTCATTCAATCCAAGCGCAATCGCATTCTGTTTTTTGTTGGAGTTGCAGTTCTGTTTTGTGTCTCGGTGGCGCTGGTGCCCCTGGGACTGGTGCGCGTCAAGATGCTCCCCTTCGACAACAAGAGTGAACTCCAGGTTGTCATCAATATGCCGGATGGCACACCGCTGGAACAAACAACTCGCGTTGCGCAGGCTTTAGGCAGCGAACTTGGACGGCAACCAGACGTGCTTAACTACCAGGTTTATGCGGGCACGTCCGGTCCCTATAACTTCAACGGGCTGGTGCGCCACTACTATATGCGCAGCCAGCCGAATCAAGCCGACATTCAGGTGAATCTTCTGCCTGCAAAGCAGCGCAGCGACCAGAGCCACACGATTGCAAAGCGGCTGCGTCCGCTGCTTCTCGCCATCGGCAACCAGTATGGCGCCCGCATTCAGGTGAGCGAAGTACCTCCCGGACCGCCTGTAGTGCAAACCCTTGTAGCCGAGGTTTACGGACCGGATATGGATGGTCAAACACGAGTGGCTCAGCAGATCAAGTCGATCTTCCAGCACACACCGGGCGTTGTCGATACCGACTGGTATGTCGAAGATCCTCAGCCGAGGCTGGTTATGCGCGTGGATGAAGTCAAGGCTGCGCAGCATGGCATTGCAGTCTCTGACGTAGCTCATGCGCTGGCACTTGCCCTTTCAGGAACTGAGGTTGGCCTGCTTCACGATCAGTCAACGCGGGAGCCTGTGCCTGCAATTGTCGAAGTGGATCGCGCGGATCGCTCCTCCGAACAGGGGCTGGATAATATCCGCTTGCCCGGCGCGGATGGCGGTATGGTTTCTCTGCGCGAGCTGGTGATCGTCGAACACAAGACGATCGAGCGCAGCATCTATCACAAGAATCTGCGCCGCGTGGTCTATGTTACCGGAGATGTTGCTGGGGCAGAAGAAAGCCCGGTCTACGCGATTCTCAAGATGAACAAGGATCTCGACCACCTCACATTGCCGGCGGGATACACGCTGGCCCGCTACAATGCGTCGATGCCCGAGTCTACGAACCACTACTCGATGAAGTGGGACGGCGAATGGCATATCACCATCGAGGTCTTTCGAGATATGGGCCTGGCATTCGCCGCGGTGCTCATCCTCATCTACGTTCTTGTGGTGGGCTGGTTCCGCTCCTTCATCGTACCGCTGATCATCATGGCGCCGATCCCGCTTACCCTGGTAGGCATCATGCCGGCGCACGCAATGCTGGGCGCATTTTTCACCGCTACATCGATGATCGGTTTCATTGCCGGAGCAGGCATCATCGTGCGCAATTCGATCATTCTCGTTGATTTCATCGAACTGCGCATACGCCAGGGAATGCCCCTGGCCGAAGCGGTAATCGATGCTGGGGCGACGCGCTTCCGCCCCATGCTGCTGACTGCGGCCGCAGTGGTTGTGGGCGCCAGTGTGATTCTCTCAGACCCCATCTTTCAGGGGCTTGCTGTGTCGCTGATTGCCGGAGCCGTCGCCTCGACCTTCTTGTCCTGGCCAACAATTCCCGTGCTTTATTACATGGTTCACTCTGGGCACAAATCAGAGTCTGGACCCGAAACCAATTCTGAAAACGATTTAGGAGAGGTCCTATGACCGTTGAACGCGCATTACGACTCATGGCAGGATTCATGATCCTGCTTTCACTTGCACTCGCCCACTTCTTTTCGCCGAATTGGCTCTGGCTGACGGCCTTTGTCGGATTTAATTTATTACAATCGGCATTCACCAACTGGTGCCCTGCCATGACTACCTTTCGTGCTTTGGGACTGAAGAATACTGGCTGCTGTGGAGGCAACTGTGAATGATATGAATGATCGAATCATGGATGCATCCCTGGCAGACCGGCTCGACACTCCAGAGCGTTTGCTCTGGCTTCCGCCAGCGGTGGTGATTGGCGCACTGGCAGTCCAGCCTGGTGATGCGATTGCGGATATCGGCGCTGGAACTGGATACTTCTCTCTGCCCCTGGCACAAGCAGCAGGATCTCTTGGCCAGGTATATGCGGTCGATTGTCAGGCTGAAATGCTTAAGCGCCTCCAGCTCAAACTGGATGCGGGAAGCACATCCAACATCCACATGATCAATGCAGATGCGGATTCAACTGGGTTGCCGAACGCATCTTGCGATCTTGTTTTCATGGCAAATGTGTGGCATGAGTTTGCTGACCACACTGCTGTTCTGCGAGAAGACAGGCGCATTTTGAATGCCAGAGGACGGATTGCTGTTCTCGATTGGCGGCCAGACGTGGAAGCCGAGCATGGGCCGCCACTTCATCACCGAATCAGTGCTTCAGATGCCTTGGAAGATCTGCAGTTGGCAGGTTTCGCTGAGGTCAAGCAGAGCAACGTCGGGATATACTCCTGGCTCGTTCAGGGACTCATGCAACCGGAGGCAGAACAATGACTCCGCGCAAGAGCACAGCCAAGACCCTAGGCTCGCCATCAAGGAGGTATGAACGCCTCAAAGATGAGGTCTATCGTCAAATGTATCGGTTGGAAGCAAGCCGTCCGGGAGCCGAGTTGGCCCTTGCAATTGCCTTGCTGCGTGCCTGGACCACTTCGGACACCGAAGCGAATATGCCGAAATCATGCGAATGGCTGATGAAGATCTGTCCAATCTGCCTTCCTATGATCGAAGCCACGCAGAAAGTGCGCGAAGCTGAAAAGCAATGTATTCAATGAAATCGTCCATTTTCCCGGACAGCCAGACTCTTTGCATGAGCACAGCCTCAGCGGCAATCCATGCTCTGGTTATGCGCGTCAAAAGAATATACTGATTTTGTTCTTGAGAGACCGAATCCATGCGCCCCGAACTGACTCAAGCAGCCGATCTCTTGCGCCTCAATACGCCTGAAGCTGTCGAAGAAGCAATCGGCTTGCTTCAGAACACGGTCTATTCCTTCAGCATGAAAGTCTGCGGACACCCAGAAGACGCAGAGGATACGACACAGGAGGTCCTCTTCAGTTCGCTGGAACATCTGGCCAGGATTAAGGACCCACAGGCTCTCGCGGTCTGGCTCTATACCGTGACTAGAAATCGCTGCTGGAAAATGCGCCGAAAACCGGCGCATGCCCCGAGGCATATTCTCTCACTGGATGAACTGATCCCGGACGAGGTGGAACTGGAGCGATTGTTGCGGGATGCCGCAGAGAACCCTGAAGGCAATCTTCTGTACGCTGAGCAGCACCATCTGATCCATCAGGCAGTCTTGCGTGTTCCAGTGCAACTGCGCATTGTTCTTGTGCTCCACGACATGGAAGAACTGACAACTGAACAAGTTGCGCAGATTCTCGGCCTGCAACCGGGAACGATTCGGGTTAGGCTTCACCGGGCACGACTTTCTGTACGCAAAGAGATGAATAGGCTGATTGATTCTGTTCCTGATGAAACGCCGCATCGTAGTCTCGCCAGAAACAAGCCCCGTGGCATTCGCGCCAAAGCCAAACAACGCTCTGCCGATTGCCGCGCACTGTTCTCGAATCTTTCGGAGTATCTGGATGGTCGCGTAGAACCAATCTCCTGTGAAGCGATGCGCAAACACATCGAAGCCTGCCCTGCTTGCCTCGCATTCGTCCAGCACCTGCGCGAAGCCATCGATCGCTGCCGCTCGCTGGAAATTGCATGCAATCCCTCTGTTGCTCCTCGTCTGCGTTCAATCCTTACCCAGGAATACCTGCGTTTACTGGGTATGCCAGGCACAGAACAGGCTTCCGCCGCGCTGTAAAAGCAAATTCGCCGGACGGCTTCCATTTAAACAGGAAATGCGGCTACTGGTTGTCAGGCTGAAATCGGCTTACCTGGCGCCCACAATCTGCTCCGCTCTGCTGTAGGAGCCAAGATCAAAGACATTGACATAACCCATGCCACTCAATAATGTCGTCGCCCTGCCGCTTCGCATTCCACCCTGGCAATGCAGCAGCAATACCTGTTTCTTATCCTTCAGGGGCAAAGGCGCTCCAGATTCAATCTGCTGAAGCGGAATGTTGATCGCATTCGGCAGATGGCCCGCGTTGAATTCGGCGGGAGTGCGCACGTCGATCACCAGTGCACCGTTTCGCAGATACGCTACCGCGGCCTCAGGTGAGATTTGACTGGATTGGCCATGCAAAAGCACACCTCCCGTAATTGTCACTACCGCCAAAGCTATGATCCGACTCATTGTGTCAACCCTGTTCCAGTTCATTGCGTCAACCCTCCATTGTCAGTTCAGAACGAACACGCCCGAATGCCGCCACACCACGCAGAGCAGCGAAAAGACCGCTCTAGAGACAAAGAACGGATACTATCTTGAGAGTAACAATTCAACAAACGTCTTAGGTTTCAAGAGCATCGTCCTTGCGGATACCAGTACCTACTAAGATTGGATGTTTCCCGGATACTTCAACGCGAGGAAGGTTGCCCATGCATGTGCAAGTTCCGTTCCATCGAATGAGGTCAGAACCGCTTCGGTTTTAGTCAAGCGTTTGTTCTGGCTGTCAATCCATCCCCGAACACAGATCGTTTTTCCTGAAGGTACGTGCTGTCGAAAGCGTATACGGAGTTCGGCCGTGAGCGCTTTAACTCCTGATTCGGCTACTACTTTGGACATAGCTTCATCGAGGACGGTGCTGACGATTCCTCCATGAACGATGCCCTGAAAGCCTTCCAATTCTGGTTCTGGGATCCATTCGGCAACCATTTCTCCAACTTTGTTTCTCTGAAACTTCAGATGCAGCCCACGGGGATTGTCTGGCCCGCAAGCGAAGCACGACGATTGTGTGCGAGCGCCGAGGCGTATCTCCGGCTCGCTGCTGACTAACTCTTGAAGCATAACTCTCCTCACCTCAGAATCGGTGCGGCTCACATGACCAGCCAATTCGGTGGTCATGGCCATTCTGAACCTACTGGCATCGAATCCGATAGACAATCAGGGGGATCACGGATGCCAAACACGATACGTGCTGTATCCCCCCGAGAGATTGCGCGCGTGCAAACCATGCTGAGACAGGATACGGCAAGCGTAATAGGCACGCTGTCCAACCCCGCAGTTAATCCATATCTCTCTGTCCGTGGGTAACTCACCCAGATGCGACCGCAGCTGCCCCAACGGAATATTGACCGAACCTGGAATCGATCCAGCGTCAAACTCCTTCGGCTGACGTACGTCCAGGAGAAACGCTTCCGTTGAGTTCAATTGATCCCAAGGCGCAATCTGCGCATCGCCGCGCACTACATTGGCCGCGATCATCCCCGCCATGTTTACTGGATCTTTCGCTGCACCGTATTGAGGCGCATAGCAGAGTTCAGCTTCTTCGAGATCGAAGACGGTAGCCTTCATCTGGACTGCCGTTGCGATCACGTCGATCCGCCGTGCGACACCTTCTTCACCCACGGCCTGCGCGCCCAGCACCAGACCATCCGATTTGCGGAAGAGCAGTTTTAGATGAATGGCTTGCGCACCCGGATAGTAGCCGACGTGATTTCCAGGGTGCAGATAGATACTCTCGAAGCCGTCCAGCCCGGCTCGGCGCAGAGACTTTTCTGTCGCGCCTGTCAGCGCCACGGTCAAATCAAAGAAGCCGCAAACCGCAGTGGCCTGGACGCCATCGAAATGTGCATCGCGTCCGGATATCGTATCGGCAGCCACGCGCCCCTGGCGATTGGCCGGCCCAGCCAGAGGGATCAGTTCCCATTGGCCGGTGACTCGATTCCTGACTTCAACAGCATCGCCAACAACCCAAATGCGCGGATCACTGGTGCGCATTTGACTATCTACACGGATGCCTCCCCGTTCGCCCAATTCCAGACCAGCGTCCCGCGCGAGCTTTGTCTCTGGACGCACACCAATGGCTAGCACAACGAGGTCCGCTTCGTAAGCCTTGCCACTTTGTGTATGGACATTCAAGCAGCCATTAGTGCCTTGTTCAAACTTCGCAACAGCATCGCCCAAGGCAAGAGAGACTCCGCGTGACTCCAGTCGCTGTTTGGCATACTCGGCCATCTCTGGATCAAGCGGAGGCATCACTTGATTCGCCAACTCAACAATCGTCACTGCGATTCCTCGATGGGCAAGGTTTTCTGCCATCTCAAGACCGATGAATCCGCCGCCTACGACAACTGCGTTGTGCGGTTTCTTCTCATCGATCCAGTGCCGGATCTCCCTGCTATCAGGAACCGTGCGCAACGTAAAGATACCTGGTAAATCGATTCCCGGCCACGGCGGCCGGATAGGATTTGCACCCGGAGACAGAACCAGTGCATCATAGGGTTCGCTGTACTTGCGCCCTGTTTCCAGATCACGGACAGAGACAGCAGACGCGGCCCGGTCAATCGCAAGTACCTCGTTCTGCGTCCGCACTTCGATGTTGAATCGTTCGCGGAACAAGGCGGGTGAAGCCAGCAAGAGCCTGGACTCTTCCTGAATTACATTGCCAACATAGTACGGCAAGCCGCAATTGGCAAAAGAGACGTAGGGGCCGCGCTCCAATATAACGATCTCTGCTTCTTCGTCTAGTCTCCGAAGACGCGCCGCGCAGGTTGCCCCGCCCGCCACGCCTCCAACGATTACCACCCGCTTCTTCGCCATGCTCGCTCCCTGAACCTTATGCCGACGTCTTGTTGTCCATTTCAAGCACCGCAGCCTTAGAGGTGCGAACTACACCTATATATTATCGGTACGGCCACTGAACGGCAAGGGGCGAGCGATGTTGCCAGGTGCATTTCACATCTATTTTTATTTGTGATAGGGTGAAGCCGTTGGCTTGCGGAAACGCAAAGGCCTATGGAGGATCGGAGTGCCACGAAAGATATGTGCGCGTCACGGCAAGAATTATCCTTGTTCCTGCGGCATGGGAAACCTTTATCGTTTTGTGGAGCCGCTCGTCCTGCTCCTTCTCAAGAAGAAGGGCCATGCCTATGGCTACGATCTCTGCGCGGAGATGCAGGAGCATGCCCTCACCGATACAACAATTGAGAAGGCTGCTCTCTACAGGACACTTCGGCAGTTGGAGACAAACGGAAATGTCAAGTCCGAATGGGAGACGAACAAGGCAGGTCCAGCACGCCGGGTGTACAAAATCACGAAGCAGGGCGAGCGGCACCTGGAGGAATGGGCTGCGGTGCTGGAACACCTTTCGAAATCCATGACCCGCTTCGTTTGCGAGGCCCGTGAGACCCTGATCAAGCCGGCAACGAAGAGAACCAAGCCCTTATGACGCAATGCCTGACGCAGTAAGAGATTCGCACAATATCAAACAGACGACAGACGAGACGGGAATCCATCCTGAATGACGCTATCTCTGAAATGAGCGAACGGGCAGAGCGGTGTTCTAATCGATCTATGGCAAGTCTAGAAAACTTCCGTGTGGTAGTCTTTCGGGCAGTAGCGGAACATCTCAGCTTTCGCAAAGCCGCAGAAGAGCTATACCTCACTCAACCTGCGGTGAGCCTCCAGATCAAGGCGCTTGAGGAGGAACTTGGCGTTCAAGTCTTTGATCGCTCGGGGGCGCATATCACGCTGACGCCGGCCGGCAAGGTGCTTCTCCGGTACGCAAAGCAGGTTAATTCGCTTTTCGTTCAAGCAGAGCGCGATATTTTAGTCCTCGCTGGCGATCACGCTGGACGACTTTCCCTTGGAGCTTCCACGACCATCGCCCAGTATGTGCTGCCGCGTCTTCTGGGCGAGTTCTGCAAGGAATATCCACGCGTTCATCCGACACTAATCAGCGGCAACACAGAGCACATCGTTAGTGCTGTCGAAAATCAGAAGATCGAGTTGGGCTTCATCGAAGGTCCTGCGCGAAGCCGCAAAGTTAAGAGCGAACCATTTCTGGAGGATGAGTTGGTCTTGATTGCGTCTACTGCGCACGAATGGGCCGAGAGCGCTTCTGTCTCCGTTTCCGACTTGTGTGCCGCCCCGCTGCTCATGCGGGAGCGCGGTTCCGGTACGCGCAGAGTGATTGAAATGGCGCTTGAACGGCTGGGTATCAAGCGTAATTTGATGCATATCGTAATGGAACTTGATTCAACCGAGGCCATCAAATCTGCCGTTGAAGCCGGACTGGGCGTCGGTTTTGTCTCTCGATGGGCTATCGCCAAGGATTTGAGGCTCGACACAAACTTCAAGATTGTTGCAATCGAAGGACTTCGAATCAAGCGAGAGTTCCTGGTCACATACGTAAAGGGGCCTGAGCCACAAGGCTTGGCTCATGAATTTCGGAGGTTTCTCATCGGGCGCGCAGGCGTACAGAGGACACTGGCCAAAACCAAACGGCCGTAATTGAAACGCCTCATAAGAAGCGCTTATGTGCAATGAGTGCTTCTGCTTGGACACCGGCGCACGATTTAGCGACACTTGTTCTATGTCCAAGAACATATTCTTCATCGGGTTGATTATCGCGGCCAGCGGCCTCATATCTCCGCCTGTGGCGCTGGCCGTTGGTCTCGTCTACGGATTCACATTTTTTCATCCATTCCATGTAGAGGCGAGGAAACTATCTAAACTCCTTCTCCAGGCATCCGTAGTCGGACTTGGGTTTGGTATGGATTTGCAGCAGGTTATGCAAGCCGGACGCTCCGGTTTCATCTATACCGCCGGCAGCATCAGCTTCGCCTTGCTCTTGGGCTGGGGGTTGGGAAAACTCTTTCGAGTGAAGCAAAGAATCTCTTATCTTATCTCGGCCGGCACGGCCATTTGCGGCGGAAGCGCCATTGCCGCAATTGCCCCCATCACCAATGCGAGCCAAGAAGAGATTGCAGTCTCGCTCGGAACTGTTTTTGTGCTGAACGCGGTTGCATTGCTCACATTCCCAGCAATCGGAACAGCGCTGCATATGACACAGTCACAGTTTGGTCTTTGGGCGGCGCTCGCCATTCATGATGTAAGTTCCGTTGTCGGAGCGACGGCAAAATACGGAGCAGTGGCTCTTACCGTCGGCACGACCGTCAAGCTGGCCCGCGCTCTATGGATCGTACCGGTTTCGATCGGAACCGCCATGGCAAACAAGAGCAAGGCGCGCATTCAATGGCCATGGTTCATCCTCTTCTTCTGTCTCGCGGCTGTTTTCAATACCTACGTCCACTATTTCCAGCCCGCCTATCCAGTGCTCAAGCATCTTGGAGGCATTGGCCTGACCGTCACGCTCTTTCTGATTGGAACGGGACTCTCCATGAAGACTCTCCGAGATGTCGGCGTTCGACCGTTCCTTCAGGGAATCCTTCTATGGATCTTCGTCGCGGTCGGATCGCTGACGCTCATTCGCGGTGGTTGGATTCACTTGTAGAGATGTGCAAAAGGCTCGTTCTGTGCGCAACTGTGAAGGCATCAGAGCTTTTCCATTTTTCTTACTGTCCGCGCGGCTCGCCGGTCGGTAGGAAAGCGACTCCGGAAATATCGTCTCCCGATGCCAGCACGTCTCTGAGCCGCTCTGGATTGGCCCCGCTGCGGACAGCAGCTGCTTCGAGAAGGCGCAGCGCCGCCACCGGAGTGGTTTCGGGCGGCAAGCGGAATATCCACGGAACATTTGTTGAGGTGAGCTTTTTGTCGCTGCTCAGGGCATCCACAGGCACAAAGGTCTTCAATGCCAGTTGTTCGGACAAGTGGGCGGCGGCGCTATCGAGCGCCACGATCGCGAGCGCGCGCTCGTCCATGAGCGCGTGAACCAGTTGGGTAGAAGCCGCCCCCCAATTCTGATCGCTTGCTACCGGCAAAAGCGTCCACGCCAACCCTTTCTTCGCACCGGCGGCCAACTCCGCCTGCACCTCCGGCAACTGCGCGACCTGGGCTGCCTTTGGCCCAAAGAGAACAATGCGCACTGGTCCCGCGGGCAAGTCCTGGTGATGCGGGCCGGCGTAGTCTACGCCGTCCTCACCCACGCGGGCATAGGATGCCTGCGAAGGGGCCGGCGCCGCTTGCGTGGCAGGAGCAGGCGGTTGCGCCGGAGGTTCCTTATCCATTTTCGCCACACGGTAGGTGATTGCGCCGTTATGCACCGTACCCAGATACATCGGAGCCACGTTCTTCAGGAGGGGATCGAAGACCATGTGTCCGGTCACGCCGTCGTATTCCCGGACGTTGGCCAGCGCATCCTGAATGCGCGCGCGGTTCAGGCCCGCCTTGCAGATCGAGTCAAGCAGCACATTCATCGCGTCGTAGGCCAGCGAAGCAAACTGCTCCGGCTTTTCGTTGAAGCGCTTCTCGAAGCGCTGGTTGAAACTGATCCACTTGGGATACTTGCTGCTTGGATCATAGGGGAAGACCGACTCAAAGCCCTCGGCGGCGGGACCGGCCTCGGCCAGCAGCGTGGGCCCCAGCGTGCGATAGGCACCGAAGACGCGCTGCTTCATTCCCATGACGCGCATCTGCTTGAGGATCCCGGCAGCCTCCATCTCGTCCGTCCACAGCACGATGGCGTCGGCCCGTGAGCCGTTAATCACGCGCAACTGCTTCGAATAATCGGTATCGCCAGGCAGATATTTCTGCTCGATGACAATGGGGTGGCCAAGCCGCCGTGAGGCATCGCGGAGTTTGATCACACCAAAGCGCCCATATCGATTGTTCACCCTCAGAATCGCCAAGCGCTTCAGGCCGAGCTCAGTGAATATGCGGCGTGCCAGCGTCAGGCTCTGCACTCTGTCATCCTGAATATCTGTGAAAAACCACGGGACATAGGTCTCGGGAATAGTTGGATCGGTGGAAGCCGAGTTGACGATGGGAGTCTCCGCTTTCAGCACCACGCGAACAATAATGTGCGTCGACTCGGAACTGATCGATCCGAAGATAGCCCAGACCTTTTCGTCGTAGATCATCTTCACCGCTTCATCTGAAGGCGAGCCCCAAATCGTCGGCTCGGTGGAGCGGTCGTTGCCATATACCGCGCCTTTCTGCCAGTTGTTGTAGTCGTTGTGCAGAATCAGCCTAAAGGGCTTGCCGCCATAGCCGCCCTGCACGTTGGCCTCCTCGATGGCCAATTGCGCCCCATGAAGCATGCGTATACCAAAAGCTGAATCCGAAGTGTGCTCCAGCGGGGCTAAGAAGCCGACGCGCACCTCGCTCAGGTTCTTGGGCTCGGGAATATCCCGCGCCGCGCCGGTGTAGACATTGGGATGAGTGTAGTTAAGAAAGTAAGGCGTCGCGAATTTCTCGTAGGGACTTAAATCCTTAGGTTCGCCCGCGTATGGCTCGACGACGCGATCCTTCACTGGTCCCGGCGGATGCGCGCCACACTTACACGTGCCCTTCCCCGTGACCACCGCTGGAGTCGCGTTCCATCGTTCGATCAGCCCCGTCTCCTGGCCCGAATACTTCGCGGGGGCCGCCACCTGACCAATCGCAGGCAACACACAGCACGCTGCCATCGTGGAAACTACAACCAACATCCATCCCTTGCGCATGACAACTACTCCTTGCTGTTTTCGGCAGCCTTATCCGTGCGGAACATGGCGATGGCTTCGATTTCGATCAGCAGTTCAGGACGGCAGAGGTGAGCCTGGATGCCGGTGGATGCAGGCAGCGGATCGAGCCCCTGCTCCTTGAAGAAGGCAGTGCGCCCTGCATTGAAAACGTCGTAGTCGCGATCTATGTCGCGCAGATAGCAACTGGTGCGCACAATATCGTGCCAGTTGGCGCCTTCGCTCTGGAGCAGGCCGGTGATGTTGTCGAAAGTCCGCTGCAGTTGGGCGAGAAAATCGCCGATGTGGATGCTCTTGCCGTGTTCGTCGATCGAGGCCGTACCTGAGATGAGCAGGATGCAGACGCCTCCAATATCGATCCTCATGCCGCGCGAGAACGAACTCGGCTTGGCATAGCAATAGGCTTCGTTGAGCACACCGTGATCGGTAATGGCGCGCTTTTCGATCGGCGCGTGCGCGATGGTTTCGAGTATTTCAGTAAATGCATTCATGACGATGTCAGCTCCTCACGCCGTTATTGTTGTTGGCGAATTCCGTGACTCACACCTTTGGCTGTGGCTACCCAGATGTCGTCTCCCTGGAAGTCGATGCCGAGAATGTAGTTGTGGACAGGTGCAGTGGTGACAGCGACCGGCGTTACATTGCCTTGTGCGTCGCGCACCGTCATCTCCGGTTTTCCGTCCTTGAGCGACGGGGTATAGACGGCCCAGTTGACGCTGTCGTAGTAGGCCAGCCCCTTGTCTGTACAGAACCAGGCGCGATTGGCGTCCACGCCCTTGATCGCGTTGGTGAAGTTCGAGGGGAGCCCGCTGTCTTTCGTAAGAAAGTTGTGCCAGTAACGGCCATCGTAGCGGCTGTCGCCAAAATACGTAGCCACCCACAGAATGTTATCCACGTAGCTGACGGAGGTCGTGATTTCGTGGATCAGTCCCTGATCCTTGAAGAGCACCATCTCGGTTTCGCCGTCCGGGTCTTCGTACTTGTCCCAGCGGCCGGTTTTCTGGTCGTATTCCAGGATGCCGCTGCCCCACACGGCGTAGTAGACCTTGGTGGGGGTTGCAGAGACTCCGTACACCCATATCTCGATCATGGGCGTGTTGCGTTCGTTATAGAGTGTCCACTGATCGCTGTGAAGGTTGAGACGGCAGGCGCCGGCGGCCGTGGCCACCCACACGTTGTCGCCTTCAACCGAGACGCCGTAGACCACGTCATTGCTCAGCCCCGAGTTCAGCTGCGTGTAGCTGTCGATGCGCCCGCCGGAGATGCGGCTCAAGCCCCCCATGGTGCCAGCCCATACGTCGCCGGTGCGCTTGTCCAGGGCCAGCGAGAGCACGGCGCGGTGCGCCAGCCCATCCTTGGTCGTGTAGGTCTTCCACGCATGGTCCTCGTAAACGGCCAGGCCGTTTTCCGTGCCCGCCCAGATGCGATCCCCGTCCACCAGCACGGCGTACACGTGATTGTCGGGCAGACCGTTGGCGGTGGTGAAGTTCTCGAATCGGTAAAGTGGCATCTTGGGCGGCGCGGCAAACGCCAGCGTACCAGCAGCCAGAAGCATTGCGATCATGCATATCTTCTTCATCTTCATCTCGTCCTCAGGTATTCGATCAGGTCGTTGAGTTCATTTTTGGTCAGGTCGTTGGTGCGGCCATGTTTGTCATCGGCGTTGTAGACTGTCCAAATCTCTTCCAGCGTGCGCGCCGATCCGTCGTGCAAGTAGGGCGGCGTCGATCCCGATCCAAGCGGGAACCCCGCCTCAAAGAGAATGCGTCCGTCATCCGATACATCTGAACGAAACGCGCTGGATTGCATGTACGTAAGCGGAAGTACGCCCGGACCGGCCGTCGGATTTAGCGGGGCATATTTTGGCGCAGCGGTGACAATAATATCCGCGCCAATCTCCGGGCTTGAACTATGCACAGAATTGGGCGCTAACCCGCAAACTGCAATCAACGACACAGCCGAAGCGGCTATCGCCAATGCCCTGGAAGCATAACTCATCCCCCCGACTCCATGACGCGCACTTGAGCCGCCTCCCGCGAAGGGACTCCCAGGCTGACCCGCAGACGTTCAGGATCGCGCAGCATCAACGCTCGTAACGCAATCCACGGATAGAGATCAAACATCATTTCATCGAACTCGGCAAAGTCCAGCGACTGGTCGCCGTCACTCCACGCATTGTCAGGGTCGGGATGCACCTCGACGATCATGCCGTCTGCGCCTGCGACTACCGCAACGCGCGCCAACGCGGGCACCATATCTCTATGACCTGCCGCGTGGCTTGGATCGGCGATTACCGGGAGATGCGAGATTTGTTTGAGTAGCGCAATAGCCGATACATCGAAGGTATTGCGCGTGGCCGTTTCAAAGGTGCGAATGCCGCGCTCACAAAGAATGACATTTGGATTGCCGTTGTCGAGAATCAACTGAGCAGAGCGCAGCCACTCTGCCAACGTGGCCACCATGCCGCGCTTCAGCAGCACCGGCCTCCCCGATCGCGCTGCCGCCTCCAGCAGCGGATAGTTCTCCATATTGCGCATACCGATCTGCAGAATGTCAGCATATTTCGCCACCAACGGCACATCGTCTTTCGACATCACTTCCGTCACGATGGCCAGGCCGGTCGCCTCCCGCACCCTGGCAAGCATCTTCAGGCCTTTCAGTCCATGACCTTGAAATGAATACGGTGAACTGCGCGGTTTGAAGGCGCCGCCACGCAGAACGCTAGCACCCGCACAGCAAACACGATGTGCAGTCGCCATCAGTTGATGTTCTGTTTCTACCGAACACGGCCCAGCCATGGTGACAAATTCGCCGCCTCCGATCTTCAGATGCAACACCGACACCACAGTTTGTTGGCACCGCGCGCTCCTCAGCACATCGGGGGATTCGGCAAACCGTTCTCTCCAACCTTCACGCACGGCGTAGCACTCCAATCCAATGAAATCGAAGTTTATCCTTCACTGGGTGTATATTGCATCCACCAAAAGGTGGAGGTGCGCAAACGCGCAGTCTAAAAGTTCTATTCAGCTCAAATCAGACACCTTACGGACAGGCAAATACGTTTGAGTACTTCGCGTTCGTCAATATTATGGGAATCTGGCTATCTACTTGACGCCACCGGCCCCAAGCAGTAGTGTTTTGGGTTGTGAGTGAGGATTATCCCAGGACGCTGCTGGAGTTGGAAAAGCGGTTTTCCAGCGAGGAAGCGTGCATCGATTACCTGGCGGCATTGCGTTGGCCTGGTGGTTGGATTTGT
>Ga0302274_10001590_pt1 | contig 21599 bp, 18 predicted proteins | sample III_Bog_N2_1_FD_198755 | JGI IMG/M metagenome (GOLD analysis project Ga0302274, IMG submission 198755) | Peat permafrost microbial communities from Stordalen Mire near Abisko, Sweden - III_Bog_N2_1 | ecosystem: Environmental > Terrestrial > Soil > Wetlands > Peat | place: Sweden: Abisko...
CGGCGGCGTACCGGGTGTGCCCGGCGAATAGCATATGCCGCGTCCATACGGCGGATAAGCGAGGGGACGCGGAGTTGCCATGGGAACCGATGCCGGATGCTCTTGCGCCCATCGCACCGACTCCGCAACCTGATTGCTCGACAAGGTCATGGGCCGCGGCAAGGTCATCTCCAACGGTGAGCCGACATCCACGAAGAACCCGTGACTGTGTACGAGAATGGCGAGCGATATTCCGACGCCCACTCCCAGGCCCACGACGCTTCCGATCGCAATCCCTTTCGGAGTGCTCGTCGTAATCGTCGTGCCGCCAAGCGTCGAACTTTGCGTCGTATGAATCTGGCTGCCGATCAAGGCGCCCAAACCACCTCCAACCATCGGAGCAAGAATCGCGCCCACTCTAGCCTTGTCGCTCGGATCGCGCCAGGCCGTCTCCTCCCCGCTTTCCACATTCAGCGGCCCAACGATGTTGGCGACATATCCGCCAGGAAGAATCACCGATGCCGATTTCATCTCGATCTCGGCATGGCCGCCAACGCGCGTGAGCTTGTCGATTCTTCCCTGTATAAACGTTCCCGCAGGGATCACCACCTGGTCGCCTGCCATAACCGGAGCGGTGGTTTGCGCATTAATATCGTCTCCCCGATGCGTGGTCTTGCTTGAAACTGTGTTCGTCAGCACCAGCGCAAAGCGAACTCCGGCAGGGATCGTCACCGTTGCCGATGGTGGATTGTTCGATATCGGTGAACTATTTTGTGATGTCTGAGTTTGCGCAACAGAGACGATGGACAACACGACCATCCAACTTACCGCCACCATGTTCTTCTTGAATATTCTGGCCAGAAGTTGAAATGCGGAAAGGGAGCGAACAACTCGACGGCAACAACGCTTGTTCGGCATGATCGATCTCCTCGGAACGCTGTCGCATGGCGCTTGCAATGCGTTCGAAACCGTGTGAGAGGAAAACCGCGCCCGATCACTTGGACTTACTTTGTCTGGAAAAGGATATCGCGGCGCTCAGTAAAGCTTTGCATAGAGACAGTAGGGATTTGTAAAACTTGAACTATGGCTGACAGCGGGAGCTGAAAGTAAGAATCCTCACTTCGTCATCGATTCGCCCGACTTGTCATTGGGAGCGCAGATCTGCATTTTCGGGGTAAGGTAGAGATCCTTAGCTCCGCTGGGGATGACAACTCATGAAAGGGGCGGCTGCTCGCGACTTTTCCACTTTCACCACGATCGCTAACATCCGCAGAGAAACGCAACACCGGCTCAATTCGATCGCTCAAAACTACCTCTCGCACTAGAAGCAAGCCAGACACCATCTTCAAGACGGTGGTCCGATCAAAAGTAACCGAGGCGGTGCAATCCGAGGCAACCCCGCAATCCATCACAGGTGTTACACTCGCATCGCATGCGGACGGACATCCTTCCTCTTTGCGACCAACACTACCGCACCATGGAGCCCGTCATCGCTCCCTACAACGCTGACTATTCCATCGAATTCTTTCGCTGCACCGACAAATTCTGCCACCGCTGTTTCGGCGAGCGCGTTGGCTACACCACTCCCAAGCGAGGAGACGCTCCAGTCCTTACTCCCAACCAACCCGTCTGCGACCGTCATGGCCGTCCTATGTTCATCATCAGCCTCGATCGCCAGCGCAACAGCGTAACCTACGCCTGCCCCGAATCCGATTGCCCCGAACGCGTAGTCCGAGCCTAAACCATCTCGCGAACTTACCTGCAAACTGCCTAGCCTGTTCCCCCCGTGAGCCAGGCAAATTGCGCCGCCGACAGCGGCACCACGCTCAGCCGCCCTTGCCGTACCAGCGGAGACTCGGCAAAAGCCGCTTTCTCCTTGATCTCTGCCAGGGTCTTCGCCTTCGCGATCGCCTTCCCCACTTTGATTTTCACCTTCGGCACCTTGGGATCGCTCGCATCTACCGAGACCACCGCCGCCGTTCCTACGGCGCTCTTTTCATCTCCGGTGTGATAGATGACCAGCCGCTCTCCTGGCTTCATCTCGCGGAGATGCTTCACCGCTGCGGGATTCGTAACTCCATCCCAAATCGTCGTGCCCTCGCGCTGCAGATCGGCAAACGAATATACCGTCGGTTCCGTTTTCAGAAGATAGTCCATGGGCAGGTATTGTAATCACAACACAAAACCCGTGCCAACCGCCGCGATCCCCGCTGCGAACGCATCGCCCCTCAGAAACAAGCAACTCACACTTGACCGCGATCCTCACGAAAACGACCAGATTCTCACAGCAAACAACCACTTCTCCCATGGTTATGCGTCACATCTTTACTCCATCCCCGGGTGTAGACTTTTTCAGTTTTAATGGTCACGTAAAGGACAACCGCCATTATGTCGACTCTTGTGTCCAGCACCTCCCGCGTCCTCAATTGCAGTCTGGCCTCTCGCATCATGAGCGCCGATGAAGCCGCCGCCCTCATCCAGTTCAATACCCGCATCGGCATGAGCGGATTCACCGGCGCGGGCTATCCGAAAGCCGTTCCCATGGCCTTGGCCCGCCGCATCTCCGATGCCAACCTGCGTGGTCACAAATCGCAGGTGAGCATTTTCACGGGCGCATCCACCGGTCCCGAACTCGATGGCGCCCTGGCCATGGCGGGAGGCATCCAACTTCGTCTTCCTTACCAATCCGATCCCGAGACCCGCAAGCGCATCAACTCCGGCGAGATGGAGTATATGGATATTCACCTCGGCCATGTCGCGCAATATGTCGAGTACGGCTTTCTCGGCAAAATGGATTGGGCCCTCGTCGAAGTCACCGCCATTCTCGAAGACGGCCGTCTCGTCCCGAGTTCTTCCCTCGGTAACAACCGCACCTGGATCGACCAGGCGGAAAAAGTAATTCTCGAAGTCAACGCGTGGCAACCGGCCGAACTCGAGGGTATGCACGACATTTACTACGGTATGCAGAATCCGCCCAACCGCCAACCGATTCCGCTCACTCATACCGGCCAGAGAATTGGCACGCCCTATCTTCATGTAGATCCTGAAAAAGTTGCGGCCATTGTCCTCACCGATTCGCCGGATCGCAACAGCGCCTTCAAAGCGCCCGACGAAAGTTCGCGCCGCATCGCCGGACACATTCTCGAATTTCTCGGTTGGGAAGTGAAAAAAGGACGCATTCCCGCGTCGCTGCTCCCGCTGCAATCCGGCGTCGGCAATATCGCCAACGCCGTCCTCTTCGGCCTGCAGGAAGGTCCCTTCGAAAATATGACCTCGTACACCGAGGTCATACAAGACGGCATGATCGAACTTCTGCGTAGTGGCAAGCTGAGCTGTGCCTCGGCGACCGCATTTTCTCTCAGTCCCAACATGCTGACCCAGGTTAACGCCGAGATGGCGAGCTTCCGCGATCGAATTGTTCTTCGTCCCCAGGAAATCTCGAATCACTCGGAACTCATTCGCCGTCTAGGGGTCATTGGCATGAATGGCATGATCGAAGCCGACATTTATGGCAACGTAAATTCCACGCACGTCATGGGATCTCGAATTCAAAACGGGATCGGCGGTTCCGGCGATTTCGCGCGCAACGGATATCTTGCGATTTTCATGGCTCCTTCCGTCGCTCAAAAAGGTGCCATCACGACCATCGTCCCCATGGTCTCCCACGTCGACCATACCGAACACGATGTCGATGTTATCGTTACCGAACAAGGCCTCGCCGATCTCCGCGGACTGTCGCCCCGGCAGCGCTCCAAACTCATCATCGAAAATTGTTCAAATCCCGACTATCGTCCTCTGCTGCGCGACTACGAGGACCGCGCCGCCCGCCTCTCCTTCGGCAAACACACGCCGCACTTGCTCCACGAGAGCCTGAGTTGGCACGACCGTTACGTGCGCACCGGACGTATGCTGCCGCACGAAGAGTGAGTTCCGCGCTCCACTCCGTCTACAGTAAAGACCGCATGTGCGACGCCAACTGAATAAGAGTAAACTCCACGGGCGCAGAGAGTACTTTCACCTGACCGAGGAGCTTACAGTTGGATCACGCCAGCACGGTTCCGTCGCTGCCGAATGACCTCACAGAGGAAGGCAAGGGTCGCGATGCCTCAGAGCTAACGTGGCTCAGTCGGCGCCTGCGCGATTTACTGATGGCGGCTCCCTCCGCCATCGGCATCACCGTCGGCCCCGACCATCGCTGGGCGTACGTGAACGACGCTCGTATCAAGATGTCGGGGCGTAAAGGAGCACAGGATTTTATCGGCAAAACTGCCCGCCAAAGTTACAAGGAACTCGAAGGCCAGCCTTTCTTTTCCGCTTTGGACTCCGCCTATCAGACCGGAGTTCCCTTCATCGGCAAAGAAATAAAAGCCACGTTCAATCGCGGCCCGAATGGCTCCCCGGAGGACGCTTATGTGGATTGCGTCTACCAGCCGATCTTCGCCCCCACGGGCGAAGTTGAGGGTCTCCTGATTCACACGGTAGAAGTTTCTGAACAGGTCTTTGCGCGTCATGCCGTCGAAAAGGCGAATCAAAGGGAACAGCAGCAGAGAGCCGCTGCCGAATTTGAGCGCAACCAACTGCGGGATCTATTTAAACAGGCGCCGGCGGCAATCTCCATTCTAACGGGACCCGAGCACCGATGGTCATTCGCTAATTCGGCTTTGTGCGAACTCGTCGGCCGTACTTCCGAACAGCTCCTCGGTCGCACCATCCTTGAAAGCCTTCCGGAACTCGCGGAACAGGGTTTTTCCGAATTACTTGATCAGGTTTACCGTACCGGCGTTCCTTTTGTCGGCAAGAACGTACGTGGCCTCGTCAGTCGCGGCGCAGGCGCCCTAACCGAAATCTATATCGATTTCATCTATCAACCGGTACGCAACATCGACGGACAGGTCGAAGGCATCATGGCTCTGGCCGTGGATGTCACCGAGCAAATCCAAGCGAGAACTCTACTTGAAACCCGTGTCCAGGAGCGCACTTCGGAACTGCAACTGGCGCACGAGTCTCTTCGACTGCTCTCCGGTTGCCTGATGCAGGCGCAAGATGAAGAACGCCGTCGCGTGGCTCGCGAATTGCACGACAGCGTCGGTCAATATCTGGCAGCAATCCAGATGAACCTCGATGTGCTCAACGCTGAGGCGGCAATAATCAGCGAGCGTTTTCGTCCACGTCTCGCGGACTCCATCGACCTGGTCCAGCGTTGTACCAGCGAGATTCGAACTCTTTCCTATCTGCTCCACCCGCCACTTCTCGACGAAGTCGGTCTGGCCTCGGCGCTTTCCTGGTATGTACAAGGGTTTAACGAACGCAGCGGCATCGCCGTGGAGCTCGACTTGCCCAGAAGTCTTCCCCGCTTCCCGTCCGAAGTCGAAACGGCGCTTTTCCGCATCGTTCAGCAAAGTCTGGCCAACGTGCACAAACATTCCGGTGGCAAACGCGCCCGTATACGCTTAGCGTTCGCCGACTCCACTCTCACCGTAGAAATTTCGGACGAAGGTTGCGGTATCCGGCCCGAAATTTTATCCAAGTTTCGCCAGGGCGGCCAATCTCCCGGCGTCGGCATATCGGGTATGCGGGAGCGCGTCATCGGCTTGCGCGGAACTTTTGACCTGACCTCGAACGCGGACGGCACCACGATCACGGTGACCGTACCCTGCGTCCCTCAGCCCGAAGCCGACCCTGAGCCGCTATAGCCCGATTCCGGTCCGTCCAACTACTGACTCATTCGATTTGAACGTACCCACCGTTTCCTTCAACATAACAAATCGAAAAATAAAACGTCCATTGTCGATTTCAGGCTCGCTCGTTCGACGTCAAATTAGAGAGCGTAGGCTTCGACCGGTCCAACGGTTGAAACTGCTGCTCCGAACCCGATTCCAGGAGACACTCACCATGCGCTTCATGCTGCTTATGATTCCCCACGGATACGAAAACGCTAAGCCTGGCACCATGCCTGATCCGGAGGCCGTGGCCGCCATGATGAAATACAACGAGGCTCTGCAGAAAGCTGGAGTGCTGCTCGCGCTCGATGGCCTGCACCCGCCTGCGATGGGCGCGCGTGTATCTTTTTCCGGAGGCAAGCCCAGGGTCGTTGACGGCCCCTTCGCCGAGTCCAAGGAGGTCATTGGCGGGTACTGGATGATTCAGGTCAAATCCAAAGAGGAAGCCGTGGAGTGGGCGTCGCGCTGCCCTGCTTCCAACAACGAGATGATCGAAATTCGGCAGGTACTGGAAATGTCAGAGTTCCCCGCCGACGTCCAAACGGCTGCCGCCGGATACCCCGAACTACAGGCTCTGAAAAAAATAGTTTCCTGAAACTTGTCAGGGGTTGTCGATTTTGCCGCTGCCGTTCGACCGTGTAAGTGAAGGCTGATTCTGAAGGACGCTCTCCCTCAAAAAGCCAAATTTCAATTAGGAGATAGAAAGATGAAATTCATGATGATGGTTAAACATGGCAAGAACCCAGGCCCTCCGCCAAAAGAGTTGATGGATGCGATCGCGATCCTGGGCGAGGAAGCAGTCAAGGACGGCACCATGATTTCGAACGGCGGCCTTGCTCCCCTCGATCAGAGTACCCGTGTCCGCGTCTCGAAGGGGCACCTTACCGTGACCGACGGCCCTTTTGCTGAGTCCAAAGAAGTGGTCGGCGGTTATGCGCAGTTTGAATTGAAATCAAAGCAAGAAGCAATTGATGGAGCCATCCGTTTCATGGAACTTCACAGGAAATACTGGCCGGAGTGGGAGGGCGAAACCGAGATCCGCCAGATTCTCTCGCAGGAAGACTTCCCCAAACTCTGCGAGCTCCGCGACGAGGCAGTGGCCAAATAGCTGTACGCAGCGTCTGCAAGTGGGGTCTCATCCCAGTCTCCCGCTTGCACTCGGGCATAAAACCGTGATGTGATCGGTAACTGTGTCGAACGATACACATCGCACCATTGACGCGGTCTGGCGGATCGAGTCTCCCCGGCTGATCGCCGGCCTCGCACGCATCGTCCGCGATATCGGCGTCGCGGAAGATCTCGCGCAGGATGCTCTCGTGGCCGCGCTTGAGCAGTGGCCGAAGTCGGGACTCCCGGACAACCCGGGAGCCTGGCTTATGGCCGCCGCGAAACATCGCGCCATCGATTACTTCCGCCGTAATCTGAGACTCGAACGCAAGCACGAAGAGCTCGCCCGCGAACTCGCCTCCAAAGAGATGGCCGTACCCGATCTCGATGCTGCCTTGGATCGCAATAATGAACACGACTTCGGCGACGACCTGCTCCGCCTGATTTTTGTCTCGTGCCATCCCGTGCTTTCGCCCGAGGCCCGAGTCGCGCTCACTCTCCGCTTGCTGGGAGGCGTGACCACGGCCGAGATCGCCCGGGCGTTTCTCGTCTCCGAACCCACCATTGCGCAGCGCATTGTTCGAGCCAAACGGACTCTCGCCGAAAAGCCCGTGCCTTTCGAAATTCCGCGAGGGCCAGAACTTGCCAACCGTCTGTCATCCGTGCTCGAAGTCATCTATCTCATCTTCAATGAAGGCTATTCCGCCACCTCCGGAGACGACTGGATGCGTCCAGCGCTTTGCGAAGATGCCCTCCGTTTCGGACGTATTCTCGCCGAACTCGCGCTCCGTGAACCCGAAGTCCACGGCCTCGTCGCGCTGATGGAAATTCAAGCCTCTCGTTTACCCGCTCGTACTGGCCCAACGGGAGAGCCCATCCTGCTTCTCGAACAGAACCGGGCGCGCTGGGACCGTTTGTTGATCGGACGCGGGCTCGCCGCCCTTCACCGTTCAGAAAGTGTCCGCGTCAACGCTGGCAGCTTACCGGGCCCCTACGCGCTGCAGGCCTCGATCGCCGCCTGTCACGCCCGCGCGCGGACTGCCGAAGAAACCGACTGGTCTCAAATCGCGGCTCTTTACGCCCAACTCGCTCGGCTCACTCCATCCCCCGTGGTGGAACTCAACCGCGCCGTCGCCCTGGCGATGGCCTTCGGTCCCGCCGCCGGACTCGAAATCGTCGACGCGCTATCTTCCGAGGGAGCGCTCGCAAACTACCACTTATTGCCCAGCGTCCGCGGCGACCTGCTCAAGAAACTCGGCCGCGTCGACGAAGCCCGTGCGGAATTCGAACGCGCCGCCGCCCTTACCGCCAACGCACGCGAGCGCGACTTGCTCATCACCCGCGCAAAATCCTGCCCCACCAGTGCCTCGTAGGGACGCCGGTCAAAGCTCCCCCTGGGCCTGCGTGTGCGGCGCCAATACCTCTTGTGCCACGTTTATCTCAAATTGACCCGCGCCCCTGTTACTCCCGACACTTCCCTTTCCTGACGTTTTCGCCAAGAATAGAGGCTTGTGCTGAACACTACCGCCATCAACCCGAATCCCACCTCGATGGCCGGCTCCATCGAGCGCTACTTCAACATCGCGCTCTACCTCCTCGTTCTCACAGGTTTTGGGGCGCTCGCCTCCACTGGAGGCTTGGACATAATCGCCGTCGTCCTTGTAGGCAGTGCGCTCGCCTTGCGCGGATACCAACTTCTTACCCAGCGCGAATTCGCCATTCCAGAGCGCTGGACCACCCTCCTCACCCTGATCTATATCCTCGTCTACCTCGCCGACTACTTCTTCGTTTCGCGCAGTTTTCTGGGAGCGACGGTTCACCTCGTTCTGTTCGCGATGGTCGTCCGTCTTTTTTCATTACAGCGGACTCGCGATCATTACATGCTGGCCGTGCTCTCGTTCTTAATGGTGCTAGCTGCCGCCGTGCTTACGGTAGACAGCATCTTCCTGTTCGCCTTCGCCGTATTTCTGCTGGTCGCCATCGTCACTTTTGTATTAATGGAGATGCGTCACTCAGTCGCCGCCGAGCAAACTCATGCCCGCTCCGATGATCCTCGGCCGGATTCGCCGCAGAGCGCTTCTCCCGGCCAGCGCATGGCGTACTCTTTATTCGCCATCGCTCCTGCGTTGATGCTGATGATTCTGGCTGGAAGCTTCCTGATTTTCTTCTTTCTGCCGCGCGTTTCCTCGCGCTACCTGAGCGCCTACTCGCCATCCAGCGATGTTTCCACGGGATTCACCGACCGCGTCCAACTCGGCCGGATTGGCCAGATTCAGCAATCCAGTGCCGTCGTCATGCACATCGAAATTCAAGGGGATCTGCAAGGTGCCTACGACTTGAAATGGCGCGGCATTGCCCTCAGTAATTTTGACGGGAGGGTCTGGTCGAATTCTTTCGGACAATCGATGTTGCCCCAATCGGGCGACGGCTGGTATCGCCTGGCGCCTTTAATCCGCATGCCGTTAACCAACGCTGGACGCCTCATTCACTATCGCGTCCTCATGGAACCTCTCGGTACGAACGTTTTTTTCCTGGCCGACAAACCGCAAAGTCTCGCGGGGAATTTTCGGCAGGTCAGTATCGATTCGGGAGGCGCCCTCTTCGATCTCGATCTCGACCATCCCATAACGCGCTACGAAGCCGAGTCTCGACTGATCGAGCCAGACAGCGACCAGTTACGCCTCGCCTCCAACTTGTCGCCTCCGGCGATGGACCCGTATCTGAGGCTGCCCGCCCTCGACCCGCGCATTCCCAGATTGGCCGAAGAGATCACCGCTACCGCGTCCAGCAATTACGACAAAGCGGTGGCCGTCGAACGTTACCTGTCAACGCACTTCGGATACACCCTCGAACTTTCCCGCACCGAGCCTCGGGATCCGATCGCGAATTTCCTCTTCGAACGAAAACGCGGACACTGCGAGTATTTCGCCAGTTCCATGGCCGTCATGCTGCGTGCACTGCATATTCCGTCACGCATCGTTACGGGCTTTCGCGGCGGCGAATTTAACGACCTTACGGGCCTCTACGTAATCCGCGCCAGTGACGCACATTCCTGGGTCGAGGCCTACTTCCCGGGATCGGGTTGGATCAGCTTCGATCCCACGCCGGCCGGAGGCCTTCCCTCGCGCAACAACTGGTCGAGGATGCAGCTCTACATGGACGCGGCCTCCTCTTTCTGGCGCGAGTGGATTATCAATTACGACGTGGGCCACCAGCGTACGTTGAGCAAAGATGCGGTCACCGGCAGCCGACGCTTCTTTGACGAAGCGCGCCTTTGGATGGCTCGCCAACATCGCGCCATGCTCCGCTCTGCCCGCCGTAGCAGCAGGAACATGACGAATTTCCCTGTGCAGTGGCTGGGTGGATTTATCGGGTCGGCTATGTTCCTCGTCGTGCTGTTGAATTTCGGCCGCTTTGTGAAAGCACTCCGCGCTTATAAATTGCGCGCCCATCCCGAACGTTCGCCACGCGAAGCCGCCGCCGTTTGGTATGACCGGATGGTCGCCCGCCTCGCACGCATGGGCTGGCGCAAGTTGCCTGCGCAAACTCCGCTGGATTTTGTCGCAGCCATTCAGGAAAAATCCCTGCAGAAGAAAGTTTCCAACTTTACGCAAGCCTATGAATCCGCCCGTTTCGGCAAATCGATGGAACAGGTGCAAAATCTTCCGGCGCTTTTTGCAGCGATTAACGCCACAGAAAATGGTAGTTCCCCAGAAAACACCCGCGACCATTCCGCCGTTGGCTAATTCTTCGATGAAAGAACTCGTTTTTCCAGCATCAGTCTGTCGTTGGCGTCACGGGATCGTGGCCCGGGTCTCTGCCGAGAAAGGGCTTTCGTGGCCTTCCTGGTCGAGGGCGGTCACGGCGTAGATATAAGTTCTGCCATTTGATACCAGACGGTCTTCATAGGGCGGACCCGGAACTCGGGACGCAAGTTTCACGAATGTGTTCGAGTAATCCGTGCGGCGATAGATGTTGTAGCCGACGATTGTCGTCTTAGCATCCGAGGGCGGTGCTTTCCAGCTCAAAGTAACGCTATGCGGGGCCTTGTGACAGCCAGTCAAGCCGAGGCATAGCAGCCAACACAACAATCCCGACTTGATAATGGCCCAGCGAGATAGCCGAAATAGCACGGAATTGCCGGTCAAAATACCACTTTCGTGGGGGTTGCATTTCAATGCATCTGTCGCAAAAACTATCATCTTGACAGTAAGTTCGTCTAACTCTCTAATGGAAGAGGTTTAATAGAATCTCCGGGAAGTTGCAATCCCCCAATACTCCCCGTCCCAGGTGGTTCGACAGAATTTCCGATTCAAGGGAGTAACAAATGAGCAATAGTAAAGCAAAGTGGTTTCTCGCGGCGTTCCTGGTTTGTTGCCTTACGCCGGCTATGTTCGCCGATGGACGCAAGGGCTGCGACCCGCGGGATCGTGGTTGTCGTCAACAGCAGGTTCCGGAGGGCGGCTCGACTACGGTCTATCTTCTGGGAGCGGGAGTAGTCTGCGCTAGCGCGATGTTCTTGAACTCTCGAGCCGCGAAGCCCACCCAATCCTAATCCGTACTCAAACTGATTCAGATTCAAACCCAACCTTGAAAGGCATAAGGTTGGGTTTTTTTCTGCATTTTTCAGACTCTTTGTAAGCCACGCTTCGCGCAAAGCTCACGGCAAAGAATTAAATTTGGAGCGGGTGGGACGGAGTCGGCACCGCCGCTGTGACCCTGGTCGGGCCCATCGCCTGCTTCACCCGCATTTCATTAGATTCTTTTGCAACCGCGACACTGAGCTTCCATCGCGCCGCCCAACGGCAGCTTTACCAGTTTACATTGCATGATGTGCCTGTGCATGAAGTGCGTGTGGGTGCAGTGCGTGCCCCTCCAACCATTGTCACGTGCATTTCATCCGCGGGCCGTAATCGAACACGATCATCATCCGATACAATCAAAGAACGCGAAATCACGGGTTGTGAGGTCCGGGGCTAAGAGAGCTTTGTGAGGACGTCGGCGATGCGTTCGCCGGTGCGACCATCCCACAACGGAGGAATACTTCCCTTCTTCGCTTTTCCCGCCAATACGCGCGCTAGCTCCGAGCGCAACTTTTCGGGATCGCGACCGACCAAAACATTGGTTCCCATTGAAACCGTGATCGGGCGCTCGGTATTTTCGCGGACGGTGAGGCAAGGCACTCCCAGATAGGTTGTTTCCTCTTGAATGCCGCCCGAATCCGTGATGACCACGGTCGCGCGAGATTGCAATCCCAAGAAATCAACATAAGGGCACGGATCGAGCAGGCGCAACTGCCCGGCGTTCAATCCAAAATCGACAATGCGCTTGCGCGTTCGCGGATGCGCCGGAAACACCACGGTCAGATCGCGGTTCACTTCCAGCAACGACTCTAAAATGCCTTTCAGTCGTGCGCTGTCATCCACATTTGCGGGACGATGGAGAGTGACGAGAGCATAGCGCTCCGGCAACTCCCGCCTGCTCGTTTCTCGCGCCGCCGGAAGCAATCGGACGAGCGAATCGATCATCACGTTGCCCACCAGGAAAATCTTCTCGGGGGCAATTCCCTCGTGCGCCAGATTCTTGTCGCCATCTTCCGAGGGCGTAAACAATAAATCGGCGAGCTGATCCGTCACCAATCGATTGACTTCTTCGGGCATGGAGCGGTCAAAGGAGCGTAAGCCCGCCTCGACGTGCCCGACGCGAACTCCCAACTTGGCGCAGACCAACACCGTGGCAACTGTCGAGTTGACATCGCCGTAAACCAGAACGATCTCCGGTCGCCGCTCCAGAACGACTGGCTCTAAGCGGAGCATAATCTCCGCCGTCTGCTGCGCATGGGAGCCTGAGCCCACAGCGAGATTCACGTCGGGGGCCGGAATGCCGAGCTGCTGAAAAAATACATCGGACATATTGACGTCATAATGCTGCCCCGTATGAATCAGAGTCTGCGTGACACCCTGCCGCCCCTGCAAAGCGCTGAGGACGGGCGCAACTTTCATGAAATTAGGACGGGCTCCGACTATATGAAATATGTTCACGAATTCTCCAGTACCTTGATAATCAAGCTTACTCGATTCGAGCACCGCGAGCGGATGCCAGCGAACCAGTCTCGTAATCTGCCGTTTCCCCCGATCTCAGGGCTTGCATTCCTTCGGCGCCGCGGTCCCGGCTAGGTCGCCAATATCGTTGCAGGTTTCGGTAGCCGAGATTCAGAAAGACGGAGGATCCCCAATATAGCGAGCACGAAAACCATCGAGATCGCGAGAAAGACAACCCCTCCATTGTGATGGAGCTTTCCAGTCAGATACGCAGGATCGACTCGGGTTCCAAGTTCACCGATAGTAAAGATGCGCAATCCATTTTTCGCGACCGAGAGCGGAATCGCAAGAGCGACCAGCAGTGTCTTTCTCCACCAGGTCCGAAGAAAAATCTGGGCCAGGAACATCGTGGTGACGATCAGGATCAAACTGGATCGAATGCTGCTGCACTCGCGCGCGACTTCAATGTTCAATCCCGGTATATAAACCATGACGCCGTCCTGCGTGGCCGGAACCCCAACCGCGCGAAATATCAGGCGTGCCGCGAGTGCCGATTGATATTGCAGGAATTCAACCATCGAGTTCAACGCAGATTGCGGCATGGGAACCATCAGAAAAAGAAAACATAGCGGAAAAATGAGCCGCCGAAAAACTCTCGCGCTGAAACAGAAAACCACGCCGCCGATCCACCACAAAATTAAAGCGAACACCGCAAGCGACAGACGCACTTCATTCAGGCCGGCGTTCGCGAGGTTGTTCGCGGCATCGCCGGAAACACTGGCGGACGCAGCATGCAAGCCCCATCTCGCATAACCATCGAGCAGCAGGGCGACCGCAAGCAGGATTCCGCCGAGCAGAAAACTCTGCGATCCGCCCCTCGCGCTACGCGGCGCTGTCTTCCTCAATTCGTTATAAATCAGAGCGGCGCCAAGCGGCGGGATCAGAAAGATGTGGGTATACGCATCGTTCGCGAGGGCCAGCCGGAATGTTTCCTCCAGCGTTCGCCACCAAAACGCAAGCGACAGCGCACAGAAGAGCGCGAACGTCGTAATTTGGTTTCGCGTATTCATTGTGACGATTGCGTTCGTTACCGACATTAATCTTACCTAACGATGGCATAAGAACCACGTGAGAGACCGACAATCCAGTTACTCTCGGTCGGGCAGTGCCTTTAAGAATCCTCAATCCGCACTCAATTCACCCGTGCTTGTTATCCCGAGCGTAGCGAGGGATCTGCATTTTCGCTGTAAGGTAAGGATCCCTCGCCTCGCTCAGGATGACACTTCATGAAAAGCCCGACTGATCACCGTTCCCCGACTCTGAGCACGGAAATCCTCAGGATCAAGCATCCGACTAATGGCCGCTACGGCGCGATATCGACCGGACGGTCGTAGCCGGTCATCTCCAGATATCCCACTCCCTTGATCCCGCCAGCGTCGCGATGGCCGTCAATGGTAATCGCCCCCTCCCAATAACTAGGATCAAGTCTGCTTGCGCCGGAAAGTTCCTGCGATGCCAAAGGAGTACTGATTTCCAGCGCCAGCTTCAGCTTTGGAATCTCCATTCGCCAGCGCACTGGATACTTCGCCGCCGTCGCCGGACTGGTCCAAGTCTCGCCGGTCGGTGCCAGCGAAAACTCCGATGCCAGCAAGTGGGTCGAACGCCCGTCGCGATCAACATACGTTCCCGATGAAAAAGGATCGATTGAACCATCGCTCCGGCGTATGTGAAAAAGCATCAGTTCCGTATCGTCGTTCAATTGCAAACTGAGCCAATCCCAGCCAACCTGCTGCGCTTCTAACTGATGGGTAAAGAATTCGTGGTCCATCCATGCGGTGCCCATTACCTGAATGCTTCTTCCTGCAAGAACTAAGCGACCCGCAGTCTCCAGGCGAGTCAAAGAAATGTAATGCGACGCATGACCCGCGCCGGCTGCCTTTTGACTCACTCCGTTCGTTCCGTGAATAACAGGAGGTTTATCGGGATGCAGCAAGAGCGAAAACGCGAAGCGCTCGTCGTAGGCCTTCAGCGCGATATCTTCGCCTTGCCATCGCGCCTCCCAATTGCCGTTCCAAACTTTTTTTTCCGCCTCGCTCACTCCCGCCAGTCCCGGCCCCGATCGATTGGTTCGTTCGACATGGTAAAACTGCCCTCCGTCAAGATCGCTGAGGGCGAGATGAGCGAGGTATAGATCGTGGATATCCCAGGTTGACTGTTTCGAGGCATCGCGATCGACGGCCTGCCTGAAGAACGTCAGTTCGAATCCATAGCGATGCCCATCCGACCCCGTGAGATTTCCGGTGTAGTACCACCACTCGGTTTGAAAGTCGGGATGGTCAAAATGATCATGCGGAAACTGATAGTTGTAACCCGGCAATGCAGTTTGATACTGCGCAGATGCCCGTTGCACAGAAACCAGTGGGATAAAGATGAACAGAATCGCGAGGACGAATTCTCTACTCCTCATGAATCACCCCCAGCGGATTCAAGCGAACAGCAACCTCGGCGGGATACAGGCCCGAAAGAATCGTCGCCACATAGACCACGCTGAGCGCCGCCAGAATTACGGTGACTGGCCAATGAAAGCGGATCGTCCATCCAAAGGATTGTTTGTTGATCACGAACACCAGAATCAGCGAAAGAAAATATCCCAGGACAAAGCCCGCCAGATTCGCGAGAAAGCCCAGAAGTCCGGCTTCGACGAGAATCAGTTTGCGAATCTGCGCAGAGGAAGCACCCAGAAATCGCATCAATCCCAACTCGCGCCGCCGGTCGATGACCAGGGCGACAAACGCGCCCGCGATCCCCATGACCGCAACGAACACAGCCACCGCTTCGAGCGCATAAGTGATCGCAAAAGTGCGATCGAAGATGCGAATCGCTTCCGTGCGCAAATCGCGATCCGAAAAAATCAGGATGCGGTGACCCGCCGCAATTTCCTGAATCCTCCTCCGCACATCCTCCACGTTGGCGCCTGGGGTCACAAATACCGCCAGATTCGACGGCGTGGGATCGGGCAAATAACGCAGCATCGTCTCCCGGTCCATGAGGATATAGCCGCGCTCACTCGCGTAGTCGTAGGCTACGTCCACAATCTTGAATGACGCGCGCGATTCACCCAACGCCAGCGTCAAAGTATCTCCCGCCTTCACGGCGTGTTTATAGGTGAATGGCTCGCTGACGATCACATTGTTTTGCCCGCGCAGTTGGCTGAGCACGACTTCCGTGGGGCGGCCGGAAAAAAAGTCAGAACTACGGTAGGACCGAAGTACCCGCAGATCGACCGAAGCCAGCGTCGCGGGCTTACCCTGGTAGCTGATTTCGTAAGCGCGCAATCGATCGACCGCCGAAACCCCGGGTAACGCTGCTATTTTTTCCGTAAGATCTAACGAGATCGTAGGATGTCGATCGGCAGCGGGATCGCCCGCGGGCCGCAAATAAAGATCAGCCGGCAGTTGATCGTTCATCCAACTGACAACTGTCTGGCGAAAGCTCCCCACCATGATTCCGACCGAAACCATCATGGCTACGGCCGTAGCCAGCGCGGCAACCAACACAGATGTCCGGCGCAGCGCAGCCGTTAAACTCCGCGCAGCCAGCAATGCCTCGACTCCCACCAGTTTCTTGAGCAGGCCGGAAGTTGCCCACGAAAGAAATGTCACCAGGGCGGGCATGGAGTAACCCGAGGCCGCAATCAGCAGGACCGTCGCAAGGTATCCAAAGAGCGGCTTGCCTGCGACTGCGGGCATCCCTGCCGAGAGCACTCCAAAGAAAGCCAATCCGGCGGCGATGAGAAGATCGCGCCACATATTGGTTCGCGCGATATATTCGCGCCGACCCTGTGCCATGGCGTCCGTCGGCGAAACATTCATGGCCTCGCGTGCCGGAGAAAGCGCCGAGATCACAGATACTCCGACTCCGATCAGCAGCGCCCACAAAATTGAAAACGGAGTCAAGGCGATCGAACCTGGCCGGCTGCTGACATACAGCGACTCGACGGTGAGGGCCATCAACTTTACCGCGCCCGAGGCCATGACTCTACCGAGCGGCAAGCCGAGAAACGCCCCGGCGACGCCGAAACAAGCGGCTTCACCGAGAAAGGCTATGAGCACATCGACCCGACTGGCGCCGAGCGCTCGCACGATCCCAATCTCCGCCCGGCGCCGTACAACCGAGACTGAAATCGTGTTGTAGATCAGAAATGCTCCCACCACCAGCGCAATGTAACTCAATAAACGCAAGTTCCAGCGGAAAGCGGCGAGCATTTTACGATTCTCGTCCGTGCCCGTTCCCTGCGGACGAATCTCCACTCCCGCCGGCAGAACGCTCTTCAACTCCGCCGCTGACTTTTCTATGGCGTCGCCCGGCGGCAGTTTGATCAGGATGCGGTCGACGCGCCCGAAGCGATTCAGAATTCGCTGCGCCCCCGCGATATCCATAAGAATCGCGTTCTCGCTGCCGCTTTCATCTGGATAGACACCACGAATCGTGCACTCATAAACACGATCGTTGACCAACAGAGAAACTTTCTCGCCCGCAGGTTTATGGAGGTTGCTGCTCACCCAAATGCTCTGCGGATCCGTCAACCGCTGCAACGCGTGCTTCCCCGACGTTGCGGAATCGGGCGGTGAATGATCCGACTGAGCGGCAGCGTAGCGGGTTCCCTCCGCAATCAGGTCGACACCAATCAGCGGCAAAGTTTGTTGAGAATCTTCCAGAACCGCGAAATCTTCCATCCGAGGAGAGACTCGCAACGCGGAAGGATAGGTTGCAAGCGTCGCAACGACCGACTCGGGAACGCCGCCCGGAGCGACGACTTCCAAATCGTTATCGCCTGCCAAAGTCTCCATCGACGAATGAAACGATCCTGCTGCAGCATTCCCCGCCAGATCGATGGCCAGAACGACAGCCACGCCAAACGCGACCGCGAGCACCGTCACCGTGAGCCGCACTGGCTCGCGAAACGAGGGACGCAACATCAAGCGGTAGAAAAGCTTCAGGCGCGACATCTCAGCGACGCGTGACCTCTTCAAAGCGGCCATCTCGCATCCGCACCAGCGTGTCGCAGACGGCACTCGCTTCCACACTATGCGTCGCCATGATGGTGGCCGTCTTTTGCTCCCGCGTCAGGCGCTGCAGCAAAGTGAGGATCACGACGCCGGTGCTCGTATCCAGATTACCTGTCGGTTCATCGGCCAGAAGAATTGCAGGGGAATGCACCAGCGCTCGCGCAATCGCAACCCGCTGCATCTGTCCTCCCGACAGTTGATGCGGATAACGCGAAGCGAGGCCGTCGAGTTCCACCCAGTGCAATCGTTCGAGCGCGTCCTGGCGTGGGTTGGCCCGGCCTGCAAGAAGTAAGGGCAGTTCAACATTTTCCTGGACAGTCAACGTGTGCAGCAGCTGAAATGACTGGAAAATGAATCCGACTTTCTCCCGGCGCAGGCGCGTTTGACCGGCATCGTCGAGAGACGATGTCGAGTTTCCACTAAGAAGTACCACTCCCGCACTGGGAAAATCCATAGCCCCCGCCAAATGCAGCAGAGTCGACTTACCGCATCCGCTGCGGCCGACCAGAGCGACGAATTCGCCACGCTCCACTTCCAGTGAGATGTCATTTAAGGCGACAACGGTCTGGCCGTCCGTGTCGTAATGTTTGCTGACATTTTGGAAAGATAGAATCGACATTGGGTAACTGGGCGCGAAAAAGGTCGGGGCTCGAACCAGCACAGGGCGAAGATCAGAGGAACAGCCCTTTCGACACCGCGCCACGATCGTAAGTCGCAGAGGACGGCTTCATTGATTGTAATGCCAATCCGCAAAAGAATCGGGCGATGACTGCAAATTATGTAACGACAAAAGATCTCTACATCCGCGAAAGCATGATTTTTCCTCCAGCGCAAAAAATCTCTTCAACTTATCCACATACTCACAAGCTAAGCATTTGTTGCAACTAAGTGCGCACCACCCTAGTGCGCCCTGGATCAAACTTATACAGGTGAAATATTTCCTGCAACGCAACCCCAGGAGGCATCATGAAATACGTTTGTGTGCTGTGCATCGCCGTCTTCGCAAGCGCCGCTTGCGCAGTCGCTCAGGAACCAATGAACCAAGATTCGGAGCAAGATCGATCCGCAACCGTACAGCAGGAGACCGGCCTGCGGACCGTGGTGGGATGCCTCTCCAAGACTGACCACACCTATGTCATCACTGGAGGCGCGCCCGGCGCCAAGCAGTTCCGCATCATTTCTGGCGATGTTTCGTCTCTCAAAGGCAAGATCGGCCACACGATCAAAGTTGTGGGCATCATCGCCAAGAACGATGCAGCCGCCAATCAGAATGGGCTCTACAACGAGGGCTCAACCACCGGCGTCGGATATCTGACGATCCAAGCGCAAAAGCTATCCGAAGTCCATGGCAACTGCAGCGAAGCTGGTCAGGAATGGGCCGGAGATCATAAGTAGCGACCGACAGGAAAAAGATTATTTATGGACAACAACTTCTTGCCATCGACTTACTGACCATCAAAAGGAGAGTGCTCAATGGTTCGGGACCGTGTTTCTCCACCGCCGACAACTAATAATGTGCCTCATAAGTCGTGCTCGGTTTGTGGCGATTGCATCCTGTGGCGAAGATGGTTAGCCTCCAGCTGGGAGAATGTCACTTACTGCAGCGCATCTTGCCGGCGCGCATCGGTCGATAGGGCAAGGCTGCAGGGCGAGCAGCGCGCATCAACAAGTTCCGAAGCGTATCGTCACGGTACCGTCGAATCGGAGGTCTCCGCCGCATGATTCCCCCTCCCCAGCGCGACGCTGATTCCCCCAGATTTTTCCGAAAGCGGGCATGACTCAATCTTACGTAGTGTTCGGAGCATACGGCGGTATCGGTGCCGCTCTCTGTCGTCGGCTCGCGAAACGAGGAGCGCATTTATTGCTGGCGGGCCGCGACGAGGTACGGCTCGCAAGCCTTGCCGCGGAACTGGGCGCGGAAAGCTGCTCTGTCGACGCACGTGATTTAGGGCAAGTGGAATTATGCATGAAACGGGCGGCCGAATTGCGCCCGATCCACGGAGTCGCGAATTGCGTCGGTTCGCTTTTGCTGAAACCTGCTCACTTACTCTCGGAAGAGCAGTGGGACGATGTTATCGACACGAATTTAAAGTCGGCGTTTGCCGTGGTTCGTGCCTCGGCAAGTGTAATGTCGCAGCAAGGTGGATCGATTGTGTTACTCTCCTCCGCCGCGGCGCGCATTGGGCTCGCGAACCACGAAGCTATTTCCGCCGCTAAGGCCGGAATCGAGGGTCTCGCTCTCGCAGCGGCCGCTACCTACGCCGCGCGCGGAATCCGAGTGAACTGCGTCGCCCCGGGAATGACGCGCACGCCCCTCACCGCCAACTTACTGCAGAACGAAGCGATGGCCAAGGCGTCCGCCGGAATGCACGCCCTGGGCCGCATTGGAGCTCCCCACGAGATCGCTTCCGCCATCGATTGGCTGTTGGACTCGGAACAGAGTTGGGTCACCGGACAGGTGATTGCCGTCGACGGCGGACTTTCCCGCATTCGAAGCCGCTCCTGATGCCGCATCGATAACGAATCATCGTACGGTGACCACGAGCGCGGCACATGGGCTCTCCCCAGATCGAAAGTAGGTATGCGACACGCTCGAGTCAAAGTAGATCGAGTCTCCCTCGTCTAGCTCGTAGGATTGGCCTCCAATTGAAACGACTAACTTGCCGGACGTCAGGTATAAGAGTTCTGCTCCGGCGTGCGCGTGCGGCTTGAGTTTCTCTTTTGCGATTTTCTGAAATTCCGCGTAATACGCATTCAGCTTTCGCGGGGTCGCATCGTAGTCCAGGGTTTCGAAGAAATAGGAGACATCCGGCGTTCCGGGGCGTTCCGGAAAACGTTGCCGATCCCGCTTTCTCGCGACCGCGACCACATGCCGCTTGCGTTCGTCCGAGAAAAAATGGTCTAAACCCACGTCGAATACAGTCGCGATCCGGGCCAACGTGGGCAACGTCGGGTAAAGCTTGCTTCTCTCCAGCTTCGATAACATGGCCGCGGATAGCCCAGTGTGCCTGCCCAGTTCTTCCAGACCCAGATTTTTCCGGAGCCGCAAGTTCTTGAGTTTTTCTCCGATCAGATACGGCTTCAGCCATCCCGCCACGATCGCCTTCGACGCTGGCGGCGCTGAATTTGCGATTGGCGCAGGCTCTTTGTTGGGATTGGCCTTGGAATTACCGTTCACTCCCACGGTTGTCAATTCTGCCCCCTGTCGTGCCAGTACAAGAGATTTTCGTATCAATTAACTATTCTATAGGATGCAGGCGGGGCGGCAAAGGTCGCCCTTTAGGCAAAATCCGAGATGAGCGAGGTAAAGATTGGACCGGGACAAGGTTAGTAATGGCGAAAACGAAAAGTAAGGAGGCGAAGAGCCGTCTGAATTTCACGCCCACTTTTGGAGCAAAAGCCTATTCCCTGCGGAAAGAGGCTCGCCCAAGTCGATGACTGAATGCGGACGCTAAAACATTCATCTCGCGAAACTCTGGAACTAGGCCAACGTGTACTTCCCGGCCTCAAGCGTCTTCTGCGCAATTTGTTGCCGCAGTGCGATCGTATTGAAGGGCTCGTGTTTCGACAAGCGCCGCACGATGGCCAGTTGCGTGCGGAGCATATCGCCCTCCGCCACATCCGCTATCACTTTCTTTGCAGCCGCTTCAATCTTTTCCAGCGCATCGGTTAGATAAACCCGC
>Ga0302274_10001603_pt1 | contig 21522 bp, 19 predicted proteins | sample III_Bog_N2_1_FD_198755 | JGI IMG/M metagenome (GOLD analysis project Ga0302274, IMG submission 198755) | Peat permafrost microbial communities from Stordalen Mire near Abisko, Sweden - III_Bog_N2_1 | ecosystem: Environmental > Terrestrial > Soil > Wetlands > Peat | place: Sweden: Abisko...
GCGCGGCGAATATAAAATCTACGGCGAGCCGCAGGTGAACGACCTGATCAACGAACTGCAACGCGCCGACCTCATCATCGGTTTCAACAACCTGCGGTTCGATTACGAGGTCCTGCACGGCTACACCTCGCTCGACCTGACCCAGCTGCCGACGCTGGACATGCTCGTGGTGTTGAATGAAAAGCTGGGCCACCGGCTCTCGCTGGATTCGATCGCGACGGCGACGCTCGGCGTGGAAAAAACGGCGGAGGGCCTGCAGGCGATCGAATGGTTCAAGCAGGGCAAACTCGCGGAGATCGCGGAATATTGCTGCTACGACGTGAAGATCACCAAGCTCGTCCACGAATACGGCGCGCGCCAGAAGCAACTGCAATACACCAACCGCTTCGGCAAAAAACTGACCGTGCCGGTGCACTGGTGAGTCAGCCGTGGGCCTTCAACTCGGTAACGGCTTTGTGCAACTGCAAGGCGAGTTCCTTCCGGTCATCTGTCGTGCGCTTAAAGGTTCCAAACCGTAGCGTGGCGCGGACCCGGCGTTTGCCGAGCAGTTTCAGCAGATGCGGGAAAAACGCGTGATCGCCCCAGTAGCACACCTCCGTTTTCGGATCGCCGTCGTCCAGTTCGTAGCGCAGGCAGGCGATGGCGATTTCGTAGCCGCCGCGCAGGGCCGGCTCCAGCAGCGGGGCGCGAAAGGGCAGGACGGTATCGCCATTGGAACTGGTGCCTTCGGGAAACACCGTCACCACCACGCCGGCGGCGAGCGCCTGTTCAATTTCATCGTTAACCGCGCCGACCTGGGTGCGGCGCTCGCGCTGGATGAAAATGGTTCCGCCCATTTTCGCGAGCGGACCAAAAACCGGCCAGTGCCGCACCTCCGCCTTGGACACAAACACCGACGGTGCGACGGAGCAGATCACGAGGATGTCGAGATAGCTCAGGTGATTGGAGACGAGGAGGCCGCGGCGCGGAACCTCGCCGGAAACCGTAACCGATCCGCCGAAGATGGCAAGATGCGCGCGGGCGGCGCGCTGCAGCCAGGCGGCGCGGGCGGCGCGCAGATTATCCGGCGCGGTCAGGACGACCTCAAAAAAATAGTCGAAAATGGCGGCAATGACTTTGCCGGCAAACCAGCCAAGCCTGCCGGCCGTGCGGGGCAACATGGACGGATTGGAAACGTGAAACGCCGCGTGGTCAACTGAGAAATCGCGCGCGGGCGGCGGCCGGCATCGCCGCCAGGTCGAGCAGCGTGAGAAAATCAATCGTCTGGAACTGGCGATCCAAAGCGGGTGCGCCACAGATTTTGGCCCCGACGGACAGATAGGCGCGAAGCAGTTTCGGGATGGAGACCGGTTCCTCCGCGAGCCGGTCCAGCGGGCATTCGAAAGCGGGCGTGGGCTGGGTGCGCCACGGCCAATCCGCCAGGAATTTCTGGCGGCACAGGGCGGTGTAAGCCGACGCGCCCACCGCGGCATCCTGCGAGGTCAGCGAACTGCACCCGATCAGATAACGGGCGCCGCGGGCCTGCGCGTAATCGGCGATGCCTTTCCACAGGCGGCCCAGCACCACGAGATTGCGGTGCTGGCGATGCACACAGGCGCGGCCCAGTTCGATGATTTCATGGCGCATTGGTTCGAACGGCGCAAATTCAAATTCCCTCGCGGAGTAATAGCCCAGATTGCGGGCGGCGTTGGCGCCGGTTTGCAAACGATAGGTCCCGACAATGTGGCCCGATGGCAAATGCTCCACGAGCAGGTGATCGCAAACGGCATCAAACGGGTCGGCGTCCAGTCCGGTCGCGTAGGATTGCGCGAGGCCCTCGTTCAATTCGAGATTGAAAACCTGAAAGCGCAGCTGCTGGGCGGCCTGAATTTCCGCCGGGCTGGACGTCAGCCGGGCGGCGTACTGATCCGAAGCTCCAACCAGCAACCGGACCGATTCTGGGTTCTGATTCATATGGTTAGCCTGGCAAACCCAGGTGACATCCGCATGGCGTTCAAGTTACTTTTTGGCGACGTGCGGCGAGGAACTTTTCTACGTATTTGCCCAATAGATCCGCCTCCAGATTCACCGCGTCGCTGACCTGACGCTCCCGCAGTGCCGTCACTTCAAACGTATGCGGAATGATCCATATACGGAAACTTTTCCGCTGCACGCTCGCAACCGTCAGGCTAATGCCGTCCACCGCCACCGAGCCCTTGAAAACCAGATAGCGCATCACGTCGGCTGGCGCGGCAATGTCGAGGACGTGGTCCTTGCCAGCGCGCTCCCAGCGGATGATTTTGCCCAAGCCGTCCACGTGGCCGGTCACGAAATGGCCGCCCAGCTCGCCGTTCGCGCGTAGGGAGCGCTCGAGGTTCACGAGCGAACCGGGTTTACCGAATTGAAAGTTGGTGCGCCGCCAGCTTTCCTGCAACAGGTCGAATTGGATCAACCTGGCTTTCCCGCGCGACGAAATTTTTACCGCCGTCAGACAGCAGCCGTTAACCGCCACGCTGTCACCGACCTTCACCCCGCGCCCGCACACGCTGGCGCGCACGGTCATTTCAATGGATTTGGTGGTTGGCGTGATCTGGTGAATGACGCCCGCTTCTTCGACGATGCCGGTGAACATGGGAAAGAATCTAAATTGATTGGGAAACCACGTCGAGTCGTGTTTTGCCAATCATTACCCGAAAATTGCGATTATTCCACGCAGGCGGTCAGCAGCAAATCCTCCCCCAACCTACGCCACTTGACCTCGCGCAGCCGGATCACTTCGCCCAAATTTTTGGCACCCGCGCCGGCCACCGCCCGGCGCGCGGACCGGCCGCCGAGGATTTTCGGCGCGTAAAAAAAGGCCACGCGCTGCGCCCAACCGCCGAGCAGAAAGGAGGCGTTCACCTCGCCGCCGCCTTCGACCAGCAAGCTCGTCACATTTTCCGCGCCGAGCTTTTTGAGGAGCCAGCGCAAGTCAATGGCGGATGGCGGATGGCCTATAGCGGATGGCTTGGCCGGCGCGGTGAGAACATTAACTTTTTGGGCCAAGGCCGCGACGCGTTTTCTGGGCGCATGCTGGCCGATCACGATCGTAGTCAGCGCTGCAAATTCATCACTCACTACTTTGGCTGTCAGCGGTGTCCGCGCGCGTGAATCGAGAATAATGCGGCGAAGTGGTTTGGGACTTTGGACTTTCGACTTTGGACTTTGAATGGGGCGCACGGTCAGGCTTGGATCGTCCGCCAGCACGGTGTTGATGCCGACCAGGATCGCGTCGCTGGCCTGGCGCAATTTCATCCCGTACGCGCGGGCTTTCGAGCCGGTGATCCATTTCGATTCGCCGCCGGCCGTGGCGATTTTCCCATCCAGGGTCATCGCCGCTTTGACCGTGACCAAGGGCGTGCGATGAACAATCCAATGATTGAACGCCGTGTTTAACCCCGCGCAGGTTTCGCCCAAAATTCCGGTCTCGACGGCAATACCGGCCCGCTGCAGAAGCTGGAAGCCTTTGCCCGCGTGACGGGGATTGGGATCGGTGGCGCCGACCACCACGCGCCGAATGCCGGCGGCAACGATGGCGTCCGTACAGGGCGGCGTGCGACCTTGCGTAGAACACGGCTCCAGCGTGACGTACAGCGTCGCGCCGCGGGGAATTTTGCCGCGCTTTTGCGCATCACGCAGCGCCGCGATTTCCGCGTGCGGTCCGCCCGCGCGCCGGTGCCAGCCGCGGCCGACGATTTGTCCGCTTTTCACCAGCACCGCCCCCACCATCGGGTTGGGCGAAGTCCGGCCCTGCCCGCGCCGGGCGAGCCGGAGGGCGAGCTGGATGAATTGAGCGTCAGACATGGTGCCCAGCGTAGCCGCTGGCGGTGAAAATGCCAAAAAGATTGGCGAACCGAGGATCAAATCAATTGCCGGCGAGGTGCGGGCGGTTCAAGTACCAGAGCAACACCACCACCATCATCATTCCCCCGAAAAAGATGGTGAAAAACCGGATCTGCCTCTAATGCGCTGTTGGCCTTCGCTTCCGGCATAAGCGGCAAAATTATGGGACACGCGGGCGGCCCGCGAATCTATTCAGGCCAGCCACCACGTCAAAAGCGGCGCGACCACCAACGCCGGCAGGTAATTCGCCAGTTCCACGCGGCGAACTTCCAGCACCACCAACGCCGTCGCACAAATCACCAGGCCGGCGGCGGCATTGACCGCCGGCAGAAGATGGTGACCGGTCAGCCACGGCAGGGCGAATGCCTGGGCGATCAGGGCCAGACCGTTCAGAAACAGAAAAACCGGCACCGCAGCCAGCGCCACGGGCCAGCGGAACTGCTTCACAAAACTCAGGGTCGCCAGCCCGTCCATGACCGCCTTCAGGGCGAGCGGTAGAAAATATCCGCCCAACCCATCGGTCACGGCGCCGAGGATGCCCAGCGGCGCGGCACAAAACAAAATCGTGGCGGCCAGAAAACCGGCGACCGGCCGGGCCGACGGCAGTTCGCCAGCGGCCAGCAAAGCCGCTGCCTGGCGACCCAGCCGGTTGGAAATTTTCTGCAGTCCGAGAATTTTTCCCAGCAGACTGCCCAGCACCACCGCCAGCCCGGCGATAAAAAGCTGCTTCACCACGGGCAGAAAAGCGCCGCTGACATTCTGCCACACCAGCTGTAAACCGCCGAAGGCGATGAACGCGCCCAGCAGGGACTTGATCCGATACTCCGCGCGGGCGGACAAGGGACGGCGCACCACCAGGCCAAGGAGGGCGCCCAGCAGGATGCCGAAGGCGTTAAGCAATGCGCCAATCACGCCCCGATTGTGCCGCGCCAGCGCGGCAATGAAAACGAAGAAAAGTTTCCTTTCATGCGCCGCACGACTTAAAATCCGGCCGCGCAAATGTCCGCCGTAAAAAAAACTTCGCCGTGGAGTTGGGTGCCGACCCTCTATCTCGCGGAAGGCCTGCCGTACGCGCTGGCGATATCGGTGTCGGTGGTGCTTTACAAAAACCTCGGCGTGTCGAACACGGCCATCGCCTTCTGGACCGGCTGGATCACGCTGCCCTGGGTCATCAAGCCGTTCTGGGGTCCATTCGTGGATCTGCTCGGCACGCGGCGCCGGTGGATTTGGGCGATGCAGCTTGGCCTCGGCACGGCATTCGCCGGCGTGGCGCTGACAATTCCAACGGCGCATTTTTTTCAACTGACGCTGGCGCTGTTTTGGCTGGCGGCGTTTAGCTCGGCCACGCATGACATGGCGGCGGACGGCTTTTATATCCTGGCCAATTCCGAGCGGGAGCAGGCCGCGTTTTCCGGCGTGCGCAATACGTTTTATCGGGTCGCGATGATCGGCGCCCAGGGGCAGCTGGTGGTGCTCGCCGGAAAAATCCACGAGCGCACGGGGAGCTTCGCCACGGCCTGGACAGTGGTGTTCGCCCTGGTGGCGGGGATTTTTCTGCTGTTCGCGCTTTATCACCGCTGGCGGCTGCCGCAGCCATCAAATGACGAGGCAGGCGGTGCAGGCGCCCGAAACCAATTTGCGGAAAATTTCTCCGGGACGTTCGCCGCATTTTTTCGCAAGCCAAAAATCGGCACGCTAGTGGCGTTCATTCTGCTTTACCGGCTCGGCGAGGCGCAACTGCTGCCGGTCGCCAAATTTTTCCTGCTCGACCCGCGCGCGAAAGGCGGTCTGGCTTTGTCGGACGACCAGTACGGCTGGCTATACGGACACCTCGGCATCGGGGCGCTTCTGGCCGGCGGCCTGCTCGGCGGCTGGGTGGTTTCCCGGCGCGGGTTGAAATTCTGGCTGTGGCCGATGCTACTGGCGATCCATCTGCCGGACGCGGTGTTCATCTGGCTGGCGGCAGCCCAGCCGCAAAATCTCCAGGCCATCGGGATCGGCGTCGCCGTCGAGCAATTTGGCTACGGGTTCGGTTTCACGGCGTTCATGCTTTACCTGATCCGCATCGCGCGCGGGCCGCAGGCGACGGCGCATTACGCCCTCTGCACCGGTTTCATGGCGCTGGGCATGATGGTGCCGGGCATGTGGAGCGGCTGGCTGCAGGCACACCTTGGCTACCCACTTTTTTTTGGGTGGGTTATTCTGGCGACGATTCCCAGCTTCCTGATCGCCATGAAAATTCCGCTGGAACCGGAATTTGGCCGGAAAACATCCGATGCCTGAAACCGTGAAATCACAAAGTCGTTTTCCCGGGTGGGCGCACGGGCTGGCTTTCGGCCTGTGCCTGCTGCCGCCGCTGGCGCTGGCGGTTTTGCTGCGGCGAAACGCGGTGAATGTGCCCTATTGGGACGAATGGGACGACGACCTCGCCGGAATTTTTCTGAAGTGGCACGCCGGGACTTTGAGCTTCGGCGACTTCTGGGCGCAGCACACCGAAAGCCGGTTGGTGCTGCCCCGCCTGATTTTTCTACTGCTCGGCAACCTGTCGCACTGGAATTTATGCTGGCAAATGACGACCACCTTCCTGCTGGTGGGCGGCGCGGCGCTGGCCATCGGTTGGCTCGGACGAAAAACTCTGGCCGAACATCCCGTGACGGGCTGGCTGGCCTGCTTCATAGCGAGCCTGCTGCTGTTTTCGCCGGCCCAATCCCAAGCGTGGCTGTGGGGACTGGAAATGATTTTATATCTACCGCTGTGCTTCATCCTCGCCAGCCTGCTCGTGCTGCGAACCAAGCTGGCGTGGCAAACTAAACTGCTCTACTGCGCGGTCATGGCCACCGCCAGCACTTATTCCTTCAGCAACGGCCTGCTCGCGTGGCCCGCGTTGTTTCCCATCCTGTTTCTGACCAAAGGCTGGCACGGCCTGCGGCAAAAAAGCCGCGCCGCGCTGCTTTGGCTGTTTGCCTTTCTGGCCAATGCCGGCTGGTATTTTCAGGATTACCAGTTTCCGACCACGCCGGGGCTGTGGCAGGTGCTCTGCGCCCAACCGCTGCTGGTGTTGGAATATCTCTGTGCGTTTCTGGGCGGCCCGCTCGCCAACCAGAACAGCGGCCAGGAAACGCCGATCGCCATGGTGGTCGGCGGCAGTCAATTTGTTCTGTTCTTCGCCATTGGCGTGGCCGTTTTCCACAGGCGTAAGCATGTCGCCTTGATGAGCCGCGTCTGGCCGTGGCTGACGCTCGGCGGCTACGCCGTGTTAAGCGCGTTGCTGGCCACGGCCGGCCGCGCAGCGTTCGGTCCGGCACAGGCGCTCGCGCCGCGTTACGGAATTTTTGGCATCTGTCTCACCGTGGCGCTGGTTTATCTTGTGCCGATCCTGGTGTTTTACCCGTCGGCACCGGCGGGTAAGCTACGTCCGGCGGGTCTAACCCACAGCTTGATTACACTGCTGCTCGGCGCAATGATCATCGGCCTATATGCCCTGGCATTGCCGGCGGCGGTGGTGAACCTGAAAGTGTTCAGCTACGATCTTCGGGAGGCGAAAGCCTGCCTGAAATTTCTGGATGTGCTCCCGCCGCAACCGGCGACAACGGCTTTTCTGTGTCCGGACTATCTCCGCGTAAAGCATATGGCCGACGAACTCAACCAGGCCGGCGTGTGGAATTTTTCCCTGTTCCAGACGCGGCGGCTCGCCGATTTCCAAACGGACCAGCCGCCCGCCGGGCCGTCCGGCAGCATCGAAAACAGCCAGGTATCCGGCACCCAGCTGGTGCTGTCCGGCTGGGCGTTCGCCGCGCCGCGCCGCGTCCCGGCGGATTGCGTCTTATTCACCAGCGAAGGCGCCGGCGTTGAACCGCAAATCTTCGCGCTCATGGATCAGCGGTTCGTGCGGGCGGACTTGGTGAAACGCTTTCAGGATTCCGCGTTCCTGCTGGCCGGCTGGGAGAAAACCTGTCCGCTCGCCGATCTGCCCAAGGGCACGCTCACGGTGAAGGCCTGGAGTTACGATTTGGCAACCGACCGGCTCACGCCACTGGCCGGCGAGGTGACCTTGACCAACCGCTGAAAAGAATTGCTTTGAACGGGCCGGGCGCGACAGAATCCAATCACCACAGATGAAATCTATCCGCCTGCTCCTGTTGCTGCTCGCGCTCTGCCCGGCCTTGGCCGGCCGCGCCGACCTCGCGTCGATCTTCACCAATGCCGCGCCGGCCGTCGCGCTGGCGGACCGGCCGAGCCTCATCGTGATCCAGTGCCACGGGCTCGCACGCGGCGACCTGAGCTGCTACGGCCAGACGAATTTCCAGACGCCCAACCTCGACCGGCTGGCGGCGGCGGGCATGCGCTTCACGCATTACACCGGCGGCGCGGACAGCGTGGCCACGATGGCGGCCCTGCTCGCGGAAAAAAATCTCGCCGCCGCCGGCGAACCGAACCTCGCCCAACGACTCCAACTCGCCGGCTACCGCACCGCCCTCATCGGCGAATGGGTCCTCGGCACCCAGCCGTGGACGCGCGGCTTCGACGAATTCGCCGGTTTTCTGGACGATGCCGAGGCGCAGAATTATTTTCCGGCGACGCTCTGGCGTTACGCGCCGAACAGCATCGTGGATCCGGTCAGCAACCATATCTCCGCCTTCGTCGGCCGCGAGACGCTTTATCCGAACCGCGACGGCCTGCGCGGCCAGTATCTGCCGGACCTGTTCGTCAAGGCGATGAACAATTTCCTGCGCCTGAACCAGCCGGACCGCGCCAACCATTACCGCCCGTTCTTTCTGCTCGTGAATTTCCCCGCGCCGCGCACCACCACCGCTGGGGCGGATGATTTTCCCGTGCCGAGCGATGCCCCGTTCACCGACGAACCGTGGCCGCAAGCCGCGAAGAACCGCGCCGCGCTCGTCACCCGCCTCGACGACAGCCTCGGGCGGCTGCTGGAGCAGTTGGGCAAATTTCAGCGGACCAATAACATCGCCATTTTCTTCACCGCCAGCGCTGCGCCGGAAAAGTTTGCAAACCAGCAGCTCAACTTCCTGCTGCCCGCCGGTGATTTCCGCGATGCCAAGAATGTCCAGCCCACGCCGCTGCCAATGATCGCTTGGTGGCCGGGGAAAATCCCCGCCGGCCGGGTCAGCAAAATGCCATGGAGCGCAACCGACTTTACGCCGACGGCGCTGGGCATGGCACGGGTAAAGTCGACGGCGGGATTGACGGGAATTTCCGTTTTACCGAACCTGTTTGAGGAGCCGGGGACGAACATATTGAATTTACCGGACCTGCCGTAAGGCTTCCTTAGCGAGCCGGTGTGCTGGCCGGCAGCGGGCCGAAGTCGCGCTGCTGCTCCACTTTTTTCACGGCAAGCGCCACCCAAAAAACCGCCAGCGCGAGAAACACAAAAATCGCCACCGCCACCATCCACGGCCACTGGTATTTTCGTTTGGGAGAAGGGTTGTCCGGCTCGTTCATTTGATACTTCTCCGCCAGCATAATCTGAATCCGGCCCGGAAACCATCAAGATTACGGTCGCGCCGACAAAACTCGACCGCCGGCGATTTTACGGTAGATTGCGGCACGTTTCATGCACGAGACTGACAGCCAGGAAGACCCCACGCTTACGCCGACGCTCCCTCCCGCCGGCCGGCAGACCTACGCCGTCTTCCGCAACGCCGACTTCGTGCGCTACCTCATCGCGCGGTTCATCGCCGCGCTGGGCATGCAGATGCTGGTCACCGCGCTGGACTGGGAACTCTACAAACGCGCGCACTCCGGCCTCGCGCTCGGCTTCGTCGGTTTGTCGCTGATGGTGCCGATGATCTTGTGCACGCTCCCGGCAGGCCAGGTTGCCGACCGCTTTAACCGGAAAAAAATCATCCTCGGCTCCACGCTCATGCTGGGGCTGGCGAGCCTCGGCCTGACGCTGACCTCCGCGCTCATCCCCCTCAACCAGAGCATCGCCACCTACCAGTTGTTCGCCTACTCGCTGCTCGTCGTCATCGGTGTGGGGCGGACCTTTCTCTGGCCCGCTAGCGCGGCGTTCGTGACCGCGCTCGTCTCGCGCGAGGAACTGCCCCGCGCCATCACCTTCAACAGCGGCGCCTTCCAGCTCTCTTGCGTGCTCGGGCCGTCGGCGGCGGGCGTGATCATCTGGCTCACCGGCACCGCCTGGCTGGTCTATGCCGTCAACGTGGTTTTTGCCCTCGTCGCCCTCGCCCTCATCGTCGGCGTGAAGCACGTGCACAAAATCCCGCCGCGCGAACCCGTCTCGCTCCGGAGCCTCATCACCGGGTTCAATTTCGTCTACCAGAACAAAATCATCCTCGGCACCATCACGCTGGACATGTTTGCCGTGCTGCTTGGCGGCGCGGTGACGCTGCTGCCCATCTTCGCGCAGGACATCATCCCCCTGCACGGCGGGGCGGAAGGCGTGGGCCTCGGGCTCTTGCGCGCCGCCATTCCCGTGGGCGCGATCGTCTGCGTGTTTTTCCTCGCGCACCGGCCGCCGCTGCAAAAGGCCGGCCGTACCATGCTCCTGTGCGTGGCCATTTTCGGCGTGGCGACGGTCCTGTTCGGCCTAGTCAACCGCCAATGCCTTGGCCACTGGCTGCCGGCGGCGGACGGCGCCTGGTTCTGGGTGGCGTTCGGTCTGATGGCCCTGTGCGGCGCGGTAGACAACGTGAGCGTCGTGGTGCGCGCCACGCTGGTGCAAATTTTGACGCCGGACGACAAACGCGGGCGCGTCTCCGCGGTGAACAGCCTGTTCATCGGCACCTCCAACGAGCTGGGCGGTTTCGAATCCGGCGTGACGCAGAACCTGTTCGGCCCCGTGCTGGGCAACACCATGGCCACCGGCGCGATCTTGTCCGTGGTGCTGGGCGGATTGGGGACGCTGGTGGTGGTGCTGGTGGTGGCCTGGCTCTGGCCGGAAATCCGACGCTACGGCAAGCTGTCCTGACAATTTATAATCAATGGAGCGGGTGAAGGGAATCGAACCTCGTGTCTATGTGGTGTAAAGTGGTATTAAACGGCCGATTTTTACGCTCACCGCCAAAAGGATTTTTGAGCTTCCGGTTGCTCGCCTAGTCCTGATCTTGAATTTGATATCCCACAGCCTGATAGCCACGCACTCGCTTGGAATACATGGCCGAAAATACCGGCACACAGCCATCCACATAATCGTAAACGATGACTTCGCGTTTGTTGGCGTGCAGACGATGCAGGCGGCCAACATATTGTTGCAAGGTGCCGCGCCAGGAAATTGGCATGGCCAGGAAAAGTGTGTCGAGGCGCGCATCATCAAATCCTTCGCCGATGTAACGACCCGTCGCCAACAGCACTCTTTCTTCCCTGTCAGGAATCGCCATCAGTTGTTCCGCGATGGCACGACGTTGCTTTACGCCCATGCCGCCCTTCAGCACCACTATGTTTTTCACCAAGCCGGCTAATCTTGTGGTAAATTCATCCACTTGACTGGTGCGCTCAGTCAGAAGTATAGGCGACCGGCCGGCCTTGATAGCGCGCAACAGATCAACGCAGATCAGATCATTGCGAGATTTGTCATCGGTCAGCGCAGCATACCACTCGTGCATCTCCGGTTTCTCGGTAGACGGCGGCAATCGAAAATTTGTCGGTCGCGGAATAACAATGTGGTTGAATGGTCGCGCGAGCGCCTGTGCTTTTGCATCCACCCGGTAACGAATCGGTCCACACTGCATGATAATGATCGGGTGATGTCCATCTTTTCGCTGCGGCGTAGCGGTCAAGCCGGTGATGTAACGCGCTTTCACCTGCCGCAGCACTTGTTCAAAACTGACCGCCGAAAGATGATGGCATTCGTCCACAATGACGTGACCGTAGTTGGCAACAACATCGTCCACGACTTGTTTGCGATTCAGACTTTGGATGACCGCCACGTCAATGATCCCCCTTGGACGGCGCCGACCGCCGCCGATTTGCCCAATATCCTTGATGGGCAGATTCAGAAATGTAGCCAACCGCTCACGCCATTGGTCAAGTAGTTGGCGGCGGTGAACGAGCACGAGCGTGTTGGTCTTTCGTGCTGCAATCAACCATGCGGCGACAACGGTTTTACCGAAAGCGGTCGTTGCGCTCAAAATGCCGTCATCGTGGGCAAACATTGCGTTCGCTGCGGCTTGCTGGTCTGGGCGAAGTTGCCCGTGGAACTTCACATCAATTGGTTGTCCGGCGAATCGCTGGTCATCAAGTTCCACGCAAACCTTGTGTGATTCGAGTAGGCCGGTGATTTCACCAAGACAACCGCGAGGCAAGGCCACATGTTTTGGAAATTCCTCCGCACAGCGGATGACACGCGGTTTGCCGAAAGTGGACAATCGCATCGCCTGTGCGCGATAAAACTCCGGATTTTGAAATGCGGCGAGCCGGTGCAGGCGATTCAGCATCGCGGACGGCAATCCTTCCTTTTCGACATAAATCAAATTACTGCGTACTACGTGCACCTTCGGCGGCAATGGACCGCAAATAATTTCATCCTTTTTCTTCCGTGATGGCGGCAGCGTCCAAAGATCTTCAGTTTGCTCGTCGTCGGTAACACTGCGCCGCACACCGATGATGTCACCGCTGCGGGCGAATTCCCGGACAGTATTTTCGACTTCTATGAACGTCATCCGGCGGATGCTTGATAGAAATGCCCATTGATCCGAGTGCGGATTGAAATTGGGATCGAGAAAAACGCTATTCCCGTTACCTCGAGGCAGGTGCTGCAACGGCAGTGCGATGAGATTGCCAAAACCGCCTTTCGGCATGGTGTCCTGACTCGGAAAAAAGCGGTCATAGGAATCCAGGCCGAGTTGATGTCGCCGCTCCATTGTTCGGGTGAGGATTGCCGTGCCGAGTTCCCTGGCGAGGCGGGCGGGCAGCGGTGCTTCAAAGAAAATCCAGACATGCCCGCCCTTTCCAGATCGTGATCGTTCGAGAACAGCGGGCACTTGCCATTCGCCGCAGGAATGAAGAAATGTCCGCACGTCCTCTTGCCATGTCGCCTTATCGAAATCGGCAGCGAGGAACCAACATGTTTCATCAGCGCGCAAGGCATAAACGCCAGCCGTCAGTTTGCCGGTGAGGTGATCGTGCATCACTTGATCCGTCAACGGAAAGTATTCTTTTGGCGCATCGGGCTTCTTCTGGAACGAATTACTCCATGTTTTGGGATAAGCCGGCGAATAGCCAGTCTTGCCATTCCGTCCCTCCCAGCGAATTGCATAGACGTCATCTCGGCCGCGGAATAGGCTGCGGAAGAGTTTCACCTTTTCGTCAGGGCTGGATTTGGCTGTAACCGTGAACTGTGTGCTGGATCCGGAGACAATTTGGACGGCAGTTTCCACCGTTGGAATGCCCAACCGTTCCCGCAACTGTCGATTTTCCATCTGTAGCCGTTCACATTCCGCCAGCGCTTGAGCGAGCTTTGAATCAGTGGAATCCGATGCGCTCATGATTGAGTTCGCCTGTCTGCGTCATAGCCTCAGCTTGCGGAAAAACTGAGTGACCACACTGAAATGTTTCCCGATGTCCGACTCCAGTCCGCATTCAACCGCCATCGCCGCAAATGGCCTGGACCATGATGCCGGCGGAGAAGCGAGGTCGGACGGAATTTCATGAGTCTTCCGCCTTTTAAAAGTTTCAAGGATCGACTTCGGCAGACGGACAGCATCCAGTTTGGTTTGTTCGATCAAAAGAATCAAATCCACCAAATCTTTGACGCGGGTATTCTCCCGGTTCACTCGTGGCAAGGTGTAAGCGTGGAGCTTTTCGGCGAATTGTTCTTCGGGTGAAACCGCCGGAAAGTTCATTTTGGCAATGCCAGCAAACCCCAGCCAATCCCGTCCGGAAAGTGATTCGTATGGCTGGCGCAAAACATCGCCCGCGCTCACGTCCAAGTGAAACTTCACGAATGAACGTCCCGCCAATCGCGCATCAACCGGAAAACGTGCGCCGCCGTAGGGTGCGGCATCCAAGTCTTGCTGCGCATCGCCAAACTCAAAGGTGAAAAAATCCAGCAATTCCAGCTTGCCCGCTTCGCGTAGTGATTCGAGAATATATGCTGCGTTCGCATCCCAATCCGCCGCTGGCATCGGGAGCTGTGTTACCGCCAGATCTATGTCGCGCGTTGTGCGAGCGGTCTTTAGGCGCAACTCCATGGCGTAACCACCCTTCAGCAACCACGGGGCGTTTGGATTTGAAAACAGTCGGCAAAGCAGCCGGTCGAAGGCTGCCTGCCGTCGCACCCGCTGAAGGTCGATGCTTTCCAACTGAGCCAATTTTTTCAGGCGGTCTTCCAGCGCGGTGCGGAACGCGGTGGCGGAAGCGTATTTTTGTGGCGTCTTCATCGCTGGCCCTCAACAAGCAGTTCGTCAAACCATTTTGGGATTTGTCCCCGTTGCCGCAGCTCTGAGATTTCGCGCCCGGTAATCAGTCCGCGTTGCCGCCCTTCCCTCAGAGCCTGTTCAATGATGTCACGGGAGATCGTTTCAGCCACAGCCAGATCAGTGATGGCACGAAGCGGTCGAGTCACAGCGAAGCCATGCCGCTGCAGAACGTCTTTCTCATCCAGGCTCGCTCGGTGCAGCACCAGTATCTTCGGTGTTTTTGAAGTCCGTCGGAACGTGGGTGGAACCGTCATGTGTAGTTTGGACGGATTGATGTCTGAAAGCTCATGAATGCTGAGCGCGGTTTGGTGCGAATAAACTCCTTCTGGCGCGCCGGCTCGGTTGCGTGACCACAGATAATAGATAACTAGTTGCTCCTCGTTTGACTGAGGAAAACGCGCCAGCCGGTAGATGCCCCGCTCGACTCGCACCCAATTTCCAGATTTGACGTGATGGGCTTGGCTTCCCAGCCGATAGCCGGCCTCGGCCGCCTGTTTGGCGGTGAAATAGCCTTGCTGCCCTTCGACGTTATCGAAGAGCGCAGCCGGAACGTTTATTTTGGCACGACCAACCATTGCACAAATATACAAATTATTTGTATAAACACGCAAGGCCGCTTAATAGGGAAAAGTTCCAAACGAAACATCAAGTTCATCCAACGAATCAGGAATTTGAAGGCTACCTAACGCAGAAAACGATCCGGTGTTTTACTTGCACTTGTTCGTAAGTGCTTGATTATCAATGGAGCGGGTGAAGGGAATCGAACCCTCGTTTCGTTCCCGCAAGGCTAAAACGATATAAGTTATTCATTATCAGCATAGAAAAACATAGTTGACATAGGCAGACTTTAGCACTAGTTTTAGCAGCGTTATGGCAAGCGTTCATCGGAGACCAAGATCACCCTACTGGCACGCATCCTACCTTGGGCCGGATGGCCGGTGGATTCTCCGCAGCACCAAACAGGAAAACCGCCAATCCGCATTGGCTGTGGCGATGGAATACGAGCGAGCATCCAAACTCGCCCGGCGCGGGGAACTGGTGGAAGCCCAGGCCCGCGACGTTCTGAAGGACATAATGAAACGGGCGGACATGGGCGAGACATTGCAAACCGTGTCCATCAAATCCCATTTCGACACTTGGCTTGCCAGCAAGTGCGGGCGGAAGGCGGAAAGCACCGGGGAACGCTACGGTGTGGCCGTGGCAGAGTTTTTGAAGACGCTGGGCAATCGCGCCAGCAAAAACCTTACGAGCCTGACAGCGAGCGACGTGCAACGCTTTTTAGACGCTCGCACGGCCAAGGGACTTGCGCCCAAGACCGTGAATGTGGACGTGAAGATCATCCGTGGCGCATTGAACGCGGCGCGGCGGCAGGGTTTGATCCCGACCAATCCCGCCGAAGCCGTGGAACTGCCCGACGCCATCGGCATGGAACGCGGGACATTCACCCCGGCGGAAGTGAAGATGCTCGTGGACACGTCGGAAGGCGAGTGGAAGCTGTTAATCATGCTTGCCTATTTCACCGGGGCGCGGCTTTCCGATTGCGCCCGGATGCAATGGGAAGGCGTGGACTTGGCGGAAGGCACGCTGACTTACACGCAAGCCAAGACGGGCGCGAAAGTGACCACCCCGCTTCACCCTGACTTGCTGTCACGGTTGAACAAACTGGCGGGGACAGACAAGCCGGAAGTGTTCATCATGCCTACAATCGCCCGCCAGCGCGGTAGTGGACGGAAGGGGCTTTCCGAAACCTTCAAAAAAATCATGCGGAAGGCGGGCGTGGATTCACAGACGGTGAAGGGCAAGGGCAATCAGATGTTTTCCAAGCGTTCGTTCCATGCCTTGCGCCACAGCTTTACGTCCGCGCTGGCGAATCAAAACGTGTCGTCTGAATTGCGGATGAAACTCACCGGTCACAGCACCGAAGGCGAGCATAAAAAATACACGCATCACGAAATGGACAATCTCCGCGCCGCCGTGGAAAAAATCCCGTCCCTTGGCTGATTTTCACCGTGTTTGACATCCGCAAACCTCTGTGATACTATTTTGATACTGAAATGCCGCGCAAAGTGCGACAACTGATTGCCGACTTGGAAAAAGTCGGGTTTGTGAACCGGGGCGGCAAGGGCAGCCATCGGAATTTCACGCATCCGAAAGGGTTGCGGGTGACAATCAGCGGCGGCGCGGGCGATGACGCCAAGCATTATCAGGAACGCGACGTGCGCCGCGCACTGGACGCCGCGAAAGCGAGTTGAGTTATGACACGCAAGCAAATCAAAGAACAGGCCGCCCGCTACGCGAAATTCGTGGAGTGGAGCGACGAGGATCAATGCTTTATTGGCCGCTGCCCGGAAATCATGGGCGGCGGCGTTCACGGCAGCGACGAGGCGCGCGTGTATGCGGAATTGTGTCAGGCTGTCGAGGAAATGCTGGAACTGATCCACACGGACGGTCACACCCTGCCCGAACCGCTGGCCGCGAAGAAATTCAGCGGCAAGTTTGTGTTGCGCCTTGAACCGGCCATGCACCGCCGTCTTGCCGCCAAAGCACTTGCTGCCGGGGAAAGCCTCAATAGCTATTGCGCCAAGACGCTGGTGAAGGCGTAACATCATCCTCTGTCCCGGCCTCTGATTTTTGTGAGTGAGTTTGAATTTCCAGAATCCTCGCCGCCACGTTTTGCTTTGCCGGGTCACGAATGGATGCCTATCCAATGGCAGAATTTCGACAGGGACGGCAAGATTCGGATCAAGGGCGAATGGAGATCCCCAGCAGCAAGTTGAAATGAACGTTTAAAACCTGCAATAATAATTCATTCTTCTTGTCCATCACCGAGCTCTTGGCTGCGGGTGTCGCGCTCAGTTAAACCAGGATGGGCAGCATCGTCCAGGTCGGCAGCTTGATCATAAGGGGTAAGTTGATTTATATCTTCGTGACGGTCGCCACTAGGATCGTATCCACGCGCGCGTATCAGGGCCTTTCCTTTGGCTTCACCTGCAAGATAGCCCTTATCCACCAGCCCAGCCCGGATGATGCCTAAATATTTAGCGAGCGTGGATTGACCTTTACCTCCTCCTTCTAATTTTGAGCCCATATAACTTTGTGGACCAAACTGACGAAACGCATCACTCTTGCTGGGCATTTTTGTGGGGCTCGACGAATTAAATTGGATTATTACCCAATCGTAGAAAATATCTGGGACACCTTTGCCAATCGCCTTCTTCCGCAAATCAGCCAGTTCGGGTGCTGGAGCATATATTTTCGTCAGCGGTTCAATTGTTTTCGCCAATCCAGCCGTGCGAGAGTCCAACTGGTCACTGATCGCCGCGAATTGAACTGCCTCGGCTGTTAATGAATTAGCAACACTCACGAAATTTTCAAGCAAGTGTTTGAGTTGTTCAACTATTTCTACTGGCGGCACAGGGAGTGACGTTCCCGTGCCCTCATTGCTGGGTGCCGAACCAGTATCCTTATTTGAAAACAATTGCATCTGCTGGCAGAACGACGCTTGCGCACTGAGAAAATCTGTGAAATGACTCTCGATGTCAGAAAGTGTTACGGGGGGGTATTTTTCATCATCAAGCAATCTGCACGTGAGCGACCCGCATTGATTTAGCAAGCCATCAAACCTGTAATCGAGATCCATAACGGCAACGGGCGCCGGGAAAGGGCAAGTGATATTGACAGTGTTCGCAATATCTTGGCAGAACTTGGCAGGCCAGCTGTCGAAATACAAATCGAACGATACGCGCACGACGGAACCCGTTCGCACCACATGTCCAATCTGCACGTCTTCGATCGGGTGTGTAGGTAAACGCCTTAGAGGTTTGCTCCCCGGCGTGTGACGGTAATCATTTTCGACACCGTTAGTTTCGCTTCGTAATCCCTTCATTCTTTCGAGAAAACGATTCATCTCGACACAGGTAGTTGCGACCCGCTCCCATGACTGGCTCTCAGCTTGTTGTTTGATGTCTTTGATGTATGTAGTCACTCCATCCTGTGTTTTTTTTACTGCGAGCTGAAGCGTTAGCAGGTTTTTTAGAGTCGATTGATTTTGTGAAACTCGAGCTATAATTTCATTCAAGGATTTGGTTACAGGATCAAGGATTAATGCGACGCGGACTGGAAAAGCGGCAATGACATCATTGACCACGTCCGGATTCGCCCTGGCCAAGATTTCACAGAGCAGAAGCTCACCTCGCTTCGCCTGGTCTTCGCTCTGAAACTCGAAATCCGCGACGATGTCTGATGTTGTGGTTCGATCGTTTAGGTCATTAAAAAGGACACGGTACCGACTCACTACCTCTTTTGCCGCATCCCTCAACCCTTTGGTTAAAGTCACGTTTTGAAAGGCGGCCGGGTTGGTCGGGTCGGGGGGCGTCATGAAGGAATTCAGCCGAAAACTAGCAAGTAAATCAACAAATATGTTTGACATCCCTAGACAGAACCAAGGATCCAAGGAATTTCACAGCGGTTGGCATCCTCGGCGAAAAAGTGGAAACGGCAGGCTGGCCTTGTGACAGACGTGACACCCGTGACAAACGATGTTGCGAGTATCACGTCTGTCCCACACAGCGAAGGGCTTGCATCAACGGTGTAATGGAGCAGTACATGATGCCGGCGACGAGACATAAGTGAGACGGGTATAAAATCAATATCACCTTTATTAACAAGGCGTTTCGAGCATTTACGACCTGGTTTTCCGCAAACACACGAGACGGCTGCGCTAGTGTGTATGGACAACGAACAATCCCCAAAAGCGCCATTGGCGCCGGAAAAGCCTGCCGTCACAGGCTCAACCACAACCACAACAGTCGTACCGCCTCGACCACCCAGTCCCGACCTGCTGGCCACGGCCGCCCGCTGCCCGCTTGACCCGAACGTGAAAAAGTACGTTGTGGACCGACTCCGCGCTGCCGGCGCTTATCTTGCGAACGGGGTTGCGGAAGCAATTGGCGTCGTGGGCGGCCATTGGGCGCGACGCCGTTGTGAGCAATTATCGATCTACGAAAGAATCGAGCAACTCCAACAACTGCTCAACGTTCGTGGTCGCTTCAAGGACGTTCAAACACTGGCGGAAGCACTCGATGCGTGCCGAGGTGCGGCGATATTCAAGCGAGGCGTCCTGAACGGATATTGCGAGAGCCCGCACGGCGCGGCTGTCGACAGAATCGAGGATTCTATTTTCCGATCGCGAACAGCGGCCATCGCTTTGAACGACGCAATTCGCCAGTTGCGCCCCAGACACCGGCCGAAATTTGAGCGTCCGGCTAAAACGGTTGATGAGGGGAAATCCACCGGCCAGTTAATTCGGCGCCGAATGAAAGACCTCTATCACGACGACATGGAACGTGAATTCCACGAAGCCCTCGCCAGTCACAACAACCCCAACCTGTAAAAAATATCATTATGAACCTAATTCTCAACTTGATTGATAAATACGCCCTTCTGGGAGAGGCCGACCCCGACGGTCTCGCTGCCATCGCATTGCAGGGCATACTCGCGCTGGATGCATCAGCCGAAGCGGATCTAGATCGCGCGCTGTTCGCCGGCCAACAAATTGATGCTTCAAGTCGCCGGGGTGCCCAGCGCGTGCTGGATATTTTAGCCTCGCACGGTGCCATCGAGCAGAAGTCGGCGGCCGGAGATTTCGACGGCGTTGATTTGAGCTTCCACGCCGGGCCATTGATTGACCTGCTCCGGCGAATGCCGCACCGCGACCCGGCCGCCGGGCTCTCATCCTAGACCCAAAACAATATGAGCTATCCACCCAAATTAATGGCCAAAATAGAGAAATTAGCGGCACTCGCCAGGTGTCCCGCTGCAACCAGCGGTGAAGTGTCAAATGCGACCGCGATGCTGGCGAAGATCGCCCGCAAAAATCAAATTAACCCGGCCGGCTACGAAGACCTGCTGGCGAAGGTTGACATCACAGATTCAACGCCGCTGCGTTCGAAGCCGCAGAATGCCGCGGCGGCGTTTGCAAGGCAGTGGACCACACCGCCGGTTGAACGGCCGTCGTCAAGGCCGGCCTATTCGAGACCACCGGATCCAGACCCGCCGCGCCCAAAGCCGGCTGACACCAACACGCCCGGTTCAAAACCGTCGGAATCAAAATCTCCGTGGACAAAGCGACCGCGTTCAAGGCAGAAACGATTCAAGCCAGACCAATTGCTCAGCGCCATGCCAAGCGGACGGTACCGCGGTAGGTCTTTCGAAGAGATTCGCCAATCTGACCCGGATTTTTTCGCCTGGGTCCTGAGAGATCCCAATGCCCGTGAAATTATCAAGGCGAGCATAATGGCATTCATTAATGCCAAGCAACCTTCAAGCGACATCCGATAAAGTCATAAAATGAATGCACAGCCCATTGATCCGAGTGCCACCGCCGACAGCCTGACCGTGGGTGGCTCCACGCCCGCCGCTGCTTCGGCCGTCGGGCCGAGTGACAGCCAACCCGCGGCCGGCTCGCCACCTGCCCCGGGCACAACCACACCGTCTGCTGGTGGGCCATTCACCGCCGCTCCGTCGGGTAGTGCACCAATGCCACCGTCCAACACAGAAGATACCATCCGGCAGGTATTCGGCGCTGGGACCGCGTTCGAGATCGTTATGCTAGACGACCCGCGTTTGGATCCGTCCATAGTTCAATCTTGGAAGAGCCTCGACGGCGACCTCGAGCATGTGGTTGCCATCGAATGCGGCGCGCCGTCCCAAGGTCTTTGTACGCTGATCCTCCCAAGCGAGCCGGCAGCGGCCAAATTTCTCCAGGACAACCCATGCCTGGCGGGCACGCCGATTACTACCTGTGGGAACATGCGCTGCATCTGGATCCGCATTGCTGGCTGGTTTCCGAGTAACGCCTCGTACGGCAACATGGATTGGGTGTCCTCGAACTTGGTCTTGGTTACGGATATTTCTGCGTGCTACTCGCCAGCGGCAACTGTTGTCTGCACAAACTTCGCCGACTTGCGCTGGCCACCTGACCTGGATTTCCATTTCTTCGAGGCTAGAACGGTTTCAGAATTCGGGCCGTTCTTCTTGGGCACCGGGAAGAAGCGGCGTTTGAACCACGCTACATTCGCCCGGGTCTTTGCCCGTTTAAAGGGATATAATTTTGATCCTGACGACCGGTTATTTTACCTGCAGGGGCGCTTTGCAGCATCCCGCGTCGTAATCCCGACGGCACACATCTCCCAGATGATCCTCCAGAGCCTGTGCAAAATGGCAGCGACCGATCCAGGTTTTCCGAAGAACGAGTTGCGCCCAC
>Ga0302274_10001613_pt1 | contig 21443 bp, 18 predicted proteins | sample III_Bog_N2_1_FD_198755 | JGI IMG/M metagenome (GOLD analysis project Ga0302274, IMG submission 198755) | Peat permafrost microbial communities from Stordalen Mire near Abisko, Sweden - III_Bog_N2_1 | ecosystem: Environmental > Terrestrial > Soil > Wetlands > Peat | place: Sweden: Abisko...
TGAAGATTTTACAGCGCAACCCTCCTTGTAACCTCAAGAAAACAAGGATTTTGCGTCCAAAGTATGGGTGGGGGGTACCACGAAACTTAAGCGAAAGTGTAGCGAGCGATTGGCCGGGTGTCGGGTGCTCCATATCGGCGCGTCTTGTGCGGCAGATGGGTGAAACCACGAATCTCACCAGCCCTATTCCCTATTCCCTACTCCCTATTCCCTGTCTTTATCTTTCCCCCGGCGGCAGCTTGCAGCAATCTCCGGCGGCCACTGGCTCATTCGCGCCCGCGTCCAGCGCCACCTTCCACTGTCCATCCGCCTGCTTCTTCCAAACGGTGATATACCGCCCCGTCACCGTCACCGGATTGCCGCTGGCGTCCTTGCTGTGTCCCTCAAAGTGGCCCCAGGTGTAGCCCATGTCGCCCGACGGTCCCATCATCGCGTCGGTCGGCGTCCATGTCAGTTGATAGACCTTGGGGTCCCAGTTGGCGGATTTCTGAATCGCTACCTTGCCCACCGCCGGCGCAGCTCCATTGCCCAGCGCCACGCCGTCCTCGGCAAACCAATCGGCAAAGCCCGCTCCGCCCCGCGCCAGCACGTCCTTGGCAAAGCGCGCCTCCAGGTCATAGAGCAGCATCTTGCCGGGGTTCATCGTCGAGTCGGTCAGCGGATTTGGCTTCTCCTGCGCGTTCGGGTCTGGAAACGCCAACTGCGCTCCGGCTCCCTGCGAACCCAGTCCCGCCAGCACCACCGCGCAAAGAAAAATTCTCCACCTTCCAGCCACGTTCTTGCCCTCCATCAACAGTTATATGCCCATCGTACAACGCGCGATTCGAGGTTGTAGTCGAATGAGAACCACGCCGAAGTGCGCACTATTGAGCAGACCGCGTCCATTAGAACGCGTAAACCTGATTCAGTCCTGATTGGGCGCAAAAGCCTGCCCACTGACTTGGTGATTGAGATGGATGACTTCCGGTGCAATTTCGCGGCGATGGAAATGGAAGATCCCCGCTGCAAAGGCCTGCGCGGTGGCGCTGCAATCGAGATGGACGACCCTCGCTGCAAAAGTATGCTCAGTGGAATGGCGAGTGAGATGGAAGACCCTCGCTGCAAAAGTATGCTCAGCAGCGATGCGGCGGAGATGGAAGACCCTCGCTGCCAAAACCTGCGCAATTGGTAATCGAGACTTCAACAGGACACCTGCCACAGTAAGCCATTAGGGAAGACCATCGACGTCGGCAAAACTCGGGAATCTCTTATCAAAGCCCATCATGCTTCCAGCGCCGCCAGTATCTGCGGCCCCAGTTGGCTCACGCTGCCTGCGCCCAGGGTCAGAATCAAGTCGCCCTTCTGTGCCTGTGCGGCCACAGCATCGATAGCGGCTGCAAAATCCGCGGCAAACTGCACCTGCGGCCCCTCAATCCGCTCGGCCAGCCGCTCCGCCGTCACGCCGGGAATAGGTTCCTCGCTGGCAGCGTAGATGGGCAGCACAATCACCGTGTCAGCATCCACAAACGCGCTGACGAATTGCTCCATCAGGTCCAGCGTGCGCGAGTACCGGTGCGGCTGGAAGAGGACGTGAATCTTCTGGTAGCCGCACTCCCGTGCTGCTGCCAGCGTGGCGCGAATCTCCGTGGGATGGTGGCCGTAGTCGTCCACCACGGTGATGCCGCGCGCCGTTCCGCGCAACTGAAAGCGCCGGTCCACGCCGCGAAAGTGGCTCAGCCCGTCGGCAATCTTATCCGCGTCAATTCCTAGCTGGTGCGCGATGGCCACCGCGGCTGTCGCGTTCAGCACATTGTGCCGCCCGGGCACGTGCAGTTCAAACGGCCCCAGCGGCCCCAAAGTAGTCACCACCTGGAAGTGCGCAAAGCTTCCCACCACCGCATCCAGAAACTCCAGTCGGTAGTCAGCCTCCGCCGCCACACCATAAGTGAAGACACGCCGCTGCGCGCGAGGCAAAATCGCCTTGAGCAGCGGATTGTCCACGCAGGCGGTCACCGCGCCGTAAAACGGCAACTTGTCAATGAAGGTCAGAAAAGCCTGCTCCACGTCGGCCATGTCGCGATAGCAGTCCATGTGCTCGCGGTCGAGATTCGTCACCACCGCCAAAATTGGCGAGAGCTTGAGAAAGGAGCGGTCGCTCTCGTCGGCCTCCACCACCATGTACTGTGATTTACCCAGCTTGGCGTTGGAGCCCAGCGCGTCCACACGTCCCCCGACTACAATCGTCGGGTCCAGTCCGCCAGCGGCCAGCACCGAGGCCACCATCGAAGTCGTCGTCGTCTTGCCGTGCATCCCGGCGATGGCGATGCCATACTTTAATCTCATTAATTCGGCCAGCATCTCGGCGCGCTGTATCACCGGAATCTTGTGGGCGCGCGCCTCCAGCACTTCGGGATTCGTTGCGCTTACCGCCGAGCTGGTCACCACAACCGTAGCCCCGGCGATATTGCCGGCATCATGCCCCTCGTAGATTGTCGCGCCCATCAGGGCCAGCCGGTCCGTCACCGGCCCGCGGCGCAGATCGGAGCCGGAGACCTTCATGCCCAGGTTGAGCAGTATCTCCGCAATGCCGCTCATGCCGATGCCGCCGATGCCGATGAAGTGCGCGTGCTGAGAGATTGCAAACATAGGGGATCTACTTCAATTTAACATTTGTGCGTGCAGCAGGTTCTTTGCGGCTGGCCGAAGCGGAGCGCCTGCGGCTGCTGAGCAATGGCAGAACTTGTGCCTGCGCCGCATCCACTGTGAGGCCATGCCTCGTGCGTAGCTCCTCCACCTTGCCATGCTCGATGAAGCGGTCGGGCCAGCCGATGCGCACTACCGGAACCGCGCTGCCCAGCTCCGCAAGCGATTCAATCACTGCTGAGCCAAAGCCGCCCATCTTCACGTGGTCCTCGAAGGTGACAAAAGCGGCCACGCGTCCGGCGTAGCTGGCGAGCATCTCGCGGTCTATTGGTTTGATGAAGCGCGGATTGATGACTGCGGCGGAGTATCCGGCGCACTCCAGGCGCGCGGCCAACTCCTGTGCCAGCGTAATCATCGGGCCCAGGCCGAGTATGGCCACATCGGAGCCGTCCTTGAGAACCTCCGCCTTGCCCAGGGGAATCACGTGCGGCTCGGGCTTGCGTGCTGCATCCGGGCCCACGCCGCGCGGGTAGCGGATTGCACTCGGCCCAGGAAGCTCGAGCGCAGTCTTCATCATGTCGGCCAGCTCGTCCTCGTCCTTGGGCGCCATCAAAACCATCTCCGGCACGCCGCGCAGGTAAGCGATGTCGAACAGGCCGTGATGCGTGGGGCCGTCGTCGCCCGAGAGCCCGGCGCGGTCCATGCAGAAAAGCACGGGCAGCTTTTGCAAAGCCACATCATGCACGATGCAGTCAAAGGCGCGCTGTAAAAAAGTGGAGTAGATGGCGACCACCGGCCGGTAGCCGCGCGCCGCCATGCCGGCCGCAAAGATCACCGCGTGTCCCTCGGCAATGCCCACGTCAAAATACCGTTTTGGATGATGCGGCCGGAATAAATCCAACCCCGTCCCGCTGGGCATTGCGGCGGTGATTGCCACAATGCGCTCGTCCTTATCGGCCAGTTGTGTCAGCGTCGTCGCAAAGACCTCGGCGTAGCTCTGCTGCCCGGCGGGCTTGGTCTCGCCGGTATCCGGATCGTACGGGCCAAGGCCGTGAAACTTCTTCTGCCTGTCCAGCGCCGGCTGGTAGCCGCAGCCTTTTTGCGTCAGCACGTGCAGCAGCACGGGGCGGTTTTGCGCTTTGAGAAACTTGAAGGTCTCCACAAGCAGGGGAATGTTATGGCCGTCGATGGGGCCATAGTATTGCAGCCCGAACTCCTCAAAGAGAATCGAGGGCCAGAGCATGCTCTTGGCGGCTTCTTGAGCGCGGTGCGCCACCTCCACCGCAGTCTTGCCGCCCACCTTCTCGAGGATGCGCTTGGCCCGATCGTGCAGGCTCGTGTACTGCTCGCTGGTGACGATCTTGTGGAAGTAGCGGGCAATCGCGCCCACGTTGCGGTCAATGGACCATTCGTTATCGTTCAGCACGACGATCAACCGCTTGGTCTGCTCGGCGATGTTGTTCAGGGCCTCGAAGGTAATTCCATTGGTGAATGCCGCGTCGCCGGCCACCGCGATCACGTGCTCTGTCCCGCCCGCCAAATCGCGCGCCACGGCAAAGCCCAGCGCAGCCGACAAGGCTGTCCCTGCGTGTCCCGCGCCGTAGCAGTCGTGCTCGCTCTCGGTGCGCAGCATAAAGCCGTTCAGCCCGCCCGGCTGGCGAATCGTCCCCATGCGCTCCAGCCTGCCGGTAAGCATCTTGTGGATGTAAGCCTGATGGCTGACGTCGAACAGCAGTTTGTCGTCCGGGGTGTTGAAGACGGTGTGCAGCGCCAGGGTCAGTTCAACAACTCCCAGATTCGGCCCCAGGTGGCCGCCGGTCTTGGAGAGCGTCTGTATGAGAAATTCGCGGATCTCCTCGGCCAGTTCCGCCATCTGCGTAAAGTTCAGGTGCTTCAGATCGGCCGGCGAGTGTATGGATTCCAGCAGTGTTCCCATGGTCTTCCTTCCCCTGAAAAAAGCCGGGCAGCCAGGCAAAAAGCCCTCGGACACAGGGACCATCAAATCCAGCTTTGCCAATCTTCAGTATACCAACGCAACGTATATCGCTTTTCATGTATTGTGTACATCTGGCGGCCGGGGCAGCTTCCAGGCGGTCAAACTGCAAAGGCCCGCTAGGGCTGCCGTGTGCAGTCACTCCGCAAGGGACGCGACCGCCAGTGCAAGGCTCAGCTTATAAGCACACGCCTCCCCAGGATGGTCACAATGACACATCCCATGGATGCAGGAACAGATCCTGCGCCCATCAGTTTCTGGCGCAAGGCAGCCCCAAACCCCTCGTTGGACGAAAGTCATTTGCGACAAAAGCAGAAAAGGCCGCCCGAAAGCGGCCTCATTTGGTTTCATGCAGAAGGGCAGGGAATGCTGTTCTACGGCTGCGCCTGCTCTCCTTGGCTGGAGGGCGGCCATACAGAGGCCGTATTCTGCTGGCCCTTGGAGGCGAACCAGTTGTTGTCCCAGAGATTCTGGTAGAACGCGCCGGTCATCTCTGCTGCGCGCGGCCCAAACGTCGGCCTGCCGCCTTCCAAAAAGAAAACCGTTACCAGGCCGCCTTGCGGCGAGTCGGCCCACGAGGCGAACCAGCCGAAGCGTGTGCCATTTGCCGAGCAGGTTCCAGTCTTGCCAAACACAGGCAGCTCGTGGAAGTTGGCCTTCAGCCGGCGAGCGGTGCCATACTCCACCGCTCCGGACATGCCGTCCTGCATCTCGGGAACATAGCGGGCGATGTCCAGCGTACGCTTGACCTTCGGTGCAAAGCTGGCGGCTTCTTCCGGCGTGGTTGGGTGCTGCAGGTAGTAAAGCGTTCCGCCGTTTTCCAGCGCGGCCACAAAGGCGCCCAGTTGCAACGGGGTGAGAGAAACTCCCTGGCCGAAGCTGCACATGCGCCCCACTCCGCCCTGTGAGGCGGGAAGTGCTTCGTTGGGATATGTTCCCAGCTGTTCGCCATCAATGTTGTAGCCCGCCAGTTCGCCCAGGCCAAACTGGTTGGCGTACTGGTGCACGCGCTCAAAGCCCAGTTCGCGGCCCAGTTCCTCGAAGTAGAGGTTGTTGCTCTTGGCTAGCGCCTGCGTCATGTTCATGCGGAAACCGGCCAGCTTGACCGGCGTGTCGCGCGTCACCAATCCCTCGGAGAGCGCGGCCATAGCCACCGTGAGCTTGATCGTGGAGCACGGCTCGGCGCCGGGTGAGAGAGCCAGCTTCTGGTTGACCATGGCCAGAATTCGCCCGTTGGAGGGGTTAATAACCACGGCTGTGCCGTTCATGTCGCCCATGGCTTCGATAGCGGCCTGGCGAATCACTGGATCCTCGCCGGCCGTAATGTCGCTTGCAAAGATGTCTCCCTTGGCAAAGGAGCTGGCGGTAAAGCGCTCATGGGAGCGATGGTGGCGAGAGGTAATGGCCGCGCGACGCACGCTGTCTCTCGCGTTACCTCTTGCGGTACGATGAGCCGTGTTTCTCACGGGCGTTGCGTGGGCGCTGCTGTGAGCCGTTCCCGCATGAGCACTAGTGGTCTTGTGAGCCGCCGGGCTGGCGGTATGAGATGCCGCATGAGTGGTGGTGTGATGGCTGGCGGCGCGATGAGGCTCTGTCAAATGGGCGTCAGTTGGTTTGGCGTGGCGTACCGGGCGCGGAGCGTCCAGCGCTGCCGCTACCCCTGCACCCATGCCGAATCCAATTAGAACTAATGTACAAACCCAAACGCGGAAGCAATTCATCCAGCCGGTATCCTCTCTCCTAACGGAGTGTCGAGACGTTCGTCTCCTGAGCGGAGGCGTATTACCTGCCATTCCATCCTGCTATCCCTGGAACGGCTCTCCCTATTAGTTTGACTCGTCTATCCCTTGCAAGACGTTCTAAAGGGTACATCGCTCTTATCTGTCTCTCCGCGCATGACTTACACCTCTGTTGCGGATGGAGACACTTCAAATGCGGGCGCACCGGCTGGCTGGTGCAAAAAAAGCTCCCTTGCATTGATGAGCTATATAGCACTATACGCTCTCCAAGGCCAGTATCATAGTGAACACGCCCTACAGCTGTAAGTTGCGCAAGAAGGTTGGTTTTTCCAAATCAGGCTGCGCGTCTTCATGCGCCTCGGGGAAGAGTATCGCGTCTGGTTGGGCACGGCGCTCTTCCGGCGCAGGCCGGTTGCTCGAGTCATTTCTGAAAGCTGGAATGTACTCCCTGGGTGGAGGAGTGTATGCCGGCTCCTCCGACAATTCGGCAAACCTTGGCGGCGCAGGAGCGGCTGCCGGTTCCATCTCATCAGGCCAGCTTGCCTCAAACGTCTCCGCCGGTGTATCCGCGGGTGTCTCCGCGATAGCTGCGAACTCCGCGGGGGATTCGAAGGGCGTCGGGTCGGAGAAAAAGCCATCCTCGTTCCATTTGTCAGATGTGTCTGACTCGTCCACCTTGTCCAACTCGCCCGCGTCTTCCTCATCCTGCGAAAGAAACCGCGATGGCTTGGGCGCTACAACAGGAACAGCCATAGGCGCCAGCACCGGAGTTGCCGCTGGCTCATGGAACCCGTCGCTGCGCGGGACCAGGGAGATCTGTGTTACCGGAGCAGGGGACAGGGGAATCGAAACCACCGGCGCATCTTCCACGGCCATCATGCGCGCGCGCCGCTCCGGCATCTGGTCGCGGAAGCCGGTGGCGATGACAGTGATCTTGACTTCTTCGCCCATCTTCTCGTCCTGCACCGCTCCGAAGATGATGTGGGCATCCTCATGGGCGGCGGATTGAATCAGCAACGAGGCCTCGTTCACCTCGGAGAGCTTCAGCGAGCTGGAGCCGGTGATATTGATCAGGATGCCTTGTGCGCCGTCCATTGCACCGGCTTCCAGAAAAGGCGAAGCTATCGCCGCCTGGGCTGCTTCCACGGCGCGATTGGCGCCGGAGCGCACCGCCGTGCCCATCACTGCATGGCCCATGCCCGCCATGGTGGTTTTCACGTCGGCAAAGTCGCGGTTGATGATGCCGGGGATGGTGATGATGTCGCTGATGCCCTGCACCCCTTGGCGCAGCACGTCGTCAGCGATGCGGAAGCTCTCGAAAAAGCCGGCGTCCTTGGCCACATCCAGCAGTTTTTCGTTGGGAATCACGATCAGCGTATCGACGCACTCAATAAGTTCCTTGATCCCGTGCTCCGCCTGCTGCTGGCGGCGTTTGCCTTCAAAAGCAAACGGACGCGTGACAACGGCTACGGTAAGAATGCCCATTTCGCTGGCCAGCGAGGCAATCACCGGCGCTGCGCCGGTGCCCGTGCCGCCGCCCAATCCCGCGGTGACGAAGACCATGTCCGCGCCTTCCAGAGCCTCGATGATCTTCTCCGAGTCTTCCAGGGCAGCGCGCCGCCCCAGATCGGGGTTCGACCCGGCGCCCAGCCCGGAGGTGAGTCGGACGCCCAATTGCAGCTTGACCGGGGCCTGCGACACCTTCAGCGCCTGCACGTCGGTGTTCGCGGCAATAAACTCCACGCCCGCCATGCGGGACTGAATCATGCGATTGATCGCGTTGCCGCCGCCGCCGCCCACGCCGATCACTTTGATGCGGGCTCCGCGCATGCTCTCTTCGTGATATTGAATGCGCATCTCCACAACTTCTTTTCTCAGCTGTTCCATAGGCGCTTCGCCCTCCTGATTGCTGCCTGTCACCAATACCTTAAAAGCTGCCTCCAAACATGTCCCGAAATCTGGAGCCCAGTGAACTGCTGTGCGTTACAGTGTTCATTCTGATGCGATGGGCATATAAAATCATTCCGACTGCTGCGGAAAAGCCCGGATGAACCAGCTTGCTCGGCATTTGCGAAAGGCGCACGGGAACTCCGATGCGCGCTGGAACCCGCAATTGGCTCTCGGTAATGTCCAGCATTCCGGGCAGCATAGCACCGCCGCCGGTGAGCATGCAGCCGGCGCCAATGGCTTCCAGCACGCCACCCTCGCGCAAGTTCTTTTTAACAATTTGAAGCAACTCGCAGGCCCGAGGCTCAAGAATCTCGGCCATCCTGCGCAGGCTCAACATTTGCGGCTGGGGGTTGGCAATCTCAATCGCCGCGTCCAATGGCACGTCCGTCACCACGGCGTGGCCGTAAATGCGCTTAAGCTCCTCGGCCTTCGCCACGGGCATTTCCAGGCCAATCGCCAGGTCGTTGGTAAAGTGCTGTCCGCCAACTGGAATCGAGGCCGTGTGGACTACCGCGCCTTCATAAAACACCACTAATTCTGTAGAGTGGCAGCCAATGTCGAGCAGGCATATGCCCAACTCGCGATCATCGGCTGAAAGGGTGGATTCGGCGGCGGCCACAGACTCCAGCACTGCATCAATCACCTCAAGGCCAGCCCGGTTGGCGCAGGTCACCGTGCTTTGCAGCGCGCTGCCGGAGCAGGTGGCAATGTGCAGCTCCACTTCCAGCTTTTTGCCCACCATGCCTATCGGGTCGAAGATGCCCGGCTGGTCGTCAAGAATGAACTGGCGGCGCAGCAGGTGCAGTATTCTGCGATCCGCGGGCCGTTCTATGGAGCGCGCCTGCTTGACTGCGCTATTCACATCCTCCGTATCGATCTCCCGCATGCGGCCGCCCAACTCGATGCCGCCATTGGTGTTCAGCCCTATAATGTGCGGCCCGCCTACGCCCACCACGCACTGGTCAATGTTGATGTGCGCCACTTGCTCGGCTTGTTTGACGGCTTCTTCCACCGCTTTGCTCGCGGGACTAAGATCGGCGATCAGCCCCTTGCGCATACCCGCCGACTCCACGACCCCGTGTCCGCAATAGCGCGGGGCGCCCTCATTCAACTCCGCCACCAGCACGCGGGTCGACGCGCTGCCTATATCCAGTACTACGATCAAGTCATCACGATTCTGGCTCATGGCTACCCTGCTCACTGTCCCTGCTCGGCACTCGATGCCGGGCGGGTGGTTGGGACGCTCTTCCGCTTGTTGACCTTCAGCGCGGCGCGTTTAACCTCCGCGCGCTTCTTATCCTTCGCATGAATCTTGACCGTCCTGGGCCCCCTCGTATTTCTCGTCGCGGTCGCCTTCACCTTTGTAGTGCCCTTTACAGCTGGCTTTGCCTTCGCCTTGGGAGACTTGGCCACGGAGAGTTGCATTTCAGCAGGCTTGCCCGCATTTTGCTCTTTTTCCGCTGCATTCGATGCGACCTGCTCCCCATCTCCAGCTTGCGCTGCGTTCGTGCCCACCGGCATCGACAGCACCGCTGCGATTTGTTCATAGCGCAAATCCACGGACACCAAATCTGGATGCTGCTGACGCCAATCGTTGATGCCTGCCTTGTAGCGCTGATAACGCTCCAGAAAATGGTCCTGCCCGAAGTGAGCCAGGATCTCGCCGTTCTGTTCGGGCATCAGCACGCGGGCGTCCATGGGATCGGTCAGGTCTATCTCCGATACCTGTTCTGAGAAATGCTGGTTGTTGGTGTCCAGCTCCGCCAGCAGGCGCTGGTAGACCGCCATGCGCGCCTTGCGCGTGGCCAATGGGTCGCTGGCGTTGATGCCGGTCACCACCGGAAACGAATAATGACGCTGCGCCATCATCGCCGCTGGCATGGTGAGCAGAACGCCGTTCGCGTCTACCAGGCCGGTCCGCCCATCCGGCTGCAGCACGAAGGCCACCGGCTGACGCTCCACGATCGTGACCCGAATCTGGTCAGGCAGCAGGCGCATCACCGTTGCTTTTTCTACCCAGGGAATCTCTTCCAGTTGCCGGCGGCGCTCGGCCAGAGGGACAAAGAAAATATTGCGCCCAATGTCTTCGCTGAAGACCGGCAGCATCTCCGCGCGGCTCACCTCGGTGAGACCGGTAGCCTCGATGTTGTCTGTCCCGGCAATGTGGAAGCGCGCATCGCGACTCAGGAAGGTGTAGAGAAAGAATGCGCAGGTGGCCAGCCCGCCCACTACGGCCAGCGTAAGAACAACGCGCCCTGCCGCCTTTACCCTGCGCCACCGGGGCTTGCTTGGCCCGCCAAAGCGAGATTTTCCCTTCAGGGGCAACTCATCGGGGTCTTCGCTCTCCAGCGTTATGCTGGGCAGCGCGCGGCCAGAAAGGGGCACACTCTGCTTCTCGCGCCGCGGGATAAACTCCACGGGCGCTTCATCGCCGTCAGGGGCTTTGCTCTCCAGCATCATGCTGTGCAGCGCGCGCCCCGAAGGGGACACACTCCGCTCATGACGCCGAGGGAGAGGCTCCTCGGGCGCTTCATCCTCCCATGCGAAGGAACGAGTTGTATTAATGCTTTGAGTCTTCACGCTGAGCAGTGCGTGAGATTCGCCAGCCTCCATAATAGCCCGGCTCACATGCAATATCCACTCCCACCCCAAGGGGAACCTGCAATGTTACGGGTGCGGCAGAAGCAGGAGACAGGGGCCAGCCCGGCGCATCTTCATTCCTGAAGCCAATTTGCCTCAGCCGTCATCGGATATAGTGTGGCTTCATCGCGGTTGCCGTCTGGCTTTGGCTGGCAGACGAGCGGGCGGCCTTGAGACTCCACAGACAAGGCAGAACCTTCCCTGATGGCTTTACCGGAACATTTTTTGCTGATCTATGGGTATGCGCTGCTCTTTGCATGGGTTTTGCTGGAGCAACTGGGTCTGCCGCTGCCCGCCTTGCCGGCGTTGCTGGCCGCCGGAGCACTCTCTGCGCAGCACGAACTGAGCTTTGCCCTCGCGTTGCTGGCTGGTCTGGCCGCCTCGCTCATGGCAGACAGCGCCTGGTTCCTGATCGGCCGCCGCTACGGACACCACGTGCTGCGCCTGCTGTGCAAGCTTTCCCTGGAACCCACCGTCTGCGTTCGCCGCACCCAGAACTCCTTTGGCCGCCGCCGCGCCATCACCATCATGATCGCCAAGTTTGTTCCTGGATTAGCCACGCTTGCTCCTCCCGTGGCTGGCCAGAATGGAATGGCCTTCGGCAGCTTTCTCCTCTTCGACGCCATCGGCGCGGCGGCGTGGCTCGGCGCGTTGCTGGCTGCGGGTCGCTTCTTCGGCGACCTGCTCCGCCATGATCCCGGCCTGCTCAACTGGGTAGGCCGCTTCTCCGGAGCGCTGCTGATCCTGGGCACTTTGGGCCTCTTCGTGGCACGCCTTGTCCGCCGACGCATAATCCTCAAAAAGCTGGCGGCCGCACGGCTGGAACCGGAGGAACTGAAGAACTGGATCGATTCCAACGAGCCGGTCTACGTCGTGGACCTGCGCGACCCTAAGGAACTTCTCGCGGAACCCTTCACGCTGCCCGGCGCGCTCCACTTCGCGCCCGATGACCTGGCTGCGCGCCACCTTGAAATCCCCCGCGACCGCGATGTCGTGCTCTACTGCTCCTGCCCCAGCGAAGCCACTGCCGCCAAAACCGCCCTCACACTCTTCCGGCTGGGCATTGAGCGCGTGCGTCCCCTGCGCGGCGGCTACGACGAGTGGAAGCGTCTCGGTTTCCCGCTGGATTCCGTCGCGCCTGCCATCCAGCCGGCGAAATAAGACGCGAGCCGGCGAAATAAGGCGCAAAGCTCACAAGACGCATTAAGCTAGTGGAGGGAGTGCGGCCATGCCGCCTGAGGAGCCCCCCTATGGCCTACGACGATCTGCGCGACTGGATTAAAACCCTCGAAAAGCACGGCGAACTGAAGCGCATCCGCGAAGAGGTCTCGCCCGAGTTGGAAATCACCGAGATCACCGACCGCGTCTCCAAATCCGGCGGCCCCGCGCTCCTCTTCGAAAACGTAAAGGGCCACCCCGGCCACCAGGTCTTCATCAACCAATTCGGTAGCGAGCGTCGCATGGCCATGGCACTCGGCGTCAACTCTCTGGACGCCATCGCCGAGCGCATCACAGGCCTGCTCAACCTCAAAGCCCCCGAAGGCTTCCTCGACAAGCTTAAAATGCTTCCCCAACTCGGTGAGCTCACCAGCGCCTTCCCCAAAACCGTCCCCGCCAAAAACGCTCCCTGCAAGGAAGTCATCCGTAAAATAGACGGGCGCGACAGTCTAGACCTCAACTACTTCCCCATCCTCAAGTGCTGGCCCCACGACGGCGGCCGCTTCATCACCCTCCCCTGCGTCGTCACCCGTGACCCGCGCACCGGCAAGCGCAACATCGGCATGTATAGGATGCAGGTCTACGACGGCCAAACCACCGGCATGCATTGGCAGCGCCAAAAAGTCGCCGCCGAGCACTACCGCAATGCAATCCGCGCCGCAGTCGCAGCACAGAACTCCTCCGAAAGTCCGCTCCATGCAATGGTCGCCGCGATGGCCGAGTCAGCCGGCGGAGCCTGCGCCATCCCCGACGGCCCCATCGGCGGCTTGCCCCAGGTCGCCCTCGGCAATCTGAAAGGCTCGCGCCTCGAAGTAGCCGTCGCCATCGGAACCGATCCCGCTGTCACCTTCGCCGCCATCGTCCCCGCGCCTCCTGAGGTCGAGGAGTATCTCATCGCCGGCTTCCTGCGCGGAAAGCCCGTCGAGATCGTCCAGTGCGAAACCGTCGATCTCCAGGTCCCCGCCCACGCCGAAATCGTCCTCGAAGGCTACGTCGAGCTGGGCGAACTCCGCGCCGAGGGTCCCTTCGGCGACCACACCGGCTTCTACACCCTCGCCGACCAATACCCCGTCTTCCATCTCACCTGCGTCACCCATCGCAAGAACCCCATCTACGCCGCGACTATCGTAGGAAAGCCGCCCATGGAGGATGCATGGATGGGCAAGGCCGTCGAGCGCATCTTCCTCCCCGCCATGCGCATCTCCATTCCCGAAATCGTAGACATCCATCTCCCCATCGAAGGCGTCTTCCACAACCTCATGCTGGTCTCCATCCGCAAAAGTTATCCCGGCCAGGCGCGCAAGGTGATGAACGCCATCTGGTCCCTCGGCCAGGCCATGTTCACCAAGATCATCATCGTCGTCGATGAGGACTGCGACGTCCAAAACATCCCCGAGGTCGTCCTGCGCGTCGCCAACAACATCGACCCCGAGCGCGACATTCAATTCACCCTCGGCCCGGTCGACTCGCTCGACCACGCCTCCCGCCTGCCCAACTACGGGTCGAAGATGGGGGTTGACGCCACCCGCAAGTGGCAAGCCGAAGGCTTCACCCGTCCCTGGCCCGCAATGATTGAGATGGACCGCGCCACCAAAGCCCGCGTGGATGAGTTATGGACGAAGCTCGGGCTGTGATCGTCTTTCGCGCTCGGGACGGGTATTCGGATAATATGAGTCCAATTCGTTCCGGGCGGTTTATGCGTACATATGGATAGGGTTTTTGGGGAATATATGCGTCATTATGCGTAATTCCGGCTGAATATATGCGTCATTATGCGTAAGCCCGGCAAGAGATATGCGTAGTTATGGATGTGATCGCGGTTTCCTACCTCTGGCGAGGCGAGATTGGCGCATAGATTTTTCCCTCTTCTTAGTTTCCGGTTATCAGTATGTGAGGTATGATGCAGGTGAAAGTGTATTCAGAATGATTCTGCTCGATATTCCAATTCCGCGCGATTGGTTCGATTGGACGAACTTTACGATTGGAGTATCGGGGCTGGCGCTGACGCTCTGGGCCATCTGGCAGGCAACCGGTGCGAAAAAGGCCGCGCGGCGAGCCGAGCAGAGCGTCATACGACACAATGCTGAGGTTGATTTTGGTTCTCTGACGCGCATGGCCAAGGAGCTTCACGGTTATGTCGAGGGCGGAATGATGTCCGAAGCTCGATTGCGCACTACGGATTTACGCTCCGAATTGGCTTTGGCCATTCGTCTTCACGAGGCCTTTCTTGGCGACCAGCTTAACCTGCTGAAAGAGAAGCAATTGGACCTGACGCTGGTGACGGATGGACTCAATCGGGAATCGAAAGATTTGAGCAAATCGGAAAGAATTCGACTCTTGGAAATTACAGGTGCGATAATGGATTTACTCGCCGGTCAGTGCGGCAAACTACGATCCAGTGTCGAGAGAGGGGCATCTAATGAATGAACAGTCGCTAGGCTTTATCAATCAATTGATTGACAAAACTGAACGGGGAAAACTCTCTTGGTCCACCGGATTCGAGGACGGTCAGTTCAAAACACTGTTGCCCGATGGTAAGTTGGCGTTTGTTGTCCAGGTCAAGGGCGAGAGGTGCAGGTTCCTGATGCTCGATGATCGTCAAGAGGTCATTCTTGACGCTACTGTCACGCGAGATGATGCCCATCTTGATAAGGTTCAAGGCGGGATAGATCAGGAAAACCTCTATGAGGCAATTTTAAAACTCCAGGAATTGGCACGCAGCCGAGCATTGCGTGTGAATGAGAAGCTTACAAAGGCCGGGGAACTGTTGGCTGCAATTTAATCGCGTTTGTTTTTTCTATCCCTCACATTAAGTTCGGCGGGTCGGGTAGGCTTGACCACCCCCAAAAATGAATGGGTGAGCCAGGCCATCTTCGCGGCTCATCTGAATGGGTCCACCGGGGTCGTCAGCAAGTGGGAGCGCGGCGAAAAGCAGCCGCGTGGACCAGCCGCCAAGCTACTCACCCTCGCCGCCAAAAACGGCATCGCGGCCATCGCCTGAGTTCTTGCTTGTCATCCTGAGCGCAGTCGAAGGACCTGCGATTGTCCTTGCTTTGAAAGGGCACGACTTCAGTCGTGCCGAAACGCATCCACAAGTTTTTAGAAATTAACCAGCGCGACGAAGTCGCGCTCAGTTCCGCTAACTCGCTAACCCGCTATTCCCGCGCAGCGGGAGCTAACTTGCTGTGTTTTTGTCCACCCCATCCACCCCGTCCCGTAGTACCAGGACGAATCGGAAGGGGATCGTCGTCAACCGAGAATCGTTTCTAACGACATCGGCGTTTGCAATTACGGACCCGATTTGAACCCGTTGTTTCGACAATATCCCAAGTCGAATAAATGAGTTCGGTCTACCGGAGCTTACTGGTTATTCCTAGGATACCGTTTGGGGCTTTTTGAATTCTTCTTTGGCATTATCACCTCTGTCGACAGAATGGCTCCGAGTGTTTCAACGGCTTCCCGGCATATCTCAATACGCTGAGGGAGGTCCGTGGTTCCACGGAATGTGGTAAGCACCTGAATATGTATCATTTCGATCTGGGTGGCGAGAATTGTTGCGTTGAATACACGATCAAAAGGACGCCACAAGAAGGTCCCGAACACTGTTGCAACGCTCGCACCTCCAAACATCAAGGACCATCCAGGGGTCTTTGTCCGGATTCCAAACACGATTGTGCAAATTATCATCGCGATGGTAAGAGCAAAAGCGCAGAGGGTCATTCCAACACCGACAATCCAGGAAGCTCGAATTTGGTTTGATGCTTGCGTAAATGCGCTGTTCAGAGAGGCTAATAACTGGGTTTCGGCTTCGATCTGATCTGCGACAATAAGTTGTTGAGGAGTTCGAACCATCGCAACCCTAGCGTCTGCGAACGATTCAGCAATTCTAAAAACGTTTTCAAGCGCCGCTTTGACTGTATTTAATTGCGAGAGATCTGTCTCAGTTTCTGATTGAATCCGAGCCAACTTTTCAGAGCATGGGTCCACTGTGTTTGGGAAGGTTAGAATCAGAGATTTCGCGATCGCTGCCGCTTCACCTGCAGTGATCTCGCCCTTATCCGGTCCAGTAGACAATAGCCTAACAAGGAGCTTTGCGATGGATTCAGCGACTGCTCCTCCGACTTCCCTAACACCCGAGTTCCGGGCAAGTAGGACAGCTAAGACGTGATCTGTTGACAGCGGCTCTGGAACCTCGATGTTTCCGGTAAGCATCTGCAAGCCAACCACGCCTAGAGCATAGACGTCGACGTAAGGTCCTACTGGAGCACGCCTCCTGAACCTTGCAGAGATTGTCCCAGAAGTGTCGCTTCCGGACTGAGGCGGTAAGGTCGATCGAAGGCGAGGGGGCAAATAATTGTATGTACCTAGGATCATGATATCGCCAGTATTTCCGACCGGCTGGATCATGCCGAAGTCGATGAGATAAGCTTCGTAGTTAGGGCACTCGATTAGGATATTGCTGGGATTGACGTCTGCATGAATGATGTTCAAGGCATGTAGCTTCTGAAGCGCTTCGGCGATTTCTGAGATCACGCGTAGGGCAGCCCAAGGCGGAAATTGCCCCCTTCTAGACAAAAGCATTCGTAATGAGTCAGCATTATGAAGGAACTGAGAAGTTTGCCAAAAACGCCCCTCATGTAAACCTGAATCGATAGGACTAACTAGGTGCGCAATCTGAGTCCCGTCTAGAGCTTGGCTGATTTCTCGAAGGTGCTGTGTGTACTCCGGGAACGCTGCTTCACCACGTAGGATTTTCAATGCGAGATGTTGGCCGGAATGCAAGTCCAAAACGCGAAATACTTCACCTGCGAAACCAGATGATAGCTGATCTAATATTTTGTAACGTCCACCAATTATTGAATTCTGCTCCATTTTCAGTTTTTCTCATCCTTTCTAAACGGGTGCACAGATTGATCATAAACTGTGCTGCAAGGCAGCACACAGGCGGGTTGCGTGAGTCTGACCATCCCAAAATAAATTGGTATCCCATATCTGACGCACTCTCATCGCGCCTGATATGGGATACCACAAACCCCAACTCGCCAAGCCGAAGGCCGCCTGCCTGGACGGCAAGTCCCCCCACCGCAGGTGGCTGTCCTCAGGCTGCGGTAGCTACTTTCTTTGGCCTGCCGCCCATACGGCCGTTCGCTCGTGACGCCCGCGCCTTCGCTGCGCTCTTAGCTTTGCCGCCTAGCTCTCCCAGGCGCGCGGCCATCCATCGTTTCGATCCGAAGACCCCTTCCAACAGCGCCGGAATGTACAAGTCAGCGTCCAGTGCCGGGAAGTGAAGGCCAGAGCCAGTAGGGTAAATCTCGATTTCCCGCAACTGCTCCCATGTAGCCGTTTCCAGTCCTTGCGCATTGCGCGGCGAGAAGGAAATCTCCAACCCATTGCTCAGGCGCACCACAACACGTCCGATGCGGCGATCATAGCGGGCGCTGACGGCGTGGGGAATGGTAGCCAGCTCCTCTTGCTCTCTCCGGCTGGCTTCCAAGTATTCTTCATGCTCGTCCATGTAATTCCTCCCATGCCTTGCAAAGTAAGGTCAAGTGCTTCCCTAGTTCTGCTCGAATGTTCTTTGTCTGGTGCTCCGTGAAACCAGACTGCCGCAAACTCAGTGGGCCAGTGGAGCAATTCAGGATGAAGATGGCTTTATGCCCTTGCCCAAAGACGTGAACGTGTGCTGGCCGGTGATCATTGGGAAAGATAACGACGCACAGACTCCCCAATCTCAAGACGGTCGGCATGAGAGCAGAGTATCATAAACCTGAGCGGTTAGGATAGAGCCCGGAGCAAATAGTTCACGAGTGCTCTCATCATGAGAGCAAGTCCAGTTTCGGTTGCAGGCCCCACCGCAGGTGGCTTTCGCCTGCTCTTTCCCAAAAGACCGCCATCCACGTTGTACCCGAATTACTCAGATATCGGTGTGCATAGAAGTACACCTCCAACGCCCTCAAAATGCCCAAAAAAGTCGCCTTCCGACCCCACTCTGCTATATCTAAACCATGCGGTTCGTCTCTTTTTCGCTTCTCGCGGCCATGCTTGTTGCGCCCGCCCTCTCCGCCCAGCAAGCCCCCGAAGCTTTTCGCTGGATCGACTTCCACTCAGCTGCCGACCAGAACGTGGTCACATGGGTAAATCGCACCCTCACCGTCGAAAACTGGACCTCCATTCGCGAGATCGGCGTGGAGTACGACGCGGCTCTGGTGGTCACCACCACGCGCTCCAATCCCCAGTCGCTACCCGCCGCGGACACCTTCACCGTATGGAGCCTCTCCCTCACCAACCACAGCTATGTGCCTCTGCTGAAGGGAGTTAACCTGAGATATTTGGACTGGATGCTCTTTGATGACGGCCATCCCCGCGAGCTGGCCGCCATCTACGACGACTGCACCGACTGCCAGCCGTCTACCTACTTCACGGCCTTCCACTACGACATGGAGAAGCACGCCTGGGTCGCCCGCTGGATGCGCGGCAACCAGACCATCCTCGTCTGGAGCGCGAACATGCCCCAGGGCGTTGCCCTCACCCAGCTCTATGCTTTGCTGACCCAGCCCAACGGCCGCTCCATGATGTGCACCTGGAATCACATCGACCATGGCGCGCAAAAGCCGGAAGAGATTGTCGCCTGCTACGACCTCGACCCCGCGAACGGCCTGGAGCGTATGCAGAACTTTACGCGCACCCCGGCCCAGCCCATTAAGCAGCGCATTTGCAGCGCTTTAAGCGATCTTCCCGGCTTGGCGCGCGGCCAGGACTCGCCGCTCTGCCAACAGACGCAAAAGACGCACCCGGAGCGCAAACCCGTCACTACTCCGCCCGCCAATAATCACGGCCAGTCCGCGCCGCCGGGGGGCAGGCACTGAGGAGATTCGTCGTATACTAGCCTCATGTCGATTGTGGGCAACATCGCCGGCATTGTGAAGGGCATGAGCATCACCTTTGGGGAGATCTTCGCTCCCGTTCAGGTGGAAAATTACCCCGACGGCAAGGGCCCCCTGCACGGAGCGGTCCTCGAGCAGCGCTATCGCGGCGCCCACATCCTGCAGCGCGACGAAAACGGCCTGGAAAAATGCGTGGCCTGCTTCCTATGCGCCGCTGCGTGTCCTTCGAACTGCATCTATATAGAGGCCGCCGAGAACACTGAGGCAGTGCGCATCTCTTCCTCTGAGCGCTACGCCAAGGTTTACAACATCGATTACAACCGCTGCATCTTCTGCGGCTACTGCGTGGAAGCCTGCCCCACCGACGCCATCACCCACGGCCACGGCTTCGAGCTGGCCACGCTGAACGCCACCAACCTGGTCATGCGCAAGGAAGACATGCTGGTGCCGGTCGCGGCGCTGACGGCGGCAAAATAAAGCCTTTGTTTTCATTCACATCCGGTCACATTGTCACTCTACACATGCGAGATTTGTGATTTGCCTCACATACAGGGCGTTATTCTGCTATGATTTAATTAAATCGGATGAAGAGAGTCCTCCAATTCGTCGCAGTTGTTGTGGTTGCGATGCTCGCCGCCCAGCCGGCACTCGCCGGTATGCAGTGCGAGATGGGGACTGCCGCCATCGGGCACTGCGCTCCTTGCTGCCACAAGGTCTTGAGACACATGGGCATGGATTGTCCTATGCCGCACCAGGTTGCCGCATCGGGTTGCGACCAGAGTTGCTGCCACGACGCTTTGCCGCGGGGCGTTGCATTGTTAGCCGCCGGAGTCAAACCAAAAGTTGGCAGAGCGGAGTTTATCGCCGTGGCGCCCCCAATGGTCGCGGAGGCAGATGCGGCCTTTATGGCTGCGCCGCCCGGTTACTCTGTTGCAGCCGCTCCCGCCAGATACATTCTCTTCCAGGTCTTCCGGATCTAAACCGCTCCTTGCGTTCACGCACATGAAGCAGTCCCAGGGTTTTTATCCCTGCGACTCGATTTGTGACTCGCATTTTAACGACAAGGAGAATTCCATGAAGCGTACACTCAGTTTTCTATCGTTGCTTTTAGTATTCACCGCCCTGACCTTCGCCCAGGCTCCGCAGACTTCGATGGGCGCAAGCTGCCCGATGGCCAAGCATGGCGCGTGCAGCGGAGAAAAGTGCTGCAAGGACGGTTGCGACAAAACGTGCTGCAACGGAAAAGACGCAAAAATGTGCAGCAGAGACAAGGGAGCCATGCGGTGCTGCAGCAAGGGCAGCGGGAAGAAATGCTGCTCCGGCGGTTCTGCTACCCAACCTGATACCGGCGCCGCGCCCAAGCACGCGTAGCAGGATTTGATTTCGGTTGGACTACAGAGGTCCGGGTCGCCAGACGATCCGGACCTCATTTTTTTCGGAACCCGCAAGAAGAAATATACAGAGAGAAGCAGAAATGGGAAATGCGGAACCATATATGCTAGAAGAGTAGGCCGCTTTTCTTCGCTTCTCCCAGCGGCATGTGCTGTAGACCATCGGAGTGAAATGACGACAGTTCAAAATCATCCCTTGCAGAAGGTTCTCGAAAGCCGCATCGCCATCATTGATGGAGCGATGGGAACCACCATCCGCACCTACGGGATGAAGGAAGCCGACATCCGCGCCGAGCGCTTCAAAAACGCAACCAAAGACCTGCTCAATAACGGCGACCTCTTCAGCCTCACGCAGCCCGCGATGATCGGCGACATTCATCGCCGCTTTCTCGAAGCCGGGGCCGACATCATCGAGACCAACACCTTTGGCGCCACCAGCATCACGCAGAGCGAATTTTTCGTTGACGATCCGCGCGAGCTCGGCGGCCGCAAAGACCCCGCCTTCTACCAGAAAATCATTGACGATCCCTTCCTTAACTCGCTCGCCTGGGAGATCAATGAGACCTCGGCTCGCCAGTGCCGTGAATGGGCCGATCGCGTCTCAAACGCCAGCGGCCGTCAGCGCTTTGTCGCCGGATCCATCGGCCCTTTGACCGTTTCGCTCTCCAACTCGCCCGATGCCGATGATGCCGGCTTCCGCGTTGTCACTTTCGATCAGGTGAAGACTGCCTATGCGCTGCAAATCCGCGCTCTCATCGCCGGCGGCTCCGATCTGCTGCTGGTCGAGACCATCTTCGACTCGCTCAATGCCAAGGCTGCGCTGGTCGCTCTCCGCGAGGTCTTCGATGCGGAGGGCTATGAACTCCCAGTGATGATTTCCGCTGCCGTCGGACGCGGTGGAGAGACGATGATCTCCGCGCAGACCATTGAAGCCTTCTGGAACGCGGTCAAGCACATCAAGCCGATCTCAGTGGGTCTCAACTGCTCGCTCGGTCCCGACCTGATG
>Ga0302274_10001627_pt1 | contig 21331 bp, 16 predicted proteins | sample III_Bog_N2_1_FD_198755 | JGI IMG/M metagenome (GOLD analysis project Ga0302274, IMG submission 198755) | Peat permafrost microbial communities from Stordalen Mire near Abisko, Sweden - III_Bog_N2_1 | ecosystem: Environmental > Terrestrial > Soil > Wetlands > Peat | place: Sweden: Abisko...
CCACACGAATGCGGTTTACACGACGAACGCCGTGCCGACGGCGACGAACACCGTCCAACTGGCGGCCACCCTCCCGGTCAAGAGCGCCACGCTGCTGGGCGGGGAAAGCACCGTGCAACTGCAGGGTGGCTTCGGCTTCCTGGTCAATTCCAATTACTCGGTGACGGTGTCCAACATCGCCGGGCAGGCGGTGGCGACGAACCGGTTGACGCCAAACCCGACCAACCTGCCGTTCGCCTACCGTGCGCCGACGGGCTCCTTCTACACCTTCAGCAACGGGCTGCCCTTCGGCCTGTTGGTGTTTGGCGGGGCCTCCGTCAGCACCAGCGGCGGCTATGCGGGCGACGGCTGCGTGGACCTGACGGACGCCATTACCAATGAAAACGGCGCGCTGCTGTTCAGCGCCCGCCACGATGTGTATCAGGCGGACATCAGCTTCAAGGCGCGGCTGGCCAACGGGTCGTCCCCGGCGGGGGCGGGCTTCTCGGTGAATATCAACCCCAACCTGCCGGCCAACACGTTCAGCACCCCGGAAATCGGCTATGTGCCGAATCCGTTCACCAACGTGCTGGCGGTGGCCTTTAACAACCAGGCCACGAATCCCCCGGCCATTTCCGTGACGTGGTATGGTGTTCGCCTGACCAACGTGCTGACGGGCGTCAATGGCATTCCGCCGTTGAACAGCACTGACGGCCATTGGGCCAGTGTCGATATCAACCTCCAACCGAACGGTCTCCTCAATCTGGCTTACGACGGGGTGGTGGTGATCACGAACCTGGTCACCGGCATCACGCCGATCATCGGGGCGCAGGTCAATTTTGGTGCGGACACCACGACCACCAGTTGCGAGACGCACTGGTTTGACGACATCAACCTCAACTTTGGGGCCAACACCATCGGCCCCGTGACGATTCCCGCCGCCGGCCAGCCGCAAAGCGTGGTCAAATTGGAAAATCAGGTGACCACCCTGAGTGTGAATCCCGCCGGGACCGCGCCTTACGCCTACCAATGGTATTATACCAACGCGCCGGTGGTCGGGGGCACCAACAGCACGCTGCCCATCACCGTGCGCACCAACACCGCCGGGGCTTACACGGTGAAAGTGTCGAACAACTTCAGCTCGGTCACCAGCCAGGTGGCCACGGTCGCGGTGCAGTTGGACCAGAATCCGGCGGCGGTGACCGGCATTGCCGGCTACGCCGGCGCGGTCAACCAGGTCCAGATTCAGTTTAACAAGCAGTTGGATCCGGTGACGGCGACCAGCCTGGCGACCTATGCGATTGACACCCTGGTGATCAACAGCGCCACCCTCAGCAGCAATGGCACGGAGGTGACGCTCTACACCAGCCAGCAGCAGAACCTGCAAACCAATCATTTGACCATCACCGGGCTCTATGATTACGCCGCCGAACCCCATGCCTTGACCACCAACCTCACGTTTGCGTCGCAGGTCAGTTATTATCAGGAGACGCTGCTGGACGGTCCGGTGCGCGTCTATCGCCTGGATGAAACCAACGGCATCGCCATTCACTCGGACGTTACCGTGGTGGACTCGCAGGCGACGGCGCAGGGCACCACCCACGGCACGGGCTACGGGCCGATCCTGGGGGTGCCGGCACTATACACGAATTCCGTGGGCACGGCGATCCGGTTCGTGGGCGGCTACACCAATTACATCCAATTTCCGGCCAAGGAATGGGATGTCAGCGGCACCAACACGGGGGCCAACAACGGCATTGGCCCGGTGTTCACCAACCGGACGGTCGAGTTCTGGTTTGAAGCCAACACGCTGCCTTATGCCTCCAACTACACCGATCAATTTGGCAATCCGCAGACCACCAATCACGCCGTTCCCCTCTGGACGGAGGGGGCCAACGCCCGCTACTTCAACGTGTATCTCTACGGGACCGACACCTCGGGCAACACCAATCCCAGTGAGGCGGGGCTGTATGTCAATGCCGGCAACATCGCGAACGATGGTCCGGGTGCGTACCAGCAATGGGGCACGCTCGCCGGCGGGGCCCCCTATGCGGTCTTTGTGCCCGCCACGGTGACCACCAATGTGATCTATCACGTGGTGGCGCAACTCGCCGGGGAGGCGGAACCGGTGCTCGGCGATCCCGAGGGGGAATTGTATCTCTACACCAACGGGGTTTATATCGGCGAGTCCGACCTGCCCGCCGGGCTGCTCTATGCTCATGCCGGCACCTTTATTCAAATGGGCCAGGGCACGAGTAATTTCCGGCACGATGGCTTTTCGTTTGAAACCGCCGACACCTTTGACGGGGTGTTGGACGATTTCACGATCTATAACTCACTGCTGAGTCCGGACCGGATCAGTCAGCATTACGCGGCGGCCCAGACGCCGCCGCTGGTGGCCAGGGCGGTGCCACCCCCGGTGTTCGCGGGTTACTCGCTCAAAAGCGGGGCCTTCGGCATCACCTGGAGCGGGGGGGCGCAGTTGTTACGGTCCACCAATGTGGCCGGACCGTATGTCCCCGTGCCCGGCGCGACGAGCCCGTATTACGAGCCGGCCACCAATCAACAGGTGTTTTTCCGGCTGTCGCAATAGCCCGGGGCGGCGCGGAACTGAAATGCCTTGCTCAATTGTGAACCAGTCAAGAGAGGATGGAGGTTAGTGGGGCGATTGAGCGGTAAACCGGCGGGGCGGGCTGTGGTTCTGGTTGTGGCAGCCCGCCCCGCCCAACTTCCCGGGGTGGCCATGGGCCGGCCATCCGGGGACGCAGCCGGGTGGCCCGTGGATACTGAAGCGGACGGATCAACAACAAACTGAAACAACAACAACGATAATAGGTAACATGACAACAAAATCGAACACACTGTTTAAAAAACTGGCCGCCACCTTCGTGCTGGCCGCCACCACCGCCGCCCTCTATGCGGCGGATGCGACCGGCACCTGGACGTGGAGCACCCCCGGGCGCAACGGCGGCCCGGACCGCGTTTCCACGCTCACGCTCAAGGCCGACGGGGCGAATTTAACCGGCAAGGTCTCCGTGCCCGGGCGCGATGGCGCGGCGACGGACACCCAAATTGCCGATGGCAAGGTGGACGGGGATAAAATTTCCTTTGTCACGGTCCGGGAGTATAACGGCCGGTCCTCCACCAACACTTACTCGGGCACCGTCACGGCAGACAAGATCACCGGCAAAATCGGCTCCGTGCGCAATGGCGAGGCGCAATCACGCGATTGGGAGGCCAAGCGCGTCACCGAGGCGGCGAAAACGAATCAATAACCAAAGAATACGATGAAGAAAATCGCCCTCTTGCTGGGGTTGTCACTAATCGGTGCGGCGGCGAACGCCGATGACATTGGAATCCGGCTCCGGTTCGGATTGAATGATAAAGTCCCGACCAACTGGGACGGCTCGGTGACGGTGTCGCCCGGCAACGTGGCGACGATCAGCGGGTGGCGGTTCACCACGGCGGACTCGACCGATGGCAGCAATAGCTGGCAGGCCGCCACGCGGCCGGCGTTCGCGCTCGGGGCACGGCGCGGGAATAATCCGCGCCCCCCCGGGGCGAACGGCGGCACGAACGGCCCCGGCGCCGGGCTGGACGCGCAGCGGAGCCGTTTTTTCAACAACCGCACCAATACGCCGATCAGCGATAACGGGGTGTTGATCTCCTTCGCCAATGTGACCGAGGACAGTGTGGCCGAAGTGAAAACGGCGCAGGGGAATTTCAGTTTCAAACTTTCCGAGGCGCCCTACGGAAAAATTCTGGAGGAATTGGGGGAGGACGTGGAAGTGGAGCGCACAGCCACGGCCGTTTCGCTGACGGATGCCAACACGGATGATGATTATCCGAGCGGGGCGGTGGCGGCGGACGGCACGGTGTTTGTGGCTTACACGAGTTTCACGCCGGGTCTGGACCGCAACTCGCGCGCCAAACAGTGGCAAACCGCACCGGATGACCTGGCCTTTCTCGCCAAGGCGCCGGGCGGCGACCAACTCTGGCTGCGCGCCGTGGACGGACCGCGCGCCGGCGAGGCCGTCGCGGTGACGGCCACCGGACGGGACATTTACAAGAGCGCGGTGGCGGTGGACGGGGCGGGCACGGTCTGGGTGTTCTGGTCCGAGAACGTCAATTACCAACCCTACCCGAATAATCCGCTGCCGAATTTTGACATTTGGGCGCGGCCGTTCAAAGACGGGCAGCCGGGCAAGCCGCAGCGAATTTCGACTTCGAAGGAGAATGACATCTGGCCCGTGGCGACCACCGATGCCAAGGGCCGGGTGTGGGTGGCGTGGCAGGGCGCGCGGCGCCAGGTGTTCCGCATTTTTGAGCGGCATCAGGAGGGCGGCGGCTGGAGCCCGGAACGGCAGGTCAGCACCCAGAAGCGCAATTCGTGGGCGCCCGCCATCGCGGCGGCCACGGCGGCGAACGGTGGCCGCGTGGCCGTCGGTTGGGACACTTATGACAAGGGGGATTATGACGTGTGGGTGCGTGAGTTTGACGGGGATGGCAGGGCCCAGGATGCCCGACCGGTGGCGAATTCGCCGGATTACGAGGCCCGGCCGACCCTGACGTATAACCATGACGGCGGGCTGTGGATCGCCTACGAATTGAGTGGAGCCTCCTGGGGCAAGGACCAGGGGGGGGTGGTCTCCGGTCCGGGCATCGGACTCTATCACGACCGGCAGATCGGGCTGGCCGTGTTGAAGGACGGGCAGTGGCAGCAGCCCGTGAACGGGTTTGAAAACGCCCTGCCGGGCGCCGTTCCACGCCGGGGGCAGATCAATCAGCGGGCGCCGGCGCTGGAGCCGGGCGCGGAATCCCGGCAGGCCTCACAGGAGGCGGAGGTGCGGCGCAATTTCCCGCACAATAATATCGCCCGCATCGCCACGGACGCCAACGGCCACGTCTGGATCTTCGCGCGTTCGCGGCAGAATGACTTCCGTTCGCCGCTCGGGTCGGTCTGGTTCAACTGGGCGACGTATTATGACGGCCAGGCCTGGGTCGGGCCGGTGCTGGTGCCGCATTCGGACAACCTGCTGTATAACGTGCCGGCCGTGGTGGCGCTGAGCGACGGCAGCCTGCTGATCGTGCATTCCAGTGATCACCGGCAGGACCGGACGCTCCAGACGACGGGTTTTGGCGGCATTGTCTCGCTGAATTCGGATCACGACCCGTATATCAACGGTTTGTATCTGAGCCGGGTGAAAGCGCCGGGCCAGGTGGCGGCGGCGGCCTTGATGCCGGCCACGAAAACGCCGGCCGTGAATCCGCAGCCCTCGCCGGCGACGGTGGCGGAACTCGCCGCCGTGGCCCGGGTGCGCGATTACCGGGTGAAGGTGGACGGCCAGGATTTGCGTCCGGTGCGCGGGGAGTTTCACCGCCACACGGAGATCAGTGGCGACGGCGGCAACGACGGTGCGCTGGAGGACATGTGGCGCTACGGCATTGACGTCGCCTCCTTCGACTGGCTCGGCAACGGCGACCATGACAACGGCGCCGGCCGGGAATACACCTGGTGGCTCATTCAAAAGACCACGGACGCGTTTTATCTGGGGGACACCTTCTCACCGGAATTCACCTACGAACGCAGCGTGCAGTATCCCGAAGGCCACCGCAACGTGATCTTCGCGCAACGCGGCATTCGCACGCTGCCGCGCCTGCCGATCACCGCCCGGGATTATGACGGCCACGCGCCGGACACGCAGTTGCTTTACAAATACCTGCACTTCTACAACGGCGTCACCGCCGCGCACACCACCGCCACGGACATGGGCACCGACTGGCGCGACAACGACCCGGAAGTCGAGCCGTTCGTGGAAATCTACCAGGGCTGCCGCCAGAATTACGAGCGGCCCGGCGCCCCGCGCTCGCCCACCGAGGATGATTCCATCGGCGGCTGGGAGCCGAAGGGCTTCATCAACCTCGCGTTGCAGAAAGGTTACCGGCTGGGGTTTGAGAGCAGCAGCGACCACGGTTCCACGCACATCAGTTATGCGATCTTTTATGCGAAGGACAATTCGCGCGCCGAGGTGCTCAAAGCCGCCAAATTGCGGCACACCTACGCCGCCACGGCCAACATCCTGGCGGACGTGCGCAGCACCGCCGACGGCCACGAGCATTTTTTGGGCGATGAATACACCGCCCACGAAGCGCCCAAATTCAGCGTCAAACTCGTTGGCACCGGGCCGTTTGCCCGCGTGGTGATCGTCAAGGACGATGTCGAGATCCACACCGAAACCGTGGACAGCGCGCAGGTGGATTTCACCTGGACCGACCCTTCGCCCACGCCTGGTAAAACCAGTTATTATTATGTGCGCGGTGAACAAAAGGACGGGGAACTCGTCTGGGTTTCCCCGCAGTGGATCACCTATAAACCCTAGCCGTCCGGGTTGAACCCCCAACCGTGAACGGCCTGCGTCAGTGTTTTGCCCCGCTCGTGTGGCTGGTCTTTTTGGCCGGCCACACGACGGCGGCTTGGGCGCACAATCCCGACACGAGTTACGCGCGGGTCAAATTGAACGACCATCAAGTTTCCGTCCGCCTGACCTACGACTTGTTTACGCTGTCCCTGATCACCAAGGTGGACGCCGATGGCGACGGACGGATCACGCGCGAGGAGTTGCGCCGGGCCGCTCCGGCCATTGAGCAATTTCTCCGGCGCCATGTTCGGCTGGAGCTGAACGGCAGCGAGGTGGATCTGGGCGATGCCGGCGAACCCGGCTGGCCCGACGGCATGGGCGACGCCATCGGGGCGGCCGATTGGCACACCGTGGACGGGCTGATTCATTTCACGTTCACCCGCAACGTGATTGACACCCCGGAGACGGTGGCCCTGACCTTCGATCTGTTTGACGCGCTGGGTGCGCAGCACACCGTGTTGGGCACGTTTGAATACCACGGCCAGCCCCTCGAGGTGAGCTTCACCCAGGCCGAACCGGATTATCTGTATGAGACCGGTTATGTGCCCACGCTGGCCGCCCGGCTGTGGGTGTTTCTGCAACTGGGCCTGAAACATATTTTCCTGGGTTACGACCACTTGTGCTTTTTGCTCGCGCTCATCGTGGTCAGCCGGTTTCGGGAGATGATCAAAATCGTCACCGCCTTCACGATAGCGCACACGCTCACGCTCATTCTAACCGCCACGCAGGTGGTGACGCTGCCCACGCGGCTGGTGGAGGCGGGCATCGCGCTGACGATTGTGTACGTGGCCTTGGAAAACCTCTGGCTCAAGAGCTCCAACCACCGCTGGCGGCTGGCCTTCTTCTTCGGGCTGGTCCATGGCTTTGGGTTTGCGAATTTACTGCGGCAACTCGGGCTGCCGCCTGCCGGCATGATCCGCTCCCTGTTGAGCTTTAATGTGGGGGTGGAACTGGCGCAACTGGGCATCGTGCTGGCGCTGCTGCCGTTTTCGGTCTGGCTGGCGCAATGGCATTATGGCGTTCGGGTCAAATATGCGGTGTCCATCGCCATTGTGCTGCTGGGGCTGGGCTGGTTTTCCGCCCGCGCCTTCAATCTGCAAATTCCCGGTTTCAGTTAGTGTTTCCATAAATATACCAATGAATCCCCCATCAAAATTCAACCGGCCGGCCGTTCTCGGTCTGCTTTGGCTCGCCCTCTGGCTGCCGCCCCTGACGGCAGGGGCGCATCAGGAAAAGGGCACGGTTTGGGGGTTCACCAGCGGCTTCATCCATCCGCTGACCGGGCTTGATCACATCACGGCCATGGTGGCCGTGGGCCTGTGGGGCGCTTTCCTGGGTGCGCCGGCAATGTGGGTGCTGCCCGTGGTGTTTCCACTCGTGATGGCCTTCGGCGGGGCGCTCGGGGTGCTGGGGGTGCCGCTGCCCGGCGTGGAAACGGGCATCGCGCTATCGAGTCTGATTCTGGGCATCTGCGTGGCTTGGGGCATGCGCCCGCCGTTGTGGGTGGCGGCATTGATCGTCGGCACCTTCGCGATTTTTCACGGTCATGCGCACGGCGCCGAGATGCCCAAGGCGGCCAATGCCATGACCTATGCCATCGGGTTTGTCATCGCCACCGGGCTGCTGCACCTGACGGGCATCGCCTTCGGGTTGCTGGTGCGCTGGCCGTGGGGTAAAAAATTGGTGCGGCTGGGCGGGGTCGCCATCGCCCTGGTCGGGTTTGGCTTCCTGTTTCACTTCATCTCGGCATGAACGCGCTCCGGGCCATTTTACGCCGGGGGTTGCCCGTCGCGCTGCTGCTGGCGGTGCCCGCCACCGCCGGTGCGCACACGGTCATCAGCGGAGTGGGGCCATATATCAGCGGCGTGCTGCATCCGTTCACCACCCCGGCGCATCTGCTGCTGCTGCTGGGGCTGGGCCTGCTCGTGGGGCGGCAGGCGCCGTTGAAGCTCAAGACCCCGCTGGCCGTGTTCATTCCTATTTCCGCGCTGGCGCTGGCGCTGACCACCACGGGGCTCGTTAAGACCGTTTATCCGCCGATATTGATCGGGCTCGCCTTGCTGGCCGGTGCGCTGGTGGCGCTGGGCAAACCGCTTCCCGCGCGGGCTGGCGGCGTGGTTTTCGCCCTCGCCGCGCTGGCTTTGGGGCTGGATTCCGCAGCGGATAACGCGACGGGCTGGGGGATCGCCAAAACGCTGCTCGGCACGTGGACCGGCCTGATCATCGCCCTGGCGGACATCGCTTATTACAGTTCCAAATTCAACCAGTGGCAGTGGCAGCAGGTCGGTTTGCGCGTGGCGGGTTCGTGGATCACGGCCGCCTCGCTGATGATTCTGGCCTTCGCCCTGCGACGCTGATCCAACGACCCACGCTGCATGAAAAAAACGCCTTCCTCCTTGTTGCAGATCACGGGCTTGCAGAAGTCCTTTTCCGCCCCGGGCGGCGGCCGGCAGCGCATCGTGGATGTGCCGGCCTTCCACCTGGACGCCGGCGCACAACTGGCCCTGGCCGGTACGAGCGGTTCCGGCAAGACGACCTTCCTGAATCTAATCGCCGGCATCTTGCAGCCGGAAGCCGGCACGATCCTGTTCAACGGCGTCCGCGTCTCCGACTACAGCGAATCGCAGCGCGACGGATTCCGCGCCCAAAACATCGGCTTCATTTTCCAAACCTTCAACCTCCTGCAGGGTTACACCTGTCTGGAAAACGTGCTGCTGGGCATGTTGTTCGGCCGGGGGGCCAGCCGGGTGCGGGCGGTGAGTTTGCTGGAACGGGTCGGGTTGGGCGACCGGTTGCACCACCGGCCCCACCAGCTTTCCACCGGTCAGCAGCAGCGGGTGGCGGTGGCGCGCGCCCTGGCCAACCAACCCAAGCTCGGGCTGGCCGATGAACCCACCGGTAATCTTGATGCGAAAAACGCCCTCGCCGCGCTCGCGCTCATCCGCGAGAGTTGCCGCGAAAGCGGCGCGGCCCTGCTGTTGGTCAGTCACGATCCCCAAGTGCTCGGTTGGTTTGATGACGTCCAGGACTTTCATCAAATCAATGCCGCCGTGGACCGGGAGGTTGCCCCGTGAACCTGGCCGGCCTGGTTTATCGCAGCCTGCGCCAGCATGCGCTTTCCGCCATTGTGACCGCCGCCTCGGTCGCGCTGGCGGGCGGGTTGCTGCTCACCGTCTGGGTGGTTAAGACGCAGTCGCAGGCGGCCTTCACGGGGGTCAACGGGGGGTTTGACGCCGTCTTGGGCGCACGCGGTTCCAAGTTGCAGCTCGTGCTCAATTCCATTTTTCACCTGGAAGCCTCCCCGGGGAATGTCGAGTGGCGGGATTTCCTGTACATCCAAAACAATCCCAATGTGGAACTCGCGGTCCCCATTGCCGTGGGTGACAACTTCCATGGCTGGCGGATCGTCGGCACCACGCCCGATTTGTTTGATGAAAGTGAATATGCGCCCCGCAAAAAGTTTGAATTGTGCGCGGGCGGAAAGTGGTTCGATCCGCTGCGGCGCGAGGCGGTGGTCGGCAGTTTTGCCGCCGAAAAATTGAAGCTCAAAATCGGTGACAAATTCCATCCCTTTCACGGCCTGATTTTCGACGAGCACAAGCAACACGCGGAAACCTACGTCGTGGTCGGCCTGCTCAAGCCGTCCAACACGCCGGCCGACAAGGTGATCTGGATTCCGCTCGAGGGCATCCAGCGCATGAGCGGCCACAACCCCGCTTCCGCCACGGAAGTCAGCGCCGTACTGGTCAAACTCAAGGCGAGCAGCGCCCTCGCCGGTTTTCAGTTGGACACCTTCTACAACAAACAGGGGGACCGCCTGACTTTCGCCTGGCCCATCGGCCGGGTCATGGCGGAGTTGTTCGATAAAATCGGCTGGTTCGACCGCGTGCTGACGCTCATCGCCTGGTTGGTGGCCCTGGTGGCCGCCAGTTCCATTCTTGCCAGCATTTACAACTCCATGAACGAGCGCCGGCGCGAACTGGCGATTTTGCGCGCGCTCGGCGCGCGGCGGGCGACCGTGTTTGCCGTCATCATCCTGGAGGCCGCGAGCATCTCCGGGCTGGGCGTGATCCTGGCGTTTGGCATTTACGCCGTCCTCATTTCCGTCGTGGCGGAAATCATCCGCGCGCAAACCGGCGTCGTATTGGACCCCTTCGCCTTCGATCCGGTCATGCTCTGGGAACCGGCGGTGTTCATTGCCCTGGGGGCGCTGGCGGGGGTGATCCCGGCCGTCAAAGCGTATCGAACCGATGTCGCCCGCAACCTCACCCCGCTTTCCTGATCCCGATGAACACCCAGCGAATCCATGCCGGCCCGTTGGTTTTCGGGCTGCTCTGGTTGTGGCTGGCACTGCCGGCCGGTCTCGGCCCGGTGGCGCCGGTCGCCCAAGGCGCACCCGCGGATAACTCCGCCGCCCAGGGCGATTTGATTGAACCCATCGGCAAAGCCCCCGACCCCCAGCCCCTGGCCTACACCAACCACATTGTGGATGGCGATGTGGTTGGCTTTGATCAACTGGCCGGCTTCAAGGTGACGCTCAACAACGAACTGCTCTTCAACACCAACCGACCGGCCTGGGCGGATGCCCAGGTCAACGCGATGATTCCCGACCGGCTCCGGGCCGCCGACGGAAAAAACCTCAGCGTGGACGGTTACATGATCCCGCTGACGTATCAGGGGAAAAAAGTCACGCAATTTATTTTGGCCATGAACCAGAACACCTGCTGTTTTGGCGGCAACCCCCAGATTCACGAATTCATCATTGTGCAGGTGGCCGGTTCCGGCACGGACGATCAGATGGACATTCCCCTGCGCGTGAAGGGGATCCTGCACGTCGGCGCGTTCAGAAACCAGGGGACACTGTCGGGAATTTATCGCTTGGACGCGCAAAGCGTCACTTATGCGCCCATGGATTAGGAGCCGCCGCAGCCTGACATCGGCCGGGAAATGGAGCATTGTCCAACGGCGATCCCCGCGGCCGGTTGGCCCACGGGACCGCTGACACTGAAGGCTGGGGATGCCAGATATTTTCCAGCGTTTTCGCGGCACCCTGACCACTTGGGATCAATTGTTCAATCAAGCGGCGGAATTTGCCACGTCGGTGGGGTCACAGTATGTGGTCGGCATCTCGCATTCCGCCGACCGGGGTGACGGCGTGGTCACGGTTTGGTATTGGACCCCAAACGCAGTGGTGACGAACCCCGACGCTTGAAGTGCCGGCAGCACCCGGTGGCGAACGCACCGATCCGCCCGCCGCCGCCGTGAGCGCTGGACTAACGCCGGTCGGAAGCCTAACATCTGCGGCATGAACATGCGCCTGTTTGGCAAATCGAACGCCGCGGTCTCGGAAATCGGGCTGGGCTGCTGGCAGCTGGGCGGGGCCGATTGGGGGACCCTGGATGACCAGCGGGCCCTGGACATTCTCGCCGCCGCCGCCAACGCGGGCGTGACGTTTTTCGACACCGCTGATGTCTATGGCGGCGGCCGCAGCGAGACGCTGATCGGCCGGTTTTTGAAGGAGCGCAAGGGGCCGTTCTTTGTCGCCACCAAGCTCGGTCGCCGGCCGGATTTGTATCCGGATCAATACACGGAAGCGGGCGTGCGCGCGGCCACCGAGGCGTCGCTCAAACGGTTGCAGGTGGAGGTGCTGGACCTCACCCAACTGCATTGCGTGCCGCCCGCCATTCTCCAGCGCGGCGAAATTTTTGAATGGCTGCGGCAACTCCAGAAGGAGGGGAAAATCAAACAATTCGGGGCGAGTGTGGAAACCATGGACGAGGCCATCGTCTGTCTGGCGCAGGAGGGACTTTGCTCGCTGCAAATCATTTTCAACCTGTTCCGGCAGAAACCCATCATCACCATTTTCGACGAAGCCCGGCGACGGAAAGTGGGCCTGATCGTGCGTCTGCCGCTGGCCAGCGGCCTGCTGGCCGGGCAGATGACCAAGACGCAGGTGTTTGCAGCCACCGACCACCGGACCTACAACCGCGACGGACAACAGTTCAATGTGGGCGAAACGTTCGCCGGTCTGCCCTTCGAAAAAGGGGTGGAGTTGGCGGATACCTTAAAACCGCTGGTGCCGGCGGGGTGGACGCTGGCGGATCTGGCGCAGCGGTGGATTCTTGATTTCAACGTGGTCTCGACCGTCATCACCGGCGCCAGCCGGCCCGAACAGGCAACCCTCAACGCCGCCGTTTCCAAACGGCCGCCGCTCCCGATGGAATTGCACCAAAAGCTCCGCGATTTCTATTACCGCGACGTGGTGAAAAACATTCGCGGGCCATATTGATAGATTAATCCACCACTTCGATCACGAGGGCCGTGATATTGTCCCGACCATCCCGGGCGAGGGCCGCTTCCACCAGCCGGTGCGCCGGATTCCCCCCCCGGGCGGCGGAACCGGTCGGTCGCAACAGTTCCAGCAGCGCATGGTCATACAGCCCCTCCACCAAACCATCGGTGCAAATCAAAAACAGATCCCCGGGCTCATGGGCCACCCAGCCCACTTGCGGATCCACAAACTGATTGTTGCCGCCCAGCGCTTTTTGCAGGACTTTACGGCGGGGATGGGCGCGGGCTTCCCGTTCATTAATCCGGCCCTGGCGGAACAACCAACCCACATGCGTGTCGTCCTCCGTCAGGGGTTGAATGGCCCCTGTCCGGCGGGGAAAATGATAAATCCGGCTGTCGCCGACATGGCCGAAATACATGCGCCCCGGGGTGAACCAGCACAGACTCAACGTCGCTTCCATCTGGGCGCATTCGTCATAGCAACTGCCCAGATACCGCAGCGCCCGGTGGACCTGGCGGAACAGTTCCGTGAGGATTTGGGTGGCGGCGGCTTCCGTCTGACGCCGTGGTTGGTGGAAGGACTTTGGGAGGAGGGTGGTGATTTTGTCCACGGTGATCCGGCTGGCATATTCCCCCGCCATGGCTCCGCCCATGCCATCGCTGACGGCAAAGGCAAACTCGGCGTGGGCCAGCCTGGCTTCGCCAATTTTGCCGAGCAATTGGACTTCGCGGGCGTCAAATTTGAGCCCCAGAAAGGCATCCTCGTTATTGGGCCGCACCGGGCCGCGTTCTGTCAGTCCGTGCCACTTCAGCCCGCGGGCAGTGGGCGCGCTGGAGGGGGGGTTAATGGCCATGGGTTCCTGGCTTTGCCTCCGGGAGGAGGCTGGCAAATTCAAAATCAATCACACAAAAGCGCCCGTCGGACTGGCGGTAGGTCACGTTGCGCAGGTCGGGGTCATCGTGGCGCACGCCGTAGGTCTCCAATTCGGCGAACAGGCGCACGCGCCGTTCCTCGTCCAAATGCTCCACCCGGGAGCCGCAGTTATTGGTGATGATGCGGGGGAGGTCGGGGTCGGCTTCGAGCAGGTGCGGCACGAAATGGCAGCCGCGCTTTTCCAGATACCGCAGGATGCGCACCTCGGTGTCGAAGCGTTTCCGGGCGTCCGGGCCGTGATAATATTTGAACACCCGGCCATCAAAGCTCAGATGAACGGTGGCGCGGAGCGTGTCTTTGACTTTCAACATAACAGCGAACCGTCCGGAGTGTCCACCAGCGGCGGCGGACAATCAAAGGATTTTTGCCGGCGGGGTTCCGCCCGGGCGGCGGCGGGAAAACCAGCCCGGTTGCAATCCCGCCCATTTTGGGCGATTAATTTTACTGCAAACCCGCCACTTTGTGCGTATATTACGGCGTTTAATACGATGACCATTGATTCATTCAAACGCGAAATCGCCGCCGCCGTCAAAGCCTATGATCAGCATGTGGTGTGTCTGGGGAAGTCGCCGGCGGAATTTGAGGCGTCGCTTGTCTCGCTGTTTGCCAAGGCCATCAAAGCCTATGTCAACCGCGGCGAGGGGATGCGGCACGGGATTGCCCTGGATAAACAGGTGACAGTCATCCTGAGCCAGGGGGACGAGGCCCGGCCGCTGTGCGGCATTTATTTTAATTTGCACTCCCCCTATCAAAAACACGTCCTGCCGCCGAAAGCCGCCAAAACCCCGGGGGAGAAACCGGCGGCCCCGGAGGCGTGAGGGGGCGGCGGGTTTACTGGTCGCGCACTTCGTCGCCCACCCGGGCTTCGCCGCTGATCAAATCGGCCACCACATTATCCTCACGCCGGGGGCCGATGATGTTGACTTCGCCCGCCTTTAAACCGTCCCGATAAATGAACAACACCGAGCCGTTCGGGGGCGGCTGGGTTCCGGTGAAGTTCAGCACCACGAACCGTCCGCCGGCATCATACATGGCCACGGTGGCCACCCGGGAATGGTCGGCCGTGACAATGGCCCGGGGGGGCGGCGGCGCTGAAGGCTTGGGCTTTGAAACGCATCCGCTCAACAGCGTTCCGGCCAGCGCCAGGGTCATTCCATCCAAAAATCTCATCTGTCCAGTTAAACCGACGTGACCGGGGAGGTCAAGGCTCGGTAATCACGGTGTCGGCATGTTCATATGCCGGCGCGCAGCAACAGAGCAGGCGGAGGGTTTTTCCGCCGGTATTCCATAATTTGTGTTTCTGGCCGGGCGGAATGGCAATGGCATCGCCGGCGCACACGGGCCGGGTTTCCTCCCCGACGCGAATTTCGCCCGCGCCGTGGGTGATGAAATAAATCTCCTCAGTCCGGGGATGATAATGCTCCTGCGTGGCCCCGCCCACGGGCAGTCGCGCCTCGGCCAGACTCTGGTGGCGGATCGCGGAATTGCGATACGCCAGTAATTCGCGGATTTCCGAACCGTCCTTGGTGATGAAACAGCCGATTTCGTCGAGATTTTTTATGTCCATATAATATTGCGTGTTCGGCCGGCTCAAATCGTCTGGCCGCGCTTAAGCCGCAACCATGCAATTAAAAAGAGCTTAACCGCAGATGGACGCAGATGAACGCAGATAAAAACCGAGCGGAAAAGTTGATCCAGTCCAGACCCGGCCGAGTACCCGTTGGAACCTCGTTTTTTCGGGCTTTGCCGGCTCTCCTCATCTGCGTCCATCTGCGTCGATCGGCGGTTGATATGCATCATTCCGGCTAAGAAGATTAGTCTGCCCCAAAAAGACCCCCGCCACAATCAAAATCATCGCCGTCCAGAACGTGTGGGTCATCGGCTCACCCAAAAAAACCAGCGCCCAGAGGGAAGTGCTCAGCGGGATCAGATTGCTGAACAACATCACCTGACCGGCCGGCCAGTGGCGCAACGCGCTATTCCAGAGGGCATAAGGGATCACGGCGCCAAAAATGATGCAAAACCCGATCACCCCGAGACTGCGCGCGTCCAGGGACGGGAGTTGGCCGTGCCATAATTCCCAAGCCCCGGCCGGGATCAGCCATACCCCGGCCATCCACATGGTGTGCGCCGCCACTTCCGTGCCATTGAGCTGGGAACTCAACCGGCGGGCTTCATGGCTGTAAACCGCCCATAAAATCCCCGCCCCGAACCCCAGTAACTCACCCCAAAAACTCATTTTTCCCCCCAGCAACGCCGGCCAGGATAAGACTAACACCCCCGCCACGGCCAGGCCGGCGGCGGCAAAGCGGCGCGCCCATTCCCGGACCGGACCCCATTTTCCCTCCCCCAGCAGAGTCCAGACCGGGGAGGCTCCAATATACAGGGCGACGTGGGAGGCGGAGGTCAGCCTTAACGCCCAATTAAAGGCAATAATGTAAACGCCCAGCGCCAGCCCGGCCCGCAACCAGAGTGCTTTACGCAAGGCGGGGGTCAAAGCCTGAAAATCACCCAGCCAGGGCGTGAACCGCAATCCGGTCAGCAGGAGCAGACCCGCCGCCAGAAAGCGCAGGGCGCCGGTGAACACGGGCGGCCAGTCGGTCACCAGCCATTTGGTGCCGACGTTATTGCCACCCCACAAAAAAATCACCAAGAGCAGGCTGCCGGCAATGGCCGCCGGAGGTTTCGGTTTTGACACGCGCGCATTAAGCCAACCCCGGTCCGCTTTGCCAATTAAATTTGTGCGAGTCCCGCCCCAAACCGGGGGAAAACCCGTCCCGCCCCGTGATAAATCATTCAAACTACCGTGTTTACGCCGGATTTTTCCGGTCCAATCGCCCTAACCCGCGCACGATTTGGGGGTTACGGGCGGTTCAACTGCCCAAGTAGGAATAATTTTCCTAAAGTCAAGGGGGGTTGTGCCGATAGCTTCCGATAGTAGAACTAAATGTACCGGTTCTTAGGAACCATGAATGAAAAAAATATGAAATCCAGGTTATTGTCGGGAAATAATCAGGTCGCCACCGAAAGCTTCGCGACGACCCAACGATTGGTGCGGTTAATCATGATCTTGGCGATGCTCGCCTTGGGCGGATTGACGGCGCAGGCGGATGGACCGGTACTTACGGCGCCATACACCATCACGCTGATGGAGGACACCGCCACCAATGTGCCCATAGGGGTAAGTGATGCCACGGCATCCTTCTTCACCGTGGCCATTACCGCCAAGTCGTCCGTCACCACGCTGGTGACCAATTCGACCCTGATATTCACCGGCAATGGCACCAACCGCCAGCTCGCGATCAAGCCGGGACTGCACCAGTCCGGTTATACGGTCATCACGCTGGTCGCCACCGACTCCGCCAAGGCCAGCATCACGAACACCATTGATCTGACGGTCATATACACAAATTTCCCGCCGGTCTTCACGAAAGCCATCGCCAACGTGACCGATAACGAAAATGCCAAGGCGACCAACTTGTCCTTCACGATTTCGGATGTGCAGACCCCGGCGGCCAACCTGACGGTGACCGCGACCTCCTCCAATCCCACGCTGGTTCCCGAAGGCAATCTGGTCATCACCGGAACGGGGGCCACCCGGACGCTGAGTCTGACCCAGGCCGCCAATGAGAATGGGACGGCGCTCATCGAACTGATTGTCACGGACAATGCCGGGGCCACCGGCACGAACGATTTCACCCTCAAAGCCCTTTCGGTCAACCAACCCCCGACCTTCACCGCGGCGACCAACCGCCTGGTTTACGGCGAAAATTACGGCGCGGTTTCCCTCGCGAACTTCCTCACCAACGTCACCAGCGGACCCGACAACCAATCCGGCGAGTCGAATTGGTTTGTCATGACCTACCCGGCCGGCTTCTTCACGCAGGTTCCGACTCTGGACGCCAATTACGACCTGAATTTCCAAGTGGCGACCAACCAGTATGGCACCAACACCATTCAATTTGTCCTGTATAATAACGGCAGCACCACCAATGGCGGCAAAAACAGTCTGACGAACAATGTTACGCTGGCGGTTCCCTTCATCAACCAGGCGCCGAGTTATACCTTGAACACGAATCTGGTCCAGGTCATGGAGGAATCGGCCGGGACCACGAACATCCGGTTTTTCTCCTCGTTGAGCGTCGGTCCGGCCAATCAGAGCGGCCAGACCTGGAGCTTCACCGCCATCACGCCCACCAACAACCCGGGCAACGCCTTGTTCGCCAAACCGCCCACGGTGGCCACCAACGTTAACGGCACGCTGTCCTTCAAGCCACTGGCGCATTCTTACGGCACCAACCTTGTCACCCTGATCATGACCACCAGTGGCAAGACGAACAACGGCGGCATCACCACGTTTACCAACACGTTCACGGTCGCCGTCGTCCAGACCAGCCACGCCCCGGGCATCATCGCGACCAACCTGAGTGTGCTGGAGAACGCTTCGGTCACCACCACCGTCAATGTCTGGGATTATGATCAGCAGTCGGCCAGTCTGACCCTCAACGCCATTTCGCCGAAAACCAATTTGGCCACGGTCAGCATCACCGCCACCAACATTGCCAGCGCCACCAACGTGCTTTACACGGTGACCTTCACCGGTGGGACCAACGCCATCGGAACGGTGACCAACCAATTGATCGCCACCGAGGGCAGCTTCTCGACCACGAATCTTCTGATCCTGACCATCGCGCATGTCAACCAGGCGCCCAGTTTCACCCTGACCACCAATTGGTTCACGGTCGCAGAGGAATCGGGCGTGTCCACGAACAAGGGCATTCTCGCTTCGCTGAGCGTGGGACCGACCAATCAGAACGGACAGACTTGGAGCTTTGCCGCCACCACGGTCACGAATAACGCCACCAACGTTCTGTTCGCCCTGGTGCCGGCGGTCAGCACCAACGGCATCCTGACTTACAAACCACTGGCCCATTCTTATGGCACCAACACGGTCACGGTGGTCATGACCACCAGCGGCAGCACCAACAGCGGCGGGGTCAACACCGCCACGAACACCTTCATGATCGGGGTCAGCGAGACCACCCATGCGCCGACAATTGCCGGCCTCACCAATCAGGTCGTGCTCGAAAACGGCGGCCCGGTGACCAACACCCTCAATGTTTGGGATTACGATTTGCAGTCCTCCAATCTCGTACTGACGGCCCTCTCCCCGAAGACTAATCTGGCCACGGTCAGCATCATTGCCACCAATATTTCCAGCGCCTCCAACACTCTCTTTACGGTGGTCTTCACGCCCTTGACGAACACCTTCGGGGTGATCACCAACCAATTTATTGCCACCGAAGGCGGCACGCCGACGACCAACGTTTTGGTCCTGACCATCACGCATGTCAACCAGGCGCCCAGTTACACCCTGGCCACCAATTGGTTCTATGTCATGGAAGAAGCCCCCGGGGCCACCAATAAGGGCATCATCGCCACGCTGAGTGTCGGACCGACCAATGAGAACGGCCAGACTTGGACCTACACCACGCAAACCGTCACCAATAATGCCACCAACGCCATTTTTGCCACCCTCCCGGCGGTCAGCACCAACGGCACCCTGACCTATAAACCGCTGGCCCATTCCTATGGCACCAACACGGTCACCCTGATCATGACGGACAGCGGCGGCACCGCCAACGGCGGCGTCAACAGCTATACCAACACCTTCCAGATCGGCATCGGCCAGACGGATCACTCCCCGAACATTGTGGGCGCGACGAACCGAACCACGTTGGAAAACGTGCCGCTGACCGCCACCCTCAACGTTTGGGATTATGATCTGCTGTCCACTAATTTAACCCTGGCCGCCACTTCGTTGAACACCAACCTCGTCACGGTCAGCATCACGGCCACCAACATCGGCAGCCTCTCCAACGCGGTGTTCACGCTGCTGCTCACGCCGGCCACCAATGTCTTCGGGATTAGCACCAATGACATTCAATTGATCGCCAAGGAAGGTGTTTACGCAACCACGAACCTGATGGGGCTGACCATCACGCATGTGACCCGGCCGCCTGGTTTCACCGCCCCCACGAATGTGGTGCTGGTGCTGGAGGAATCCGCTGCGGTGACCAACACTGGAGTATTGACCGGCATCAACGTCGGCCCGACGAATCAGAACGGACTGACCTGGACTTTCACGGCCACCACGGCCACGGGTGCCGCCACCAACGCCCTCTTTGCCCTGACCCCGAGCGTGACCACGAATGGCTCGCTGATTTGTGAACCGGCGGTCCACTCGTTCGGAACCAACAAAGTGACGGTCATCATGACCAGCAGCGGCAGCACCACCAACGGGGGGATCAACACCTACACCAACAGCTTCCTCCTGGGCGTGGTTCAGACCAACCACGCCCCGGTTATTGTGGGCGCCAACAACCGGACAGTGAACGAAAACGGCACGCCGGTGCCCGCCAGCATCAATGTTTGGGACTATGATTCACCCTCGACCAACCACCTGGTCCTGGCCGTGAGTTCGTTGAACACCAACCTGGCCACGGCGAGCATCACCCACACCAATTTCGTCAACGCGTCCAACATGCTCTACACGGTGACCCTTACGCCCGTGGCCAACGCTTCCGGGACGGCGACCATCCAATTGGTGGCCACCGAACCGGTGATCACTCCCGGCGAAGTGGCGCTCTCCACCACCAACACGCTCTCCCTGACCGTGCTGCTGGTCAATCAGGCGCCCAGCTTCACTTTTTCCACCAACTTCGTTTCCGCCAATAACCTGGTGCAGGCGCTCGAGGAATCATCCATCACCACCAACGCGAACTTTTTGACGAACATCAGCGTCGGTCCGACCAATCAGGCGGGTGAGACATGGACGTTTACCACCACCACCGCCACGAACAACCCGGCGACCAACGCCCTCTTCGCGGTGCTGCCGACCGTGGATACCAACGGAACCCTGACCTATCAACCCCAGGCGCATTCTTACGGAACCAACGTGGTGACCGTCGTCATGACCACCACCGGTTCGACCGCGAACAACGGGGTCAACGCGTTCACCAACAGCTTCCTCCTCGGCATTGTGCAAACCAACCACGCCCCGGTAATCGTTGGTACCAACAGCATCACGGTGGCCGAAAGCGGCACCCCGGTGACGAGCGTCTTCAATGTCTGGGACTACGATCTGCAGTCCTCCAACCTGACCCTGACCGCCACCTCGTTGAGCAACAACCTGGCCATGGGCACCATTGTCACCGCCACCACCCAGACCTTCTCCAACAAGCTCTACACCGTGGCTTTCGCCTGCACCAATATTTTCGGGACCTTCCCCATCCAGTTGGTGGCCGCCGAGAACAGCCCGACCGGCACGAATTACAGCACCAACATCGTGATGTTGACCGTCACCTTCGTCAACCAGCCGCCCGTGTTCACGCCCACCACCAATATATTGCTCGTGTTGGAGGAATCGCCGCTGGTGATCTACACCAACTTCTTAACCGGGATCAGCGTCGGCCCGACGAATCAAGCCGGTGAGACTTGGACTTTCAGCATCACCACGGATACCAGCAACCCCGCCACCAACGCCCTGTTTGCGGTGGCGCCGCGAGTGGACAACAACGGCACCATCACCTTCCAGCCGCTGGCCCATTCCTTTGGGACCAACCAGGTCATCGTCGTGATGACCACGACTGGCGGCACCACCAACGGCGGTGAAAACATCTACTTCAGCAGCTTTAACATTGGCGTC
>Ga0302274_10001629_pt1 | contig 21318 bp, 14 predicted proteins | sample III_Bog_N2_1_FD_198755 | JGI IMG/M metagenome (GOLD analysis project Ga0302274, IMG submission 198755) | Peat permafrost microbial communities from Stordalen Mire near Abisko, Sweden - III_Bog_N2_1 | ecosystem: Environmental > Terrestrial > Soil > Wetlands > Peat | place: Sweden: Abisko...
CGTGGCTGGAAAAGTACCGCAGACTCTGGAAGAACTGCGAGCGAAAACTCAATACCAGCCTACAAATGATCCACTTGGCCGTTCTCAGACTACTGCTCAGAAGATCGTAAACAGGCTCTAAGGTGCGCATTACCCAGGAAATGGTGGATGGCTTGCCCGGCAGGCCTGAGACGGCTCGCCCTGACCTGCTGCAGTATCTCGGCCGTGAACTGACGGTCATCGCGTGGCTGTGGGCACGCACAGTCAAGAGCCCTAATCCGGCCTTCGCGCATGCTGACGTACCGCTCGCATCGACCTTTATGCTGTCCACCAAGGTGGGCAAAATGACCTACGTTGAACCCATCATCGAGGGCGATCGTTACCAGTTTACCGTGCGCGTCGGTATGCCAAAAGATAAAGAGACCGCAGAAAACGGAACAAAGCTAGGCCGTGGAGCACACTTCCAATGCCTCTTATCTGGAGGTCCGATCCCAAGCCAGTACATCTACAGTGAAGCACAAGCAGGCCGCATGGGCTCTCGTCTATTAGCGATTGTCGCCTTAGTAGACAGGGGACGCATCTATCTCGATCCAGTCGAAAAACATGAGATCATTGCGCGACAAGCCGTTCCTGACTGGAAGCCCGATGTGGAGATGCCTTCAAACCCCCGCTGGTTTTCACCGCCATTATATGGCTTGAAAACCTACGGTGATCTGTTTACAGACCGGCAGCTTGTGGCCTTGAATACCTTCTCTGACCTCATTGCCGAGGCGAGGGAAAAGATTCTGCACGATAGCAAAGGCGCATCCCTCTCCAATGATCCAACCCCACTCGCCGAAGGTGGCACAGGCTCCCAAGCCTACGCCGACTCAATTGCAGTCTATTTGAGCCTAGGTTTGAGCAGGCTGTCGGATGCTCAAAATTCGCTATGCCAGTGGGGCCCGGGGGCAGACCAAACTCAACATCTATTTCGTCGTCAGGCAATACCAATGGTATGGGATTTTGCAGAGTCCAGTATCTTCTCCGGCGCAGCTGGTGATCTTGTAACAAGCCTTGGGAGCATGTGTAGGGTGCTCGATTCGTTGATTGTCATGAGTGCTGGCTTTTCCGTACAAGCAGACGCTCAGTCGCAAAGTATATCGAATGGAAAGATAATTTCGACAGATCCTCCTTATTACGACAACATCGGCTATGCTGATCTTTCAGATTTCTTTTATGTGTGGATTCGAAGATCTGTCCATCCACTTTTTAAGACGCTATATAGCACTTTGGCTGTTCCAAAAGCTGCGGAACTGGTGGCGACGCCATATAGGCATAATGGCAAGGAAAACGCAGAAAAGTTTTTCCTTAGCGGCATGACAAAGGCAATGCATAAGATAGCTGAGCAGACGCATGACGCATTTCCTGTCTCCATTTACTATGCCTTTAAGCAGGCTGAAACCGAGTCTGATGAAGGGACCTCGAGTACAGGATGGGAAACGTTCCTTGATGCCGTTATCGAAGCGGGATTTGGTATCACCGGAACTCTACCGATGCGAACAGAGAGACAATCTCGCTCGATAAGCATCGGCACAAACGCTCTCGCCTCAAGCATTGTTCTCGTCTGTCGCAAGCGACCCGAGGACGCTCCCATTGCAACACGCCGCGAGTTTGTTCAGGCGCTGGAGGCGGAGCTTGCTCCGGCACTCCGCAATCTTCAGAGAGGCAATATCGCACCTGTGGACTTAGCACAGGCCTCCATCGGCCCAGGCATGGCCGTCTATACACGCTATTCCAAGGTGCTCGACGCCGAGGGCAATGCGCTAACCGTCAAACAGGCGTTGGCGCTGATCAACGAAAAACTGGACACCGTTCTGGCCGAGCAAGAAGGCGACTTCGATGCCGACACGCGCTGGGCGTTGGCCTGGTTTGAACAGGTTGGGTTCGCCGAAGGCGAGTATGGTCTTGCCGAAACGCTTTCCAAAGCGAAAAACACCAGTGTTCAAGGCATGGTTGATTCGGGCGCGGTGAAGTCGGGGGCGGGCAAGGTACGCTTGCTACGGCCGGAAGAACTGCCCGCAGATTGGACTCCGGAAGCCGATGTGCGACTGACCGAGTGGGAGATTGTGCATCAACTGATCCGTGCATTGAATGCCAGCGGTGAGATAAGAGCGGCTGAGTTGGTAGCTAGGCTGGGCCGCCGTGCCGACACCGCGCGCGAACTAGCCTACCGCCTCTATATTCTCTGCGAACGCAAGAAACGTGCCCAGGAAGCATTGGCCTACAACGCATTGGTACAGAGCTGGCCAGAAATTCAGCGGTTGGCAAGCGAACAAGAGTCCAGACCTGTTCAACCGCAGCAGACATCCATGTTCAGCTAAGACGCAGCAGATCTGACGAAAGCCCAAAGGAAAGACAATGGCAATCAGCAATTACGACCGAGTTGGCAAGGCACTGGAACTGTTGAAGACGGGCTTGCAGCCATACGTTGAGCGGGAGATGAAAGCCCAGCACAATCAGCTTTGGTTACAGCAGGCGCGAACGGCTGTTGCCGAGACTCAGGTACATCTCTTCTCCGGCAACGGCGAACCGGAGTGGGATGCGGCGGCCTTGCTTGCCGTTATGTGGAACCAATGGGACGGGGTTTTCAAGAAGACACTAGGCCGTGCTGAGCGCTCACTGATTAGCGAGTTGCGCGAGATTCGCAACAAATGGGCGCATCAGAAGTTATTTTCAAGCGATGATGCGTATCGCGCCCTCGACTCAACAGTTCGTCTGCTGTCGGCTGTGGTTGCGCCTCTCCAGGTTGAAGAGATTGAGAAGCTCAAGACGGATCTGTTGCGCGTTCGCTTTGACGAACAGGTGCGCTCCGAAAAACGCAGGACTGCTGGTACTGCCATCGAAAGCCAGGGTGACACAACCCTGAAGCCGTGGCGCGAGGTCGTCAATCCGCATAAGGATGTGCAGAGCGGCAACTACAACCAAGCTGAGTTTGCGGCGGATCTTTGGCAGGTCTATCTTGGCGAAGGCTCGGACGAGTACCGCAAGCCGGAGGAGTTCTTCCGCAGGACGTATCTTACGTTAAGTCTGAAAGAGTTGCTCGTTGGCGCTGTACAGCGGTTGGCAGGTCAGGGTGGCGATCCCGTCGTACAACTGCAAACCAACTTTGGCGGCGGCAAGACGCACTCGATGCTGGCGCTCTTTCATCTGTTCTCGGATACTCCTGCCCAGGGACTTCTTGGCATTGATGAGGTTTTAGCGGAAGCCGGTGTCTCCAAGCCGGTGAATGTTAATCGAGTCGTGCTGGTAGGCAATAAGATTTCCCCCGGAAACCCGGTGACCAAGTCCGATGGCACCGTGGTACGCACTCTCTGGGGCGAGATGGCATGGCAGTTGGGCTTTGGGCGCGGTGGGATCAAGGAAGCCAAGAAGGCATACTCCCGCATCGCAGCCGACGATGAGCTTGCCACAAGTCCCGGCGATGTTATCCGCGAGTTGATGAACGAGTACGGGCCATCGTTGATACTGATCGACGAATGGGTAGCCTACGCACGACAACTGCACGACAACAGAGACCTACCAGGCGGCGACTTCGAGACGCACTTCTCATTCGCTCAGGCTCTCACGGAATCAGCCAAATCGGCGAAGCAATGCCTGCTTGTCATCAGTTTGCCCGCATCGGATACGACCGGCTCGCCGCACGCGATTGCGGATGATGTGGAAGTGGGCGGCACTCGCGGCAGGCAAGCGCTTGACCGCTTGCGAAACGCGGTTGGACGCGTTGAAGCGTCATGGCGGCCAGCCAGCGCAGAGGAAGGCTTTGAGATCGTTCGGCGGCGGCTCTTTGAGCCACTCTCGGCAGACAGCTATGTTGCCCGCGATACCGTGGCGCGGGCTTTTGTTGAGATGTACAGGAAGGACAAGTCGGAGTTCCCGCCTGAGTGCAGCGAAGGAGATTACGAGAAGCGGTTGAAGGCCGCGTATCCTATTCACCCAGAGATTTTTGATCGGCTTTATTCCGATTGGTCTACGCTCGTCAAATTTCAACGCACTCGCGGTGTACTACGTTTAATGGCAGCAGTGATTCATTCGCTGTGGGAGCAGGGAGACCGCAGTCCGATCATTCTTCCCGCGAGCATTCCTATTAGCGACCGCCGTGTGCAGTTTGAGTTGACGAGGTATTTGTCAGACCAATGGGTGCCCGTCATTGAGAAGGATGTAGATGGCGGGAATTCACTCCCAATGCGCATTGATGGCGAAGTGGCGAACCTTGGGAAGTATTCTGCAACGCGCCGTGTCGCCCGCACAATTTATCTTGGTTCAGCGCCAATTGAGAAGGCCGCGAACAAGGGAATAGAAGACCGGAGAATCAAGCTAGGGAGCGCATTGCCCGGTGAGACTCCTGCTGTTTTCGGCGATGCTCTCAGGAGGCTTGCTTCTCGCGCGACCTATCTCTATCAGGAGGGCCCGCGGTATTGGTACTCAACTCAACCTACAGTAACGAAACTGACGGAAGATCGCGCCGAGCAGTTGAAACGGGACCAAGACAAGGTGGTCTCGGAGCTTGATTCGCGTTTGCGTGGCAATCTCGCAAAGGTGGGAGACTTCTACCGCATCCACCGCCTGCCAGCCACAAGCAGCGATGTTCCCGACAATGTGGAAGCGAGCTTGGTTGTTCTCGGTATCGACAACCCCTACAGCAAAGAGGCGAACAATCCAGCGGAAGTCGCGGCGAAGTCAATCTTTGAGACGCGCGGCAGCGCCCCGCGTCTGTATCGCAATTCGCTGGTATTTCTGGCTGCTGATAAAACTCGCCTGCCAGAATTCGATGAAGCCATTCGCAAATACTTGGCATGGGATTCGATTCTCAAGGACAGAGTGGAACTCGATCTCACGCCACATCAGGTGAAGCAGGCAGAAACGCAAAAACAAGCCGCCGATGGTGTCGTCAATGCTCGGATACCTGAAACCTATCAGTGGCTCATCGTAGCGACGCAGGAGAATCCCCAGGCCCAGATTACATGGCAAACACTGAAATTGAACGGGACGGAATCGCTCGCTGACAGGGCCAGCAAGAAGCTCAAGAATGACGAATTATTGGTGGCGAATCTGGCAGCGACCAGACTGCGCATGGAATTGGATCGCGTACCGCTGTGGCGCGGAAATCATGTAGCAGTCCGTCAACTCATCATGTAGCAGTCCGTCAACTCGTGGAGGACTTCGGTAAGTATCTTTATCTTCCCCGGCTCCAGCAAAGTGCGGTTCTACTCAATGCGATTCGTTCAGGTTTGAGCCTACTGACATGGGAGAAGGATTCGTTTGCCTATGCAGAATCTTACGATGAACAGGCGCAAAGGTATCGAGGACTCAGGCATGGCGCAATCATTCCGGTTACGGCTGATGATACAGGTTTTCTAGTCAAGCCTGACGTTGCCCGCGACCAGATTGATAAAGAGACAAAGCCAGCAACGCTTCCCGCCGAAGAGGAAACGGCTGTTGCGAAGCCTGACGAAACAGCTACTCCCGAAGGATCTCAAAGTGGCAAGGTTGAGCCGCTGAAGCCAAAGCGTTACCACGGCACAGTGCGTTTGGACTCAGCACGGGTTGGACGCGATGCGGGAAGGATTGCCGATGAAATTATCAGTCATCTCGTCGGGCTTGTCGGCTCGAATGTCACCGTGACGCTTGAAATTGAAGCCGAAGTGCCAACAGGCACACCAGACCATGTAGTTCGAACTGTGACCGAGAATGGTCGTACTCTAAAGTTTCAAGGCAACAGCGGCTTTGAGTCAGTTTAGTTGATTACGATCCATGACTGCATTTACCTACATCGATCGCACAATGGCAAAGTCAAGATCGTGGGCACAACGCTAGGCACATTTCAATTGCACATACTCGTCCCTGGCCTCCAGCTCTGTCCACCGCCTGCGCCTCCACTAGCTCGGCTCCTTACCGCCGCAGCGATACTTCTGCAATCCCGAGGGCTAAATTTGAGGAGTTTGAACAGGCCGCTCCAATTCAGTTTGCCTTTCTGTTTGCGTTCAGCGTGCGGTGGCCACCATCGCATCAAACAGTCCACACAAGTCCTATTCTTGGTAACGGACATATCGTCAAGCGAATCATGCAAACGCTTCAGCACCCTCAGCATTAGAAACCAACTCGTCGGCAAGGTCGCCAGTATCCGCGTCAATCCGCTATGATCGCGTGCTGTTGACATTATCATGCCAGCCAGAGGAAAAATCTCTAGCTGGCATGATTAAGTATTCTCCGGCAGCACCGGAGGCTTTACGGTTGCTGGCCCCTCAAAAGGACCTTTTCGCAACCGTTGAAAGCAAAAGCAACCACAATAGCAAATGCAACGAAAAGCAAAACCAAGGCATACTTCCGGAACTGTCAAACATTGGGAGTCACCCCGGCAGAGCCGGGGGATTACCCCTTTGATTTATCTCTCAGACCGTCTAGTGTTACTGGTTATTGTCCGTTTTGATGATCTGCTTCCATTCATCTAGAGTGGATTTACCGTCTTTATTGCGGTGAATTCTTCCGTTGAAGACATCGTCCCATGTAATGAACGGATAAAGGTTGTGGCTCTTAGCTTGCTCCTCAAACTCGGCCTTCAACTGAGCCAACTTCTCGGGATACTTCTTGGCCAGATCGATGCGCTCGGTCGGATCATCGTTCAAGTTGTAAAGCTCCCACGCGTTCTCATCAAAGGGCAGCTTGCTTGCGGCATTTCCGGTGATAATGCTGTTCGGATAAGCCAGCTCTGCCTTCCATCCGTTGTCGAAGATCGAGCGCGAACCAAAGATGTAGTAATACTGTAGCGTGTGGCGGTTCGGAGCATTGGCATCGTTGATTGAGTAGGCCAGCGAAGTGCCCTCAATCGGTTGCTGCTGAATGCCCCGAATCTCATCGGGAGCCTTGATGCCGACTAGGTCCAACGTGGTCGGAAGAATGTCGATCACGTGGCCATATTGTGTGCGAACGCCGCCCGCCTGCTTGATACCCTTCGGGTAGTAAACGATGAGCGGATTATGCGTTCCGCCTTCGCTGTTCGCATCTTCCTTCCACTGTTTGAACGGTGTATCAGCGGCCTGCGCCCAACCTAGAGGATAATTTCCTTCGACAGCGGCAGGTGTGCCGATCTCTCCAATTTTATTCAGGTTGTACTGAATATTTTCCGGTTCGGGGAGTGGCTTGCTTATCAAAGAGCGATCAATGTCTCCGTTCAGCGTACCTTCCTTACTGGCACCGTTATCGCCGATGATGACATAGATCAGCGTATTGTCCAGCTGGCCAATCTCTTTTAGGTGGTTGACCAGACGTCCGACTTCAAAGTCCGTGTAAGTCAAATAGCCCGCATAGACCTCCATAAAGCGCGCATAGAGCTTTTGCTCCTGCGGCGTCAGCTTGTTCCAGTCCTTGATGTCGGGGTTGCGATCCGGCAGTATGGCGTTGGCTGGAATAACGCCAAGCTTCTTCTGGCGTTCGAATACCTCTGCGCGATACGCATCCCAACCTTTATCAAACTGACCTTTATATTGATCGCTCCAATATCTGTCGACCTGGTGCGGAGCATGTGTGGCGCCGGGCGCATAATACAAGAAGAATGGCTTGTTGGGCGCGACCTTCTCCTGTCTATCAATATAGGAGATGGCTTTGTCGGTGATCTGGTCATTCAGATGCCGACCGTCGGGACGGACGTGCGCCTGATCTTCCACCAGATCGGGATGATACTGATCGGTCTGCGAGCCAAGAAATCCGAAGAAGTGATCGAATCCCTTGCCGGTTGGCCAGTGGTCAAACGGGCCTGCATCCGTCGCCTCTTCATCGGGAGTCACGCCATACTTGCCGACGGCAAAGGTGTTGTAGCCGTTGTCGCGAAGAATCTCGGCGATCGTTCCGGCCGTCGCTGGAACCCGGCCGTCCCATCCGGGAAAGCCCGCCGACATTACCGTGTGAGAGAACCCGGACTCATGCACCGAAGCGCTGTTGCGCCCGGTCAGCAGGGCCGCGCGAGTCGGAGCGCAGATCGCCGTGGTGTGGAAGTTCGTATAGCGCAGCCCATTGTTGGCCAGCCAGTCGAATGTTGGCGTATGAATCAGGCCGCCGAAGCTCTCCGAGGCACCAAACCCTACATCGTCGAGCAGAATCCAGACTACGTTTGGAGCGCCGGATGGAGCCTTTGATGGCTCCGGCCACCACTCTTTGGATTCGGCCAACGTCCGGCCTACTGTTCCCTGATAAGGTTGTGCACTCTGCGCGTGCAACGAGAGTTTTGTGCTCGTTGCCAGAATCAGCGTTGCGGTCAACGCCTTTAGTATGCCCTTCTCGTTCATATATGTCCTCTCTGGTATTTGTGTATAAATCGGTGGATGAATTTACTCGTTTGGTGCGAACGGTTAGAACGACAGCTTTGCGGCGAGCTGTACTTCACGAGAAGTACGCTGTAGCGTCACCGGAGAACCGGCCGAACTGATGGTTCCAGCCGTTGCCGTTCCAGTGCTGGTTGCAGGATTGTTGAACTGCGGCGTGTTGAGTAGGTTGAAGAACTCTGAGCGCAACTCGAGTGAACGCGTCGCAGCAAGCCAAATCGTCTTCGAGACTGAGAGATCAATCTGCTTGGTTCCCGGTCCTTGCAGCGAATTGCGCCTCGCATTGCCCCAGACACTGACGTTGCTGTTGCCGCTGGCGATGGCCGCCGACGGAGTGGTAAAGGCGCTTGTGTTGTACCACTGGTGAATGCTGCGTTTGCCCGATGGCAGCGAACCGTTGCCGTTGCCCGAAAGAAGATACGCATAGGTTGTGGCGGTATCCAGACTATTCAGCGCCGAAGAACTCGACGTCACCGAGAAGGGAATGCCGTCAGAGAAAGAGAAGATGCTATTGACCTTCCATCCCTCCACCCATGGCTTCAGATAACCCGATGCCGTGAACGGGATGGAGTAATCGAGACTTCCGACCAGCCGCTTGGGAATATTCTGATCGGAGTTACCGTAGTCCAGATGCGGATTATAGGCATTGGTCAAGGTACCCATTCCGTTCGGCGCGGAGTTTTCATCGAGTGTATGGCTGTAGGTGAAGGAGACCTGCGCGCTCAGATCCTTGCCGCGCGTCTCCCACGTCGTTTGTAGTCCGTTGTAGCTGGAGAAAAGGTTGGTCTGTACTTGGCTGATCGTCGAAAAGTACGAGTTTGGGCGCGTGGTCGCACTCGTGTTTTCTCCTACCGTTGCCTGATTGATGTTGGCGAGAACGTCCAGATGCCGCCCGGTGTTTCCCACATAAGCAGCCGTAAGACGACTGGACGAGCCAAACTGCTGCTGTACGCTCAGATGCCACTGCTCGCTGTAGGGCGTCTTGGCGTTGGGGTCGATTGCAACAACCGGAGAGCCTTTCGGCGTACTGGTCGTCGAATAAGTGTGTACCAGTCCATTGGAAATATTACTGAAGCCAGCGTTGTCGTAGCTGTAATGCGTGTTGACGAAGGCCCAATAGTTGATCCCCGGTGCATTGTTGGAAAGACCATAGGAGTTGGAGATATCAGGTGCCTCGTAGTAGAGGCCAAATCCACTATGCAGCGTCGTCTTGCTGAAGAGCTTGTAGGAAAAACCGACACGTGGCGCAAAGTTCAGATTGTTACCCGATACGCCCGAGGTCGAGATGCCGTTGGTGCCAACCTGATAGAGCTGCGTAGTAGACAGCCACGGTGCGTACTGATACATACGGTTTTCAACTTCGGTCCACGGCCAGCCCAGATAGTTGTCGTAACGAATGCCGTAGTTGATTGTCAGCTTTGACGTCGGCTTATAGCTGTCCTGCGCATAAAACGACAGATCCAACTGCCGGAATCCGCGCGTTCCCGGAACGTAGGCGTAGCTGCCCGATGCAGGAGCGCCGACCAGCAGATCGGCAAGCGCCAGTCCCGAGTAATCGGAGTTAAGAAAGCTGAACGTACCATGCTCGGCCAGACTCTGATACATGTCGTACTGTAGGCGAACGACCTCTACACCGGCATCAATCGAGTGCTTGCCGTAAACGTAGTTGATGTTGTCGTTCTCTTGATAATTATTGGTGCCGATCTGTGTAGGGCTGTTGGCTGCATCGCCCAGCGAGTTGATGCCCGCGATACTGAATACGGGCAGCCCATCGCTGTGCGCCGGATCGTTGGCCTGATAGACGCCGTTGATGCCGAGCTGTGTCGGAAGGTTCTGGCCTCCGTCGAAGTTTTTTGAGTCCGTAAATGTTCTCGACCATCCCGCTCGAGCCGTATTGATCAGCGTAGGAGAAAATATATGTGTCTCGCTCAGAACAAGCTGGTAGGCAGGTTGTGTGGCTGGACCGCAAACATTGGCTCCAACCAGCGGGGATGGCAGGTTTCCCGGCATTACGATCGAATCATACGCTTGGCTGTAGCGCAGAAAGGCGTTGTCCTTGTCGTTGAACGCATGATCGATCTTTACGTCAAAGGCGTTTCCGTTGTCTATACGCTGCGGTGTGTAAATAAAGTTGTTGGCGGTTGTATAGCCGGGGCGATTCGGCGAAGCGTACTCGGAGTACAACTGGAGAATCTTGTGTCCGGTCGAATCCCAGTAGCTGGAGGGAACAATATTCCCTGTAAAATACGACTTGGCAGCGCTGCCGTTCGAGTAAACCACCGGATCGTAAACCTGCGTTGAGTAGTTGGAAAAATCGCCGATACCGCCCGGACCCCAGTCGGGAACCGTATCGATATACGTCAGACCCTGACTAAGACGCTGACCTGCGTAGTCTACAAAAAAAAAGGTACGCGGGTTTGCTGAACGGAACAGCGGTCCGCCAAAAGTTGCGCCAAAGTTATTTAGGCGGAAGCCAGGAATCTTTGCGCTGCTCAGGTCGAAGTAATTCTTTGCATCGAGCACCGAGTTGCGGAAGAAGTCAAAGACCTCGCCGTGGTAGTGTCCAGATCCGGACTTGAAGACAACGTTAATGATGCCTCCAGCCGCGCGCCCATACCGCGCATCGGCATCAGTGGTCTCTTCGCGAAACTCTTCAATGGCATCGATCGGCGGAAAGATAATCACACCCAGACCATTGTGATTTTCATTGTCGCCGATGCCGTCCAGTAGAAAACGATTGTCGACCAGTCGCTGACCGTTCATCACATAGGTCGAAGGACCGCGCTGCTGCGTATAGGGAACGCTGGTCGACATCTGCGATTGCCCAGGAACGACGCCAGCGCCCAAGCCAAGAAGTTCGGCGAAGTTGCGTCCGTTGAGCGGCAGATTGTGAACCGCTTCTTCTGTGCGCAGACTCGAAACCGTGGACGTATCGGTGTCGAATTGAATTGTCGCTGCATTCACCTGAACGATTACATTGCTTTGGCCGACGGTCAAAGTCAGATCAGCAGAAAGCCGCTGCGAGACCTCAAGACGGACGCGCTTTGCTACGCTTTCAAAGCCATTTGCACTTACGCGAACCTCATAGAAGCCAGGGTCGAGTGGCTGAGATACATACAGTCCCTGTTCATTGCTGATTGTCTGGATTGTTACGTTGGTGGCTTCATTGCGGATATAAATCTGCGCCTTGCCGATCAGCGCGCCTGTTGTATCCGTTACATGTCCGGTGACAACACCCTTTTCAACTTGAGCGGTAGCTGAGAATGTCGAGAACAGAAGGAAGGGAAAAATAAACGCCAGCAGAAAACTGGCTCGATTCGCTGGAATAGCGCTTTGAATGCGACGAATTATAGACATTAGACCTCCAAAATGTTGGAATCGCGCAGTCGCGGCTTCCGATGCTGGATCGGAACCAGACGCGCACACTGTTGAATTGCAGGGCAATCTCGTTGAATGGTTCGACTGCGCAGGCAGGCAGTCACGACTTGTTCAATGAAAGAGGCACGACAACAACAGGAATTGGCACGTGATATACGCATGGAATCTCTCCTGAAACTATGAGTTACAAAACGAATGTGATTTGACGATTCAGTGCCCGAGCAATTCGGCAATAAGGTCTATTGTCGCAACAGTGCACGCGATAAACGCATAGAACCGCGCAGGCATACACTACTGCTTTTTAGAGTCTGAATGCTGTTAGCCGGAGTATTACGAAAAGATGGGTGTCAACAACAGGAGTGCTGACGACAAATCGCCACTGCAACAGCGGTGAACCGGAGGGCGAATTGATACTGAATTGTCGTCATGATTTTCCTATTTGACCATAGGTGGGCTCCTTTGTCAAGCACTGCGAACAGCACTGCGAACCCCACTGCGAACCTCAAAATTGTAGCGAAGTGAGTAGTCTCGGGTTGACAGGCCGAATAATGTCGTGCAAGATCGATAAATGACCTTGCCCCGAGCGGTTTTTCTCTGTTGTTGTCTCGCTGTCACTCTCACGACAGTTGAGCACGCTCGCGATTGCATGGCCTGAATGCGGAAGGTTCACAACGCATCCTGATAAGACAAAGGCCCGCGAGAGATGCTCCCGGGTTTTTTCATGCGCTCAAACAAGCACTGTTCAGGATGAATTGCGATGAACTCTGTTCACATCATGGCCAAGCCCCACGGGCCAATCTGCAACCTCGATTGCACTTACTGCTACTATCTCGAAAAAGAAAAGCTCTACCCTGCCGAAGCCCGTAGCTTTCGTATGAAAGACGACGTGCTTGAGGCCTTCGTGCGGCAGAATATCGCGGCGCAGAGTACAGCCGAAGTTCACTTTGTGTGGCAGGGTGGCGAGCCGATGCTGCTCGGCGTCCCCTACTTCGAGCGAGTCGTCGAGTTGCAGAGCGAGTATGCCAACGGCAAAAAGATTCTCAATGCGCTACAGACCAACGGCACGTTGCTCGACGATGCATGGGGAGAGTTTCTTGCTCGAAACGGATTTCTTGTAGGTCTGTCGATCGATGGTTCGCAAGCGTTACACGATGCGCACCGTGTAGACAAAGGCGGAAAGCCGACCTTCGAGCGCGTCCTGCGTGGATTGAGCGTGCTGAAAAAGCATGGCGTTGAATTCAATACGCTGACCGTGGTCAATCGTCTCAACTCGTATCATCCGCTCGATGTCTATCGATTTATCAAAGAGATTGGCAGCCAGTATCTACAATTTATACCGGTCGTCGAGCAGGTGGCCGAGCAGCCCGATGCCAATGGGCTAGTTCTACTTAAGCCCTATTCGCAGCAAAAGACGGACGTCTCCAGTTGGTCGGTCGAACCGCTACAGTTCGGAAAGTTTCTCGGAGATATTTTCGATGAGTGGGTGCGCAATGATGTGGGGCGCATCTTCGTACAGATCTTCGATGTAGCTCTGGAGTCTTGGGCGAAAATTCCGCAATCACTCTGTGTCTTCTCTCCCAACTGCGGACACGCGCTTGCGCTAGAACACAACGGTGATCTTTACAGCTGCGATCACTTCGTCTACCCGGAGAACCGCCTGGGGAATATCATGCATATCCCGGTGGAGCGCCTAGTAAATTCGCCCCAGCAATCGCGTTTCGGCAATGGAAAATCGCTTGGCCTGCCCACCGATTGCAGGCAATGCGATGTACTCTTTGCCTGTAATGGCGAGTGCCCCAAGCATCGATTTGCGCTAACGGCCTCCGGTGAATACGGACTCAATTACCTGTGCGCTGGCTATAAGCACTTCTTCCATCACATCGATCCGTACATGCGCTTTATGGCTCAGCAGTTGGCCGTAAACGGCGCTCCGGCGCGGGTGATGGAATGGGCGCGATCATCGACACACACACGTTGAAGTTATCAGCAGAATTCAAGTTATAGAACCTGCCGGATTCACTGGTATCTTCCAACAGCAAGTTTGTCAAAGTAAGCCGACATTAGGAGACCTCTATGAAGAATGATTCGATGCAGAAACACTCCGTAGTTTATTTACCTCTTATCTTGGTCCTACTGGTAGCATCGCCTTTGGCGGCACAAACGCCGACCGGTACGGAAACGGCTCGAATTCCCGGCTGGAATCAGTGGACCGAAAAGCTATCACATCTCGATGAGAGGGTTTTGGCGCAACTTTCCGATCGTTTGCGAAATGACCCACAAATTCGTCAGGAGGCAGCGCGTTTGGTGCTGGGGGCGGTAGCTTCGCAATCTATCGCTGCACTTGGGGCCGATGCGGATCATCCCGCATTTCTTCCTTCACTGAATCTGTATCTGGAGGTTGGGCAGCCGAACGCAGACACGACCTATCGTAGTGCGGTCGTCGATGCAAGCGGAAGCTATCGAATACGCGGAGAGATCGGCTCTGTGCGTATTCTTCGTGTTGGCCTCTTTGGTGCAGCTCCCAGTAATTTCTGGTTTTCTCTACCGATTCCGACATACTACGACTTCAAATCGCTGCATGTGGATGCGCAAGGACACTTCGATGTTCTTATTAGTCTGGAACGACCTGCGGGCTATACCGGTGACTGGTGGAAGCTAGTGCCGAACACGCAGCAACTGCTGCTTCGTCAGGTTGCGTCGAACTGGGCGGTGGAACGCGATCCGCGTATATCTATTGAGCGTATCGATAAACCTGTGGAGCGCCCGCGTCCTTCAGCCGAGGAGTTTGAAAAGCGACTGGACGCACTGGGTGACCAGATCGAGCACTCCACCCTTATGCTGATCAATCATGTGGAAACGCTGCGCAAGCAGGGATTCATCAACAAGCTGACGATCTTCGATGTCTCTCACATGGGAGGACTGGTCGGACAGTTCTACTATGAAGGAGCCTACGAGCTGAAGCCCGACGAGGCGCTGCTTGTGGAAGCCAAGGTTCCGCAAGGCTGCACATATTGGTCGATCATTCTGACCAACGACCTGTATGAAACCACCGATTGGTACGATAACCAAAGCAGTCTGAACGATTCGCAGGCACGAGTGGATTCCGATGGAGTTGTGCGCTATGTCGTATCCGCAAAGGATCCAGGCGTTCTCAACTGGCTTGATACAGCTGGCTACGCGAGTGGTGCTGTTCAAGGCCGTTGGACAGAGTGCTCCGCCAATCCCATTCCGACTGTTCGCAAGGTCAATCTTTCTCAGGTTCGTACATTGCTGCCATCGGATACACCTTCCGTCTCGCCACAGGAGCGCGAGAGGCAGATTCGAGATCGACGCTCCCAACTACAGCAACGGCCGCTCTGGTAAAACCTCATTGAGCTGCTCTTCCCGTTTTGCAGAGTCGCATAGATTCAAAGAATGCGCAGGGTGTATTTTTCCGGAGGAAAAGTCCGCCCAAGCCTTGCTGCGTCGCTCGTCATTTACTGTTGTGCGTATTCCGGTCGAAGTGGGCCAGTGATTCCACTGGAAGCGGGACGCGATTCCGTTTGAAGCGGGACATGATTCCGTTGGGAAGCGGTCCGCATTTTGGTTTGGAACGGAATGCTGTCCCGCATGGAACGGAATCTCGTCCCGCATGGAACGGAACCGGTGATGGCGGGGTGGAGTCGGAGCAGGCGGCGTTGGTAATCCCAGGCAGATGTTTTCCTGAAGTCAAGGGAGAATATTTTGCCAGAACAGAGATTACCCATGAGAAAAACACAAGAAATCCTACGCCTCCATTTTGAATCCCAACTCAGCGTCCGTCAGATAGCAACCATCTGCGCGGTAGGCAAAGGCACAGTCCAGCGCTATCTTGAGCGGCTGAAGGCGGCGGGACTGAGTTGGCCGTTACCGGCCGAACTGGATGACGTGGCGCTGGAGCGGCGCTTGTTTCCTCCGCCTCCGGTCGCGTCGCCCGAGGACCGTTGCCTGCCGGACTGCGCGACGATTCACCGGGAACTGAAGAGCCGCAAGAATGTGACCCTTCAGCTTCTGTGGGAAGAGTACAGGCAGGCCAATCCGCTGGGCTACGCCTACAGTTGGTACTGCGAGCTTTACCGCGCATGGCAGCGGCAACTGGACGTGGTGCTGCGGCAGGAACACCGCGCCGGGGAAAAGACGTTCGTGGATTACGCCGGGCAGACGATGCCGGTGACGGACCCCAAGACTGGCGAGGTTCGCCAGGCGCAGGTGTTCGTTGCGGTGTTGGGTGCCAGCAACTACACCTATGCCGAAGCCACCTGGACGCAGAACCTGTGGGACTGGATCCACTCGCATGTGCGGGCTTTTGAGTTCTTCGGGGGGACGAGCCAGCTTGTCATCCCGGACAACCTGAAGTCCGGCGTGAAGAGGCCCTGCTATTACGAGCCGGAGTTGAACCGCACGTATGGCGATCTGGCGGCTCATTATGGCGTGGGCATCCTTCCGGCGCGGCCGTATCGTCCGCGGGACAAGGCCAAGGCGGAAGTCGGGGTACAGATCGTTCAGCGGTGGGTGCTGGCGGCGCTGCGCAAGCGCCAGTTCTTCAGTCTGGCGGAGTTGAACGAGGCCATCCTGGAGTTGGTTCACAAGCTGAATGAGCGACCGTTTCGCAAGCTTGCCGGCTCGCGAGCGGAGCTGTATCAGAGTATCGATCGCCCTGCGTTGCAGCCGTTGCCTCTGCAGCCGTTCGTGTATGCGGAGTGGAAGAAGGCGCGGGTGAATCTGGACTATCACATCGAGTTGGGCGGTCATTACTACAGCACGCCGTATCAACTGGTGGGCAAGGAGGTCGAGGGGCGAAGCACGCAAGGGACGGTGGAGATCTTCCATCAAGGCAAGCGGGTTGCCAGCCATGTGCGCAGCAGTCAGCCGCATGTGGCCAGCACCAATGCGGCGCACCGTCCGAAGTCTCACCAGCAATATCTGGAGTGGACGCCGACGCGCATGATCGCATGGGCGGGCAAGGTTGGCCCCTTCACGGCGCGGCTGGTGGAGAGCATCCTGACCAGCAAGCCGCACCCGGAGATGGGGTATCGGTCGGCGCTGGGGGTGATCCGGTTAGAGCGCAAGTATGGCGCTGAGCGGTTGGAGGCAGCCTCGACGCGGGCGGTGCGTCTGAAGATATACCGCTTTCAGAGCGTGAAGTCGATGCTGCAAAGCGGCCTGGACCGTCAGCCGTTGCCTGAGCTGCTGTTGATGCCTTCTCCGGTAACGCATGAGAACCTGCGCGGCCCTGGATATTACGCTGCCCGGCAGACTCGTCGGGAGGTTGGCCAATGCTAAACCAAGCCACTCTGGACAAGCTCCACGCACTGCGCCTGACGGGCATGGCGGAAGCGTATCAAAAGCAACTCGATGAGCCTGGGGCTCGCGGCCTGAACTTCGACGAACGCTTTGGGATGCTGGTCGACAACCACTGGACGTGGCGTGAGAACCAGGCACTCTCTCGCCGCTTGAAGAAGTCGAAGCTGTCTGCCGAGCCCTGCGTGGAAGACATCAACTACCGCTATCCCCGGCAGATGGATCCAGCGACGGTACGTGGGCTGACCAACTCGCAGTGGGTGATCCAACACCTCAATGTCCTGTTTACGGGCCCAACTGGAATCGGCAAGACGTGGCTCGGGCAAGCGCTGGCGCAGAAGGCCTGTCGCGATGGCTACAGCGTGCTGTACCGGTCCGCTGCCAAACTGTTCCGCGACCTTGCCCAGGCGCGGGCCGACGGCAGTCTGGGCAGGTTGCTGGAGAGCATCGCGCGCACCGATGTGCTGTTGGTGGATGACTTCGCCATGGCTGCGTTGAACGACGACGAGCGTCGCAGCTTCCTGGAGGTCTGCGATGACCGCTATGGCCGGCGTTCGACGGTGCTGACCAGTCAGTTGCCGGTTGACAGTTGGCACGCGCAGATCGGCGATCCAACCATCGCCGACAGCATCCTGGACCGGCTGGTTCACAACGCCTATCGCATCGAGATGAATGGCGAGTCGATGCGCAAGAAGAAGAAGGAAGCGACGGCGGAGTTGACCGGAGGCCGCTCATGAGCGCCCCCCGGTTGATCCTCAAACAGCCCACCGGTTGGTTCGCCGCCGGCCGGGAATTTGCGCAGGCTCTCACGCTGCTCTCCGATGGGGCCTTCAAGCTCTACGTCCATGTCTGCTTGATGGCCAATCGTCATACCGGTTGCCTTCGTGCAACAGTTGAGGAGCTGGCGCGGGCCATGACAAGAGCGCCAACAGCGGTGGCCATGAACCTGGAGGAACTGGAGGAGCGCGCCGTCTGCCGCGTGATCAGAAACGGCGGTTCACAGCTCGTGCTCGAAATCCGCGACCGCTTCTGGCCGTACCAAAGGCAGCCAACACCTGAACGCACACTCGGGCCGGAGACAGAGTTCATCGAGAGAGTGCGTGGCCTGTTCCTGGCCCCGGCTTGCGTTCAGGCCAGCTTCTCCGCTGCCGACGAAAAGATCGCGGCTGGCCTTCATCGACGAGGTGTTTCACTGGAGCAGGTAACACGGGCCATCCTGCTGGGATGTGCCCGCAAGTACGTCGCCATGATCAACGCCGGGGTCCGAACCCCGATCACCAGCCTGCAATACTTCTCCGACATCGTCGAGGAAGTGATCGAATCGGCGATACCGGAAAGTTACTGGGAACCGCTTCGCTGGAAGGTGGAGCGGATGGAACAACAGTGGCAGCAGGCCCATCCAGCAAGACCATGATGCCGCAACAGGTGGGGCAGCCCCGACTGCCCCACTTCACCGGAACTGCGGCCCACATCCAACGGAATCCACACTTCTGGCAAGCAGGAAAGCAAGAAACGAAATGATGTTAATGGACACTGAATTTACTCTTTTCTTGACTCATGTGGGCCACGTAGCTAATGTAAGAAAACAACCAGCGTCGCTTCGCTCCGACTCTGGCCCACATCACCGGAATCACCGGCCCACTTCACCGGAATACGCACTTTACGCACATCAGCGGAAAAGACAGGAACGGACGTTTTAGCGTAAAGCGCATGACGATCCGCAAGCGTATGCGAGCAAAGCTGCAAGAGATTAAGCAGCAGCTCCGCGCACGCAGGCACGACGCTACGCCGGTCACCGGCAAATGGCTCCGTGCAGTTGTGCAAGGCCACTTCAACTACTACGCAGTACCCGGGAATCTGGACAGCCTCGGCATGTTCCGGGAACGGGTGCTTAGCATGTGGTGGCACGTTCTGTGCCGTCGCAGCCAAAAGCGTGGGGTGACGTGGGAACGCATGATCGCGATTGCCAAGCGGTGGCTTCCTTCTCCACGCGTGCTCCACCCTTATCCCGCGCAACGCTTCGCCGCCAATCATCCGAGATAGGAGCCGCATGCGCTAATGAGCGCTCGTGCGGATCTGTGCGGGGGGCGATCAGCAATGATCGTCCCTACCGCGACTTACGAATTTGACGCCCCCGAAGCCGAAGCCTAATCCCGGTTAACGCAAGCAGCCCGATGCACTCGTCGGGTGCTCAGGCGATTCGCAACGACTGAATTCACCATAGAAAATCCCGCCGCCGCCGTATGGCCAGGCTCAGCTACCAGGCATTCATTCTGGTGGCAGGCCAAGGGGCAGATCTGCGGAAAAGCCGCCGGGATGGACGGCGCCCCACTCTCAATCACTCGCAACCACTCGCAAACTTTGTAGATAGGGACGTTACGGCGGTTCCTCTAAAACACGCGGGACAGAGTTCGAGTCGTCGCAACGCTCTTCGCAATAGAGAGACCGCTCGGTGGAGTTAGACCTGCGTGAAGCCGAGTATCCAGTGGAAGAAGTTGTAGGCAAGGGTGACTGACGCGCCTACGGGGGATCGAGCAGGTTGATGCCCTGGTTGTGTACGTTTCCGACCTTGGGGTTTGCCGGGTGGATCTGGAGTGTGGTCTCGGGGTATGGACAGAGCAGGTGGGTGGGCGGCCGCTCGGTCTCGCCACGATCGAGCCACTGATCGTACTCGGGAGGCATCAGGATGGCAGGCATGCGGTCGTGGATGGTGCTCATTGCGGCGCTGGCAACCACGGTGATGATTGAGAAGCTCTGCAACCAGTCGCCAGCCGGATTCTTCCAGGCGTCCCACAAGCCAGCGAGGGCATACAGCGGCTCGTCACGTAGAGTGAAGCGGAAGGGTACTTTGTCGGGTTTGCGCCACTCGAAGTAGCCCGAGATCGGGCACAAGGCACCGGCGCTTGTGCAGTGGGACGCGCCAGAGGTCGCTCTTGGTGAGATTCTCGCTCCTGGCGTTGAAGGTGGAGCGTGTAGGGTCTGGACCGTTGGAGCCGAAGCCGACCAGTCCCCAGCGCATGCCGACCTGCTCGCGGGCTCCAGTGTCGCGACCCTGCCGGATTACGGGCTGGGTGGTACCGGGTGCAATGTTGTAGCCAGGCGGAAACGGCTCTTCGGTTGCCGCAGGGGAATGGAAGTGGTCGACGATCGTCTGCTTGTCGGCGATTCGGTAGTAGCGCCCGCACATGAGAGGATTCTAGCTGTTAAAGGCCACGCGAGCGCGGGTCGCGCGAGTTCCAGATTTCAAGAATCCGAGGCTTGAGAGCAGTCGAGGACTTGAACATTCCGGAAACGCCGTATTGCGGGAGGTTCCGCCAGCACTAATTCTCTGAAGGCCGCTCCATGTGGTCGATCACCAGCGTCTCCACTGGCCCCTTGTCTGGAACCAGCTTCAGCCCAAGACCGTTCAGCGCCGAGTTGGCTACGTCGCCTAGATCATCCGCCGCTCCCTCCGCCGGACTGGGCGGAGAGCAATCGGAATTTGGAAACTTCAGCGTGACGTCGTACCTGCCGGTCAGTCCGGTCTTGTCCTGAATCGGGCGTCCAACTCCACCGGACATCGACAAGTAGGCCGACAGGAACGACGCCAGCGAAGTCATCGGTGTTCCATACAGATGGACTCCATCCTCGCCGAGGACGAGTACTCCACCCCAGTCCATCTTTTGTCCCTTGGGCAGATCGACCGTCGGATCGGTCTCCTTGAACTTCGCCCCACCCTTGACCACCATCATCGAGTAAACAGGAAGCTCGTTCACCTCGCGATGCACCGCTAACTTGCAGCACTCTACATACATCGCTTGCAGCATCGACTGCAACATCACCTGCTGCATCTCCGGTTTCTGCCACGCCGCACGGTCTTTGTCAGAGATGCGCGCATCAATGTCGTATTTCTCCGAGTCCGCCCAGTCGGGAAGCCCTTTGATCTGGTCATGCAAGTAGTACCCCATGCCACCGACCTGCGGAAGATAAGCCGTCATCAGTGGAACCCACATCGGCGTGTAAGTCCTGCGATACCCATCTGGAGTCACCCCTGACGCAAAATTCTGCGGTTGCGGCGATTTATTCTGCCGGATCGAGACCACATCGAACGCATACGCCTTCGCCGGTGCCGCAGCAGCTGTTGTCGCCGCAGCCCCAGCCGCAACACCCGAAGCCGCAGAAGTGACTGGAGCCGTCTGCCCCACTGCCATCCCCGCACACACAGACCACGCCGCCAGCATCTTCGCAATCATGAAATAGCTCGCCTCAAAACCTACTCCAGCGTATAACTTAAACTCCTGTAAAGTCG
>Ga0302274_10001635_pt1 | contig 21289 bp, 14 predicted proteins | sample III_Bog_N2_1_FD_198755 | JGI IMG/M metagenome (GOLD analysis project Ga0302274, IMG submission 198755) | Peat permafrost microbial communities from Stordalen Mire near Abisko, Sweden - III_Bog_N2_1 | ecosystem: Environmental > Terrestrial > Soil > Wetlands > Peat | place: Sweden: Abisko...
ACCAATGCAATCTGTTTGTTCAAGCGCATGGCGAAAAAAAATGGATCATTTACCCTAAAGGCTATACTATGGTTTTTGATCCCGAACCGGCTAGGCACCTGTATAGAAATCCAACTATAAAATCGGACAAAGGCCCCTACAATGCATTTAAGCCTGATTTTGATGCATACCCGCACTATGAATATCTTAATTGGTACGAAACCGACCTGAAGGCGGGTGATGTTTTATTTAACCCATGCTTTACCTGGCATACGGTAGAAAATACGACCGATTCCATAAGCGTAGGCTATCGATGGGTGGCACCATGGTATGCCTTTAAAATAGCACCTTTATATTTTTTACTCGACTTATTTGTGAAAAATCCTTCCATCTTTAAGGCTGCTAAATTGTATATGGAAGATACTAACTTGATACGCGTTGTAGAATCCGGTAATTTGGAAAAATATTTGAAGGAAAAAGCGGAAAAAGAACAATTGCAGAAGGCAAAGTCAGGGTATGTATAGCACAAGAACAGTTTTTAAAAGTATTCCCATAATGGCAGTTTATCTTTTTTAATAAATCTTTTTAATTTGGAATACCATAAGTTGAACTGAAAATTTTTGAACCGCATCCGGGTAAAGATCTGCCACATAAAATAAACAGATTTTCCTCGCAAAAGTTTAAAACGTGATAGGCGAACATTACTGATCTGTTCCGCTCCGGGTTCATATCCATAAGTTTCTTTTGCAAATTCAGAAGTAATAGTTTCGGTAATAAATCTGGCATATTCACTCATGCCATTTTTCCATTTTCCAATATTAGAGGTATTAACGGGACGTAATAATTCTTTATGAATCCTGGAGCCTTCTTTTCTCATTTCACTTTTTGCCAATTGTTCATTCATTACGGCAGCATCTTTATTACGGGCCATTTCGCTGCTAAAGGGGATTCCAAGAAATTCACTCAATGACCTCATTATAGCTTCCGGATTACTTACAAGATTTTCATATTTCACAGAAAAAAAACGCCCTTGCATGGCTGCTTTTTTACGTTCAACAATTTTATTAAACTCCAACCATTGATATGCCCTGAATACGGGGTTCTTGTCATTAAATGATACAATATGGCTATATATATTATCCCGAGGCTCTCTTACAATATGTACAAATCTGGCTTCGGGAAAAATTTTCAATAAAGTGTCGATAAAAAGTACATATTGAGGGTTTTTATCTGAAATAAGCAGTACGTTTTCCCTACCCTTTCGAAGCTGGTAGTAAACAATTTTACACAAAACACTGTAATCAGCAAAATCTTTAACCGAAAGCAGTTTCTTAGTAAGTTCGTTTTTATCAATATGCCAAAGGTTGGCAAACAATGGTTCCATATATAGGCACTCAACAAAAAGTAATATATCGGACTTCTTCCATTTTTTAATGTGCGAAAAGCGGGGGTAAAGGAGCACCACAAATTTCGACTCCTGGGGACCTATAATTGCCGGATGTGCATCCAGCATATTTTGAAGTAGAGAGGTGCCTGAACGCCCTTTACCCAAAATAAATACCATTGGTATATCCTTTATTTTGGTAAACTCCTCTTGAGTAATTTCTGCATTCATAAAAAACAATTACTGTAATGATAAATAATTTAGAAATCTCTCCAGACTTTGAGCCTGATAAAATAATAAAGTGTAAGATTACTGAAAACTATTTTATAAGTACTTTTTATAAACAGGTATTTCACTTTAATAAATAATAGTCTTGTAAAGGCCAATTTAACAGGCTTTATGGATAGCCTGGAATAGCTATACTTTATCATTCCGTAATCACCTGCCACAGCCTCTGATTCCGATATTTCTTTGGGGGATAGTTTCTTTGCCCATTCATTGATATGGCTTGAGTTTATAGGATGAAAAAGACTTCCATGCATTTCCCGGAATCTATCTCTTTTATTCTCCTTAAAACTGCTATATAAAAAAGATGTATGATCTTCCGCCATCTTTTCTGAAAATGGAATTTTCAGAAATAAACAAATTTCTTTCATGGAGGTTTCAGGCTTGTTCACCAATGATTCATATGTAAGGGTAACGTACTTCCCCGGATTGCGAAGTTTACTGTTCTCAATCAGTTCGTTTATTTTTACCCACCTATAAGCTAAATCAGCCGCCTTTTTTATCTTAAATACACGTTGGTGGCTTGCAATATTTGCCCTGTAATCACGAACCAAATGTATATACCTGGCTTCAGGGAAGATTTTTTCCAACAGGGGAAGAAAGTAATAATAAATGGGGTTCTTATCAAAGAACAAGGTTATGTGTTTTCCGGATTCATCCCATTGCATAAATACTATTTTACAAAGCAATGCATAGGACAGATTGTCTTTAACAGATAGCAGCTTGTTATATAGTTTTTCTCTGTCTATTTTCCAATGATTCCGGAATAGCCCTTCCCGAAATAGGTCGCTGCAAAAATTATGTATGTTTTCTTCCGACCAATTTTTGACGGAGCCATATTTATTATATAGCAAAACAATAAACCTAGATTCGGGCGGAGCCGCTATATTGGGATGGGCATTTAACATAACCTGCAGCAAGGTAGTGCCCGAACGCTCTTTGCCCACAACAAAGTTTATAGGCATAGTATTAATGGCTTTTATTTCTTCTACTGTAATAGGGGTGCCTGTTTGCATTATTAGCTATTAACGATGACAAATATATTCATAAGTACTGTCTTCTGTTTCAAACGGAGGGTTTTACTGGTTTTAAGCCATGAAAACCGTTTTTCTGTTATTAAAACCAAAGCCGAAGTACATGCATATAAAATTGGAATAAATTTCAAATTCAACCTGCAATTTGCATTTATTTCCCTCTTGTTTTTTACCTTTGACGAAAATTAAGGAAAATGGAGACTTCTATTTTGAATGCTGACCAGATAGAGAAGAAGATAACTCGCATAGCCTATGAGATATACGAGGAAAATGCCTCGGAAAAGGAAGTAGTGCTTGCCGGAACAGTGGAAGGCGGCTATGAACTTGCTCAAAAGCTGGAAGTGATGCTGAAAAAAATATCACCGCTCAAGATAACTCTTATGAAAGTACAGGTGAATAAGAATGCACTATCCGAAGAAGGCGGGGTGAAGCTGGATAAGGAAATAAACCTTTCTGGTAAGACGGTAATTTTGGTAGATGATGTTCTGAATACCGGTCAAATGCTTTCTTATTGCATGAAAACAATTTTGCAATTCCCTGTAAAATCATTGAAAATTGCTGTACTGGTTGACCGGAACCATACCTTATTTCCCATTAAATCAGATTATACCGGCTTGTCTGTTTCAACAACCTTGCAGGAACACATAAAAGTAAATTTGAAAACAAAAGGAAAAGAATCAGTAATTCTTAAAGATTAAGTTCTACTTATGCAATTGATTGAGGTAAAAGATAAAAAAACTATAAAGGATTTTCATAACCTTCTATTTAATATTTATGCCGGTGATCCCAATTGGGTTCCACATTTGAGGCAAGAAGTGGAAGAGGTATTTAACAGGAAAACAAACCCATATTTTTCACACAGCGAGGCAATACGATGGGTACTTTACAACGACAAGAATGAGCCCGTTGGGCGTGTAGCCGCTTTCATTAATAAAAAAACCGCACATACCTTTGATCAGCCTACGGGCGGAATGGGCTTTTTTGAATGCATCAATGATAAAGTGGCAGCCTTTATGTTGTTCGATAAGTGTAAAGATTGGCTTGCGGAAAGAGGAATGAAAGCTATGGATGGGCCCATCAATTTTGGTGAAAAAGATCGCTATTGGGGTTTGTTGTCCGAGGGGGCCGATAAACCGGCCATTTATACCATGAACCATAATCCCGATTATTATAAAGGGTTTTTTGAAGAATATGGATTTACAAAATTCTACGAACAAATAGTATATTACCGTAGCGCTATAGACCCCCCACACCCACGTTTAAATGCAGTTGCAGAAAGAGTAACCCGAAATAAAGAATATCGTTTTGAAAGAATAAAAAAGAGTGAAGCCGCTAAGTTTGCCGAAGATTTCCGAATCATTTATAATAAAGCATGGATAGCAGAAAGAAATGATCATGAAGAAATGACAAGTGCTAGGGCACTCGAAATAATGAAAAAAATGAAACCCATCATTGATGAAGATACCTGTTGGTATGTATATCACAATGATAAACCGGTAGGTGTCTATATTTCTATCCCGGAACTGAATGAAGTATTCAAACATATACATGGAAACCTAAACTGGCTCGGAAAGCTTAAGGTGCTATGGTACATGAAAACAAAACCACCCCGCGCTACAATGGGTATAGTTTTTGGAATAATTCCGGAATACCAGGGCAAAGGTTTGGAAGCCGGGATCTTTACCGAATTGGGAAGGATAATTCAGCCCAAAAAAACCTACGACCGCATTTTAATAAGCTGGATAGGCGATTTTAACGAGAAGATGATTCACCTATTAATAGCCCTTTTACAAGTAGTTCCCTACAAAAAATTCATAACATACCGTAAAATATTTTGACCGATAAAATATGGAAGAGATTTCAAAAACCTACGACCCGAAAAAGAGTGAAGAGAAATGGTACAGCTATTGGATGGAGAATGGGTTTTTTCATTCTGAACCGGATGCACGTGAGCCATACACCATAGTTATTCCGCCTCCCAATGTAACCGGCGTGCTTCATATGGGGCATGTGCTAAACAATACCATACAGGATGTGCTTGTACGCCACGCACGGATGAAAGGGAAAAATGCTTGCTGGGTTCCGGGAACCGACCATGCTTCTATTGCAACGGAGGCAAAAGTGGTTGCTATGCTCAAAGAAAAAGGCATTGCAAAAAATGATTTATCGCGGGAAGAATTTCTTAAATATGCCTGGGAATGGAAAGAAAAATACGGAGGAATAATTGTTGAGCAGATTAAGAAGCTGGGCTGTTCCTGCGACTGGGAGCGCATTCGCTTTACCATGGATAAGGATATGAGCGATGCGGTTCTTCATGTATTTGTTGATTTGTATAAAAAAGGAAATGTGTACCGCGGCGTACGAATGATTAACTGGGACCCGAAAGGACTTACGGCCGTTTCTGATGAGGAAGTGAACTATAAAGAAGTAGATTCGAAATTATATTATGTAAAATATAAAATTGAAAATGCAACTGACGAGTGGATAACGATTGCTACCACGCGTCCGGAAACCATACTGGGAGATACGGCAATTTGTGTTCATCCGAATGATGAACGTTACAAAAAAATGGTAGGGAAGCGTGTTGTTATTCCTATGGTGAACCGCTCTGTACCAATTATTTCCGACGAATACATTACTATGGAATTTGGAACGGGTGCGCTGAAAGTAACCCCCGCGCATGATATTAATGACTATAACCTGGGTGTAAAACATAACCTTCCTATCATCGATACCATTAATCCGGATGGTACTATGAGCAAAGAGGCAGGGTTCTATATTGGAGAAGATCGTTTTGTGGTTCGAGAAAAAATTATAAAGGATTTGACTGCATTGGGACAAGTAGTAAAAATTGAAAATATCCGTAATAAGGTTGGTTATTCCGAGCGTACCGATGCGGTGATTGAGCCCAAACTATCTATGCAATGGTTTTTAAAAATGGATAAAATTTCCAAACCCGCACTTGATAATGTACTTAACGGAACCATAAAGCTTATACCGGAAAAATATATTAATACCTACCGCCACTGGATGGAAAATGTGCACGACTGGTGTATATCCCGCCAGCTTTGGTGGGGACAACGTATTCCGGCATGGTATTGCGTTGATACACCAAAAGTAGAATGCAGAGAAGCAATTGTTTCGGAAACCAATCCGGAAAAATGTCCGCATTGCGGATCAAAAAATATTCGGCAGGATGAAGACGTATTGGATACCTGGTTTTCATCCTGGTTATGGCCCATCAGTGTTTTTGACGGTTTTAAATCTCCCGGCAATAAAGACATTTCGTATTATTATCCAACTAATGATCTTGTTACAGCGCCTGAGATACTTTTCTTTTGGGTAGCGCGGATGATAATTGCAGGCTATGAATACATGGGCAAAGAACCTTTCAAGAATGTTTACCTAACGGGAATAGTGCGCGATAAGCAAGGCAGGAAGATGAGCAAATCGCTCGGAAATTCTCCCGACCCGCTTGACCTGATTGCAAAATATGGAGCGGATGGGGTCCGGGTCGGAATTCTTTTATGTTCCCCGGCAGGGAATGACCTTCCCTTTGATGAATCGCTTTGCGAACAGGGCCGGAATTTTGCAAATAAACTTTGGAATTCCTTCCGGCTTATTACCACTTGGAAACCGGACGCAACAGAACCCAATGATGATGCCATAAAAAACTCCACCTGGTTTAAGAATAAGTTAGAGGAGCAAGTGGCAATTATTGAACAGTACTTTAATGAATACCGTATCTCTGAAGCATTGATGGCTATTTATAAATTAGTGTGGGATGATTTTTGTTCAGACTATCTGGAACGGATAAAGATATCTTGCCGTAATGGGTTCCCCCAAAAAATTTACGACGATACTATTCTTTATCTTGAAACATTACTGAAAATGGTTCATCCTTTCATGCCTTTTATTACCGAAGAAATTTGGGATAACCTTAGAACAAGAAATGAAAAAGACAGAATAATTGTAAGCAGTTTTCCAACTCCGGTAAAATATGATACCGGACTTGTTTCGCATTTTGAAGAAATACGTAAATCCTTTGTGAGAAATGGACGCAATCTGCATCAGCAAATAAACCTGCCTTTAAAGCAGAAGTTTATTTTATTATCTCCGGATCCGGCCAGCGTTGGTATTACCCTATCAGATATGGAACTTTCCGGATCGGTATATGGAACAGCTGTTAATACCGGCAAGGATAAATTAGGTTTTGTATTGAAGGATACGGAATTCACCTTTTGCCTGCCTGAAGGCATAGTGTTGGATAAAAGCCAGGAAAAAGATAAGCTCCAAAAAGAGTTGGATTATCATAAAGGTTTTTTACTTTCTGTAGCTGCCAAGCTCAATAATCCGAAGTTTGCCAACAATGCAAAGCCGGAAATAATTCAAAATGAAAAGAATAAGAAAGCTGACGCCGAAGCAAAAATAAGTGCACTGGAGAAGCAGTTAGAGAACTTATAATCCCAATTTTAGTGGGTAGTAGAATCCTGCGGGGTTGATTTTTCCGGTTTCTTTGAAAACATTTTATGCCAAAACTCATTCCATGTCGTAAAGCCTTCTTTATAGGCAATACCCGCACCCTGTGTGTAAGGAGCATTTAAGGCAGTAATGTCTGTAATATTATCGTTTGCTTTGTTAAAGGCTTTCACTCGTAATTTCCCATTTTTACTTAGCTTATATTCAGCATTAACTTCACCCACAAAGTTACTGTTTGAGCTTGTCGACTGTGCGGTAGTTGGGATACCGCTCATAGATCCCACATCAGTATTAACAACAACTCTGCCATTCAAAAATTCTTTTGAAAGGGCCAATTTAACTTCGGTAGGATTTAGCTGTGTTCCGGGTTGGTAGTCTACCGCTACATTCACATTTTTATTGATAGAATTAAACCAATTGGAAAACTGATTGGAAAGTACCTCTGCCGAGGTGGCCGCACCAAACTGGCCTCCGCTGGTATTGGCAATTCCCCCTCCTACTGGCGGCATAAAACTATTTATAATAAGCAACGTAAACACCTGGGTGGTTAATTCATCTGCATTGCTTAGATAGCCATCAACAACATCTCTTGTTTGATTATCTACGGTAGGAAGGTCAATCTTAAAAGCAATATCAGGTGAAGTTAGTTTACCCGAAAGATCTAAATCGCAGTTAACAGGGAATCGTTTGCTGTATGCTGTTGCATCCAGTGAGTTTTGAAAGAAAGGCTCCAACGATGCGCTGGTGCTGTATGTTGCAGTTAAATCAATATCTGCATTATAAGGATCTCCATTCCATGAAATACTACCGCCCGGTTGAAGTATGAACTTCTTATTAATAATATTTTGAAGCACGAAAATATAATAACCCCCACTAACAGTATATTTACCTTGCATATTTATGGTGCCTATATTGTCCATGGTAAAGTCAATAGTTCCATCGCCTTGTCCTTCTAATTTTTCTCCTTTCCCTGAAAATAAAAGGTTGGCAGTTGCATCGGAAGTAACATGAATGGTAAAGTCCATTTGTAAACCACCCAGCATAACCTTATAAGCTTTTGATTTAAGTTTGCTTTTCCCTTTACTTGTAAATTGAATATAATCGGCTTGGTCCAGTTCCGAAGCATTCTCGAGTGGTATGTTGAACACGGTATTTTTATCGGTGATAATATTTGCAGAAATATGGAGTGCATCTAAAAGCCCGTAAATCCGCATGTTTCCCGTTACGAATCCTTTACCAAAATAAGAACTGTTTTGCGTTTCATTTGTATTAAGGCATAAAAAGTTTTTAGCTTTCAGCCTGAAATCCATCTGAAGGTTTTTAAAGTTTTGATGTGTAAATGTTCCCGTATAAAGTGCGGTGTCATTTTTTTCGTCCAATAAAACAGATGATTGAATTTGAAAAGTATCGGGCATTATTTTAATATGTATTCCGGGGGAATGATAGGAAGTATTTAAATAATCGAATTTCATTTTCGTAAGCTTGGCGGTTATGTTTCCATAAATGAGTGGTTGCGCAGGAGTTCCCGTAATATGAAGTTGCCCCATGAGTGAGCCGTCAAGAACAGAGGAAACATCTTTTAAATAGGGTTGCAATAATGTGGTTGGAAAATTGATCAATAAAGCATCCATATTTAAGTTATTGGTGCTGTTTCCTGGTATGTATTTGCCCTTAACAGAAAGTACCGGGTCGCCATGGTATAAAAAATCCCCTTCCATTAGGATAGATTGTGACACGGTGTCCCAAAGGCTTCTTATGTTTCCATCTCCCAGGTACTCCTTGTTAAATACTAATCCTGAAAACCGGATTCCGCTGGTAAAGAAAGGATGTTTTAATAAGCTGGAAATAGAAGCTGTACCATTTAATTTCCCTTCTAATTCAGAACCACCCAGCTTCAGGCTGGCGAGGTTAATGTTATTTATTTCTATGTCAAGCTTATCATTTTTGGAGCTTCCAATAGCACCTTCCAGAGATATAAAGGACTGGCTACTGTGTGAAATGGTAAATGATTTAATATCCAAACGCGAAGAATCATAAACAATAAGATTGTCGTTGTTTATTTTCCAAACGGAATCTACCATGCTTATTACGGGATGGGAAAATTTAAACACGATTTTAGATTTATCAGGAAATCCTACATATCCCGGAATATTCCCAAAATTGGCTGAATCATCATTCCATGTAATACCATAATGTACAGTGTCTTTGGATATATTGCCATTAACTTTGAACGCAGCGGCATACAAACTATCGCTTATGTAAAGTGTATCGCAACCGGTTTTAAAAACCAAAAAGGATTCATCACCTGTTGCATTGATTTTCCAGTTTTTAAATTTTTTAGCAGATACATCTATCTCATTTGAACTACCGCTTAAAGTAAATGCATTCGTAGATTCAGCGTATCTGCCATGTATTTCAGTGCCCGATGCAATCTTAAGTCCCGGTGCAAAAAGGCTGGTAAGACCGGTATCCTCATTAAATTTCAGCGAAAACGAGTAATCATGCTCATCCTTATCGTTCTTCACGTGCTTCTCTTTCGGGAAAACGGTGGGGATATAGGAGGCCATAAGGTTTTGGAAACATTGGAATGTATTGGAAAGATGAAAATGCCCTGAAAGTTTGGCATCGGCATAATCGGACGAAAGAATAATAGAATGCTCATCTCCCATGAGGGAAGAAGTAAGCTTCAGATGCGTTAAATGGTAAACCTGCCTCCCAATAGCATAGAATGTACTGTCAATATAAAGCGAGCCTGCCATATTATCTATATTACTTCCGGTAGCATTCATCGTAATATGTCCCGATAACATAGCATAGGCATTCGTATCTTTAATAATATGCAATGCCGTTAGGTTAGCTTTAGTGATATGTGATTCAAATTGGAACACACTGGTTTGTGATGCAAGATTAATTTTTCCATTAAAATCAAGGATCAGGTGCGGATCTATAACATTTACGAGTCCTGAGAAAAATCCTTTCTTTAACTCACCCGTTAATTTTGTATTCTGGTAAGTATATTTGCGGTATGTTATGCTTTGAATAATACCGGAGAGGGTAGCATCGGCATTTTCCTTTTTAAGTCCATTCCCGCTTATGGAGACGGAAGTGGTAATGGCACCCAGTCCGTTCACTTGCCAGAATTCACCAAGATTAAAATTTTTAGTTTCCAGCATACCCGTATATTCCGTTTCCTTACTGCCTGGCTTTTCCCACATAGTAAGATTGGCTGAAACGCCTCCAATAGCTGAATTTAATACCCCGCCGGCACGGAATGATTTTATTGTGCCTTCAAAAGAGCCATTAAAGTGAATCGTATTTAATTTGCTAATATTGTCGGGTAGGCGTATATGATTTTCCTTGTCAAACGGGGGAATGGGTAAACTCTCAATCTCCTTTTTGGAAGTAATAAGATTTGAAATATTCACTTTTATAACAGCGGAATCAATGTCTGTAATATTATCTAAATGTGTCTCGCCTTCCAGATTTGAAAATTCGCCCCAGCCTATGCTCATATTATGCCCGTTAAGGTGGTTGACGGTTCCTTTATACTCGCCCGACAAGGTGAAACAAGTATGCACCGCTTTTAGGCCGTGCGCAAAATAACCCACGTCTTCAAAACATACTCGGCTACGATGAAAATCAGCCTTCATAACCACCTTATTTGTAAAGTCATTGAAGTCGGAGAATCTGCTGTATTTAAAAACCAAGTCGGTGGAAATATCCGAATTAGCTGTTTGTATTTTCAGCAGGTCAAGTTCCATGCCACGGGGGCTGAGGTTTACAAAACATGAAAATTTCTTAAGGATAAATCCGCTCTGTTCTTTTGCAGAAAGGTTTTCGATGGTGGCGCGCACGGTATCGCCCATAAAACGGATATTGCTTATTTTAGCATATATTTTGTGAACCCGCAGGTTCGAAGTATTTATTCCGTAAGAATCGGTACTGGTATCATGCTGATTTTGCATGCGGAAATCTACATTATTTAATGAAAGCTTCCCAAAAGCAATATCCCACTTTGGCCCGGTACTCTTTGAAGTATCTTTTGAAGCAAAAGCATCAATCAGAAATTGAAAGTTAAGGCTGTTTTCGTTTTTGTAGGTAGTAAGGTGCACAACAGCCCTATCAATATCAATATTGGTTAAGTAAAGCTGGTGGGTTTTAAATGTTAATTGCCCTATATCAAACTTTAAATCGGTGGCATATAGCAAGGTGTCGGCATGGAGGTCTTGAACGTAAACATCCCGAAGAACCAGCCTTTTTAGAAATTCAAAATCTACTTTGCCAATGTGGATTTTAACATGAAATTTTTTGGAATAGAAGTCCGCAATCCCATGTGTAAGTGCTGTTTGTACAAATGGAAAGTTAAGCACAAGGTTTAAAAATAGCAACAATGCCGCCACTGCAGTAAGGATAACAGACAATATGGTTCTGAGCTTTTTAATACCTTTGGTAATTGAATTAACCCACAAAAGTAGAAATAATGGATGAGCGTTATATGAAGATTTTAGGAATAGAATCTTCCTGTGATGATACCTGTGCTGCGGTAATCTCAGGCACCCTGCTGCTTTCCAATGTGGTGGCGGGTCAGCAGGTGCATCACGATTATGGCGGAGTGGTACCCGAACTGGCTTCCCGCGCCCATCAGCAAAATATTGTTCCAGTGGTGGATATTGCCCTTAAAAAGGCAGGGATAAATAAAGAAGACATTGATGCCATTGCACTCACCAAAGGGCCGGGACTTATGGGCTCTTTGCTGGTGGGGGTTTCTTTTGCAAAGGCCTTAAGCATCGGTTTGAATAAGCCTTTGATCGAAGTTAACCACATGCAGGCGCATATTCTGTCGCACTTTATACAAACACCCGGAGAGCCATATGATCCTCCCTCCTTTCCATTCTTATGTCTTACTGTTTCCGGCGGACATACTCAAATAGTTATGGTGAAAGATTATTTCGATATGCAAATATTGGGGCAAACACTCGATGATGCAGCCGGTGAAGCCTTTGATAAAGCGGCCAAAATAATGACGTTGCCTTATCCGGGGGGACCCTTAGTAGATAAATTTGCTTCTCTTGGCAACCCAAAAGCTTTTACATTTCCTACTCCCCATATTTCTGGATTAGATTTTAGCTTTAGCGGTTTAAAAACCTCATTTTTATACTTGATCAGGGATGGGAAAATAAACAACACTAATTTTACAGAAGAACATAAAAATGACCTTTGCGCTTCGTTTCAGTATCGGGTTGTCTCAATTTTAATAGATAAAATTACAAAGGCTTCCAGCGAAACAGGTATAAAGCAAATTGCCATTGCAGGTGGAGTTGCAGCTAATTCTGGTTTGCGTAAAGCCCTTCAACAAGCAGCTGATAAATGGAACTGGAAAGTGTATATTCCTAAAATGCAATATTGCACCGATAACGCCGCCATGATTGCCATTACAGGATATTATAAATATCTTCGCAAAGAATTTGCAGGATATGACTTAATCCCTAAAGCCAGGTTGGATTTTACGAAGTAATGGAAGAAATATAGTTTTCCCGCGCTTTAAAAATTCTGGATTTTAATACCATTATTCCCCTGAAATTTATAGGCTATACCCACTCCTAAATTTATAAATTTTGTTTGGATAATTTAAATATAGATAAATATTTCATAAAATTCTATTATTTTCATCAAAGCTATATGCTAAACAGATTATTTAAACTCGCGTTTATTATTCGGCGGGGTTGACTTATTAAATGGCAGGTTTTAGGTGTTTACTTGTAGAGTCTGGATTTTCCGGATAGCTCAAAAACTACTTCTGGCTTATAATCAATAAAAAACCAGTAACTATATATAAGTAGATAGAAAAGAAGGGAAGTTTTAGCCTTTTGAGGTAGATTTCAGGACTATCAGAAAACTTTTATTTGTATAGGTCTATTTTCCCCAAACAGGAATTTCAGTTAAAGCAAGGTAGGTTTGCTTTTCTTTATCCAGCTGAAAACAAAAATGGTTTATACCATTGCTCAGTATTACTATTTTAACATCCATAGTAAGATTATAACGCATAGCCTGGTCAAAAACGCTTTGTGTTATTTCCACATCTGCGCTTTTGCATTCTGCCATTAGCAATGGAGCCCCTGTGCGTTCGCATACAACAATATCGGCACGTTTACTAAGTTTATTGTATTTAAATTCTTTTTCTATCATCATAAGTCCAAGGGGGTAGCCTTTATCAGTATTCAAGTAATGAATCAGGTGTTGCCTCACCCATTCTTCAGGTGTTAAGGCCACATATTTTTTCCGGGCCGGATCAAAAATTTTTAATTGCCCTTTTTCTTCCCGTATACGGAAGTTGTAAGCAGGAAAATTAAGGGATGGCAGACCGGATTGTGACAATGTGGACATATTGTTGATAAATACAAAGGTACATATACCGGAGAAAACTAAATTTGAGGGCGAATTTACCACATGAACTACAAGGAAATCATATCAGATATAGAGAAAAAGTTGTTTCACCCGGTCTACTTCTTTTGCGGGGAAGAGCCTTTCTATATTGATATGCTTACGAATGCCATTGAAAAAAGTGTGCTGGATGAAACCGAAAGAGAATTCAACCAGTTTGTGTTTTATGGGCGCGAAAACAATCTTGCAACCATTTTAGACGCGGCCTATCGTTTTCCCATGATGGCAAACTATCAGGTTATTATTGTTAAAGAAGCCCAGGATTTAAAGGATCTTATTCCGCGCACTAAAGAGAAAAGCAAAAGCAGTAAAGAGGATGAGAAGGAACATCTTCTGATTTCCTACCTTGAAAAGCCGCAAAAGACAACAGTGCTGGTGTTTTGCTATAAGTATAAAACATTAGATATGCGCACCTCGCTTGCTAAAAAGATGGGGAAAAACGCCGTTTTATTCGAATCGAAGAAGCTTTATGAAAACCAGGTTCCGGCGTGGATTGAAAGTTATCTAAAGGACAAGGGGCTAATTATTGGACATAAAGCCCTTGCATTGCTTACTGAATATTTGGGAAATGATTTGAGTAAAATTTCGAATGAGTTAAATAAGCTTATGATAAATATTGCTCCTCCGGCCGAAATTACAGTGAATGATATTGAACAAAACATTGGGATAAGCAAGGATTACAATGTATTTGAACTGCACAATGCGCTTGGTAGTAAAGATGCGGGTAAAGCTGTGCGTATCATAAACTATTTTGCATCCAATACGAAAGACAATCCCTTTGTTGTTAGCATGGGGGCTTTGTACAGTTATTTCAGCAAGCTTCTTATTTTCCACACCCTTAAAGACAAATCGCCTAACAGCGCGGCTGTAAGCCTGGGTGTATCGCCTTTTTTTGTCAAAGATTATATAAGTGCTGCTAAAGTTTATTCCATGGCTTCCCTGCAAAAGGCAATACATATTTTGAAGGAATATGACCTGAAATCAAAGGGGGTTGGGAACACCTCTATGGATGAGGGGGCGCTTTATAAAGAGTTAATTCTGAAGCTTGTATACCTGGATAAAGCAATGGTGGAAGAAGTTGAACCATAGAAAAGTTATAAGAGTTAAAGAAATAATTTTTCTTGCGTATTATTATAAGTGAATTTTATACATTTGCCCTAAATAATAGCATGATTTATTGAGTTAAATCCAATTCCCCTATGAAAAAAATTGCAGCAACTTTATCCTTTCTTTTTATCTTTTTCTTTGGCACTGTAAAAACCCATGCTCAAGATGAGATTGTGGTTACAGTTCGTAGTGCTCCTCCGGTAATGCCAGTATATGAACAACCGCCATGCCCGGCTGAGGGATATATTTGGACACCCGGTTACTGGGCTTATGGCGCATGCCAGGGAGGCTATTACTGGGTTCCCGGTGTATGGGTGGCCGCTCCTCAACCCGGTTATTACTGGACACCTGCCTGGTGGGGATATGAGAATGGATATTATGGATATCATCCCGGTTATTGGGGAACCCAGGTAGGTTACTATGGTGGCATTAATTATGGCTATGGCTATGGTGGTGAAGGTTATTATGGCGGAAGATGGCAAGGAAATAATTTCGCATACAATACTTCCATATCTAGGGTGAATACTGCTGTTGTTCGCACTACCTATGTGGATAACACATATGTTAATCGAGAACGTCCAAGCGGTTCCAGTTTCAATGGCCCCGGCGGATACACCAGGCAGCCAACACCCAATGAGATGGAGGCGTCGAAAAACCCGGCTATTATAAGACCAACGCAGGAACAACAAACACATCAGCAGACTGCCGGTAATGATGTGACTCAATATGCCAATGCCAATAATCATGGGCAGCCGGCTACTATATCAATGGATAAGGTAAACGGACAAAAATTTGCTCAAAAGGGCCCTACTCCTGCTCAGCAACCAAACAATAATCAACCGGCAAAACCTGAAAATGCTGCTGCTAATAATCATCCTGCTCCTCCACAATCAAATAGTAATGAACCACCCAAGCAGGAAAATGCAGCCATGAACAATCATCCAGCAAATGCTATTCCTGCTCAGCAAGCTAACAATAATGAGCAACCCAAGCCGGAAAACCCAGTAGTGAACAATCATCCTGTCAATACCCCAGCTCCTCCGGCCAATCAAGGTCAAGGAAATCAGCAGGCGCAGCACCCTAATGCTCCGGTTGCTAATCCTCCCCAACAATCTTCAAACAACCCTGCTCCGCATCAGAATAAACAACAAAGCAACACCAATAATCAAAAAAAGAATAATCCTACACCCAAAAAGAGCAGCCCTCCTCCGAATAATAGTTCCACTCCCCCGGCAAACCAGCCGCGGTAAATAGAAAGAAATGAATGTGCCTAACTATCCGACTTAGCGAGTACTATTTGTCGGGTAATAGGCTAAAGAAGAGAGAACCCTAATTATTTTGTAATGATGGTGCTTATTTAACTTTTTTATTACTTTTGACAACCTAAAGAAAAACCCACAATATGAAAAACAAACTTATAGCCTTTGTCATTTTAGCAGTTACCTTTCTTTTGCCTTTTCGTTATGCTGTTCTTGATGTAGATGCTACTGCCCACGGAGCAAGTGTTTTCGGTGTGTTTTTTACTGCTGTGGGTTTTTTAGCCGGCTTTTACTTCCTTATTAAGGACGATATTCAGGAAAACCACGGTGGAGAGCATTCTTCCCACTAAGACATTTCCTAGAAATAATTTACCAACCCGAAATTTATTTTACCGGTACTAAAGTTAAGCGGTGTACCAATTCCATTTCCTAAAGCATAGGAAAAGGAGAAAATACCTGCTTTAGTCTGAAAATCCATTCCTGCGCCAAACCCTGCAGGGGTATCATTAAAATATTGAATATATGACGCAAGCGTTTCACGGCACCATCCCTGATCGTAAAATAAAAATAAAAATGAATTTTGTTCTAATAAATAATGAAACTCTACCGTTCCAATGGCATATTGTGAAACATAGAGCGATTGTTCATTGAATCCTCTTAGCACTTCTAATCCACCAATGCGGAAAAGATCATTCAGCAAAAGGGAAGGATCTTGTATATATCCCCCGTTTACTCCAAATTTTATGGCTGCCCTCACGGCAACAGGAATATAATAGTCGGCTATAAGCGTGCCCCTGTATTCTATTGAATTAAGAGCCATTCCCGCATAAATATCCGGATTAACGGCAGGGTTTTCACGAATACTGTTTTGCCCTACTGCCACTGAACCAAGCAAATCATAACCTCTGCGGGGATTGTATATATAATCCAGCCGGATCACTTTATATTCTATTCCATATAAGTCGGTAGTTCCATCGGTATATGGGGGTGGAGGGCTGGTAAGGTTTTGCAATACAGTAGTAGATAAAAGGTTTGTAATAATACTTTCATAATATACCTCCAGATAATTACCGCCTATGAATAGATATTTAAATCCAAATTTATTATCTAATTGAAGATAGGTGGTGTCTTGTTTGAAAAGTTTGAATTTTTCGTCGATACCAATGGGTGTTTGAAATAGATAAGGATAGCTGAAATTGATAGTTAAATTCTCGGTTAGGGGTTGCAAATGTTGCCAATGGAATCCTATTTCGTCACCCCTGTGAAATGCATTTTGCAGCTGAAGAGATACATCACCTGTAATAGTTACATTCCCGGCGCTATTAGGCAATATTCCAATTATGCCGTTAAACTGGTCGGCATTTTTTTTTGAGAGGTATAGCAGTATTTTCACCTTGTCTTTTACAAATACCACCTGCATAGGTTTTGTTTCTGTTATGAATGGAAGTGCTTTTAAGCGTGCGCTAATAGCGGCTACTTTCGATTCGTCATAAAGGTCGCCGGCTTTAATGCCCAAGTATCCGTAAAGGTATTGAGCAGAGAGTTTAAGCGTTCCGTGAATAACGATACTGTCAATAATTTCTGTGCTTTTTTTATCTACTTTAAGTGATGCAGAAACAATGTTCTCGTTTATTTTTATACTGTCTAATTTTATTTTAGCGAACGGGTATCCGTGATTTTCATAGAAACAAAGAATATTATTCATTAGCTTGGCAGCAGTTTTGAAATAGAGAGGCTTATTACGGAATATTTTATCGCGATAGCCCGATAAATTGAGCGCCACTTCCTCTACATTGCCTTTCCGAAAATAGGCCCATTTATAGGGCTTGCCGGGACTAAGGAAAGCGGTAAGCCTATTACTGTCCGGTCCACTTAAAGAGCCATTTTCATATAACATGCTGTCTATCGTTGCTGTAAGATAGGATTCATCATGAACCGCCTCAACGAATTTTTGAATTTCCTTCAATCGTTCTTTTGAAGTTGCAAATGCTTTAGTATAATCAGGCATTTTGAAGCTTTTTGTAGAAGCAGAATCAATATTTACCAACCGCAGAAATAGCTTTTTTATGGGCGGTAATTGGCTTTTTTTCGCCTGCAAAGAGTCTTTGCCCTGTTTTGATTGGCTTTTCCTCCCCAGCAAAGAATCATTTTGTGCCTGTAAATGGAATATACAGGACATTGCTATAATAGCAGTTAAAATTGTATGTTTCTGTGTGGACAAATGGAGATGATATATGCTACTAACGTAGAAAAGTTAAAATTATTAAAATATAGTTAAACACAAGTATTTGCTCGTTACGAACAGACTTATTCAAACATTGATTTGCCTGAATCGGGTTTCAGGTATCTCCAGCCTGTATACTTATATGCCATAGCATTAATTTCAGGCGAAAACTTGAATAAGAGTATTGAGCCTCCGTATATAATAACAATAATGGCGGAGTTTATACAAATACTTATGTATTTATTGTAAAGAAAGGGAATAAAGTGGACAAGCAAGAGGGTGCCAATGGTTATTAACAAAATCCAAACACAATTAAGTGTAAAGGGCTGCATTTTGAAATTATACCATACAAATGCTAATCTCAGAAAATTATAACTAACCAAACTTATCATGGCAGCCCATGCAGCACCTGTAATACCAAATATGGGGATAAGAATAAAGTTAAGAATTACTACTATAATAACAAGCAATAATAAGAAATACAAATCGTACTTATATTTTTTAGACGTAAGGGTAATAATACCATTCAGCCCGGTTATCATATCAGCATATCTTCCAATGCACAGTAGGATAAATGAATATCTTGCCACTGAATATTCTTTGGGTATAACCATGAAAATCGAATTTATATTTCCCCACATTAGAACCATTAATCCTCCACCTATTATCATCATTACAAGTGTTGTTTTACTGTATAAATCTGCGACTGCCTTCATATCGCGATTCTTCCAAAATCTCCCAACCAAGGGATAGGTTATTTTTTGAATGGAACGGTAAGGTAAAGCCAATGCCGTTGTCATTAAGAAAATAGTAGAATAAATGCCTGTTAGCCCAAGGTTTAATTTAGCGGCTATCATCAAGCTATCTATATTAAATAATATCCCGCTACCCAATATGGAAAGAACCGTAAATGAGCCATACATAAGTATGGGTTTAAGTAATCTTTTGTACATTCTGCTTTTTTCCGGCAGCATGAAAAACTGCTTTAAATAAATAATATATACCAATAGAATAAAGGTAATTAAGAAATTGCAAAGCACATAAATAATTACAAACTGTTGGAAATTGATCCATTTTAGTGCATAAAGTGCTATACAAACCGTAACCAATAACTTTGCAAATACTTCATTAAGAAAGGTAGGCACTACAGTTTTAAGGAGTGAACGCAGATACGCTTCAAAGAATTGAAAATAAACGAACGCAAGCGCCAAGGGTATAAGATAATAGTAATAATCAACAATTAAAGGTGAATTGTCAATATATTGACGGATAATAAGGGGTTTAAATAATAGAAAGAGTAGTGTGCAAAGAAGGAATCCTGCAAAAATGAAAACATTACTCCAGAAAAAGAAACCGTGGTGGCGCTTTTCCTTATTATTAAAAAAAGGGAAAAAACGGTTGCTGATACTTGGTATGCCTATAGTGGCGAATTGTGCATATAGCATTGCTACATTAATTAAAACACCTGCCAGTCCTACCTGTGTTGTTGTAAAAAAATTAGCGAAGAAAATAACTCTGTTTAAATAACCTAAGACGGAGCCCAGGTAAAAAACTACCGTAAGTTTTATGCTTTCCTTCTGTACAATTCCCATTCTTTCAGTTTAACAATGTGCAAATATCACAATATCTTCCCTGTTTAAAACCATATACTCCTGTTAGATTATGTATTTTTGTCTTAAATAGTGTTAATAATGTCGGTGGCTTCCTTCAAAATATTTTTAAATAAACTCAAATGGTTCATCTATGAAAAGGTGACTTCCGCAGGGGATTTTGTTTTATTTTGCCTTGATATTTCTGTTAGTGGAGGTGGTGAGGTTAAAGGTGAAAAGATTATCATTTATGTCGGTGAATTTCTTCCTCCGCGTATTCCAAGACTTGCCAAATGGTTTAAGCGATATGATAGGTTTACCATGGTTCTTATATGCCATAAAAGAGGATTTGTGGAAAAATTTTCTAATCCCGATATTGACTATGTTTTTCTGTTCCGTAATAAGTGGCATCTTAAAAGAATAATAAAATCTATTAAGAACCCCTATCTTATGCATGGTTTTGCACCTAAAAGCAAGTTTCCCTTCATTGCACAGGAGGCAGGCAAGAAATATTACCCCTCTACACCTTTTATAATTGATTACCAGGATGTGTATGTGCTTTATTACGGCAAAAACCCAACACTGCGCTGGTTGCAAGATGAATTGCCATATGAGGAAGGCTGTTTTCGCAAAGCGGATGGCATATTGGCCAATAGCCTTGAGCCTTGCGAAGGCATGAAAATATGGGATGTGAAAAAGCCGGGTGGAAGAATATTTTTTCCTTTATATGGTGACAATGATTATTTCTGCCAAAACGAAAAGAAAGTAACAGATGATAGTATCCATTTGGTATATGTGGGCGGTATTTATGGTTCGCACCGAAATAAAAGCCATTATGGTCTTGCGCAACTCCACTGGCTCATTAATTACCTTGAACCCCAAAAAGCGCATCTCCATATCTACCCAAGTCCTTCTGTAGTTGGTGCCGATTATGAAGAATATGAAGAAATTTCTAAACGGAACCCTTTCCTGCATTTACATCCTTCCGTTTCCCAGTCCCGATTATCAGCAGAACTATCGCAATATCATTATGGCGTAATACCCTTTTTTGAAGACAACTCAAACCAGTCCGATATAAAAATAAAATATTCAACAACTCTTAAGCTCTTTAATTATGTTGAAGCCGGCATTCCCATACTTGTAGCCAATGATGTTATGTACCAAAGCTGGTTGGTGAATCGCTATGACTTGGGGATTTCGGTGCTTTCGAAGGATGATTTCAAAGATGTGAAAAAATTGACAGGCACTATGCCTTACCAAGAACAGGTTAAGCGTGTAATTAAAAACAGAGAATTATTGTCCTTGAAAGAACATATTCCCCGCTTAATAAAATTCTATGAATTGATGAGGGATAACGTTTCGGCTGATAAGAATAACCGTTAAGCCATAAAAAAGAAAACTCACCCTGCCATAAAAGGTGGGTGAGTTTTTTATAAGTTTAGTTGGTTCCTTTACTTTGTATCGCTGCTCTTGGTTGCAGTTGATGTTGCAGTAGAACTGGTCTTTTT
>Ga0302274_10001637_pt1 | contig 21283 bp, 16 predicted proteins | sample III_Bog_N2_1_FD_198755 | JGI IMG/M metagenome (GOLD analysis project Ga0302274, IMG submission 198755) | Peat permafrost microbial communities from Stordalen Mire near Abisko, Sweden - III_Bog_N2_1 | ecosystem: Environmental > Terrestrial > Soil > Wetlands > Peat | place: Sweden: Abisko...
GACGCGTCCGATGGCAGATTGCATTTCCGTCATTCGTGCGTTCGTGCCAAAGGACTCGTGCAGCCAACGGAAACCAATGGGATGCTCACGGTTGTAAACGGCATCATAGCTTTTGCCGTGGTCTTTGTAACTCCACGCCCGTTGCCAGAGGCCGGTGTCATTGGTCGTGAGCATGCCGCCCTCGCCACCTGTCGTCATGATCTTGTCCTGGCAGAAAGAAAATGCTGCCACATTGCCAATCGATCCAACGGGCCTGCCCTTATACCACGCGCCCTGTGCCTGGGCACAATCTTCGACGACATTCAGCCCGTGCTCGCGCGCTAGTTGCATGATTGCGTCCATTTCACAGGGCCAACCAGCGAGATGCACAGCCACGATCGCCTTCGTGCGGGGAGTGATCATCGGTCGAATGGTTTCCGCCGTCACGTTCTGGCTGTCCGGGTCGACATCCGCCGTCACTGGACGCGCTCCCACCGCAGCCGCGCAACTCGCCGACGCAATAAAAGTCCGCGAGGTCGTGATGACTTCATCGCCTGGACCAACACCTAAGGCCTTTAAAGCCGCTTCCAGGGCCACAGTCCCGTTTGCCAACGCGATCGCATGTTTGCACCCGGCAAACTCAGCGAATTCCTTTTCAAACAGTCGGCCTTCCTCACCCGTCCAGTAATTCACTTTGCCCGATTGAAGCACGCGCACCGCCGCATCGATCTCGTCCGATGCGGGGCGCGGCCAGCTGCCGAAAGCCCGAAGGCCTTCGCCTGTAGATTCAACTCTCATTTTTATTATCCTTTGGGTGTTTAACGGAGTGTTTCAGCTTGCGGTTTTGCAGGAATCCCAACCACCGTGATACCAGAGGGCACATCGCGTGTTACGACGGCTCCGGCTCCAACTGTTGCGTAATCGCCAACACTTCTGTACTGCAGAACTTGCGCGCCAGTTCCGACAAGCACACCGTTCCCGATCCTGACGCCCCCGGAAATGTTTGCACCCGGATTGACAACGCTCCCGACGCCAATTCGAGCTTCGTGGCCTACCGTGCATCCGAAGTTGCATAGCGCGAAAGAGTCCAAAATGATGTTCACAGTGCCGACGACCCCGCAACAGACAAGCGAGCCTTCTCCAAGTTGCGCCGTATCGAAATCCATGTGGGCGGTTGGATGAACCAGCACCGGAAAATCCACCTTGGGGAGTAGCCGCCGAACTTCTTCGCTGACCTTAGTACGCGCGCGCGGAGTTCCGATGCCGATCGCGACGGCATCAACACTTTGTGCGTTCGCGGACAGCCAATCGTAATCGCCAACCACATCTTCCCCACTATCACGTTCACACAAGTCATTCAGCCTGGTAACTACAAACCCGGCAAACTCCCAAGTTGGCTGACGTCTATTGATCTCTCGGATCAGTGATTTTACCTCTCGCGCCATCCCGCCAGCGCCGATAATGACAATGCGTTTCACGAAACCTGTCCGGTTGTTTGTTTTTCGCAACCCATAAATTCGGGCATGGTTGCGTGCTTGCCATTTGAAATACCTTCGCGCTTAAGAGTCTTCCACACTGTCAAGATAAGTATCTTCAGATCCAGAAAAAAACTGCGATTCTCCACATACCAGACGTCATAGGCGAATTTTTGGTCCCAACTCGCCGCGTTTCTGCCGTTCACTTGGGCCCAGCCTGTGATTCCGGGCATCACATCGTGACGTCGTGTCTGCTCCGGTGTATAGCGGTCTACATACTGCATCAGCAGCGGACGTGGCCCCACCAGACTCATTTCTCCGCGGAGAACGTTAATTAGTTCGGGTAGTTCGTCCAGACTGCTGGCTCGCAGAAACCGTCCCAACGCGGTTAACCGCTGCGCATCCGGCAGTAATTGGCCGTTAGCGTTGCACTCGTCCGTCATGGTGCGAAATTTCAAACACGTAAAGGGTCGCGCTGCATACCCTGGCCGCACTTGCCGAAACAAAACCGGTGATCCCAGGAATATCCGGACAACCAATGCAATAGCTATCAATAGGGGAGAAAATAAAAACAGTGTTGTCGTTGCCACGAACAGATCGAAGACACGCTTTACCGCCAAACTTGGCCCTGATTGTCGCTCCCGCTGCGAATATTCCTCCAACATTTCGCGATACATCTCGGCGTGAGCCTTCCAAATCAGCTCAGGGCGAAAGTGGCGACTTATCCATTCCCGTCCTGCCCGTCCCATCTCGGCGCGAATATCAGGATTCCGCAGCAGGGTGTGGATGGCGTCTGCGAGCGCCCGTGCATCTTTGGGCGGAACAATCAATCCGGTAACGCCGTCTTGGACCGAGTCGACCGCGCCCGTAGCATTGGTTGTAATCACCGGGATTTCGCTCGCCTGGGCTTCGAGCGGAACGCAGGGAAAGCCCTCGCGATAGGTCGGGAGCACAAGTACATCCATCAGGGCGTAATAAGGAGCAGTGTCGTCAACAAACCCGGTTCGCAGAACGGTCGGAGTAGTTTCGAGGTATCGCCGTACCTGTGGCGCAACGGGATCACCGTCCTCGAAATCTCCCACCAACAAGAGTCGCAAACCAGAATCCGATGCACTCAATTGCCGGAACGCGTCCACTAACTCGCCGATGCCCTTATCCTTGACAAATCGGCCGACGAAGCCGACAACTCTCTCATTTCCCGTAAGTCCCAAGTCTTGGCGCAGACGCGACACTTGTTCGCTGTTTCGGAGCCGCGGCGTGAAACGATCTAAGTCGACGCTGCAGTCCCCGGTGCCCAACGAGTAGGTTTTCTCTGGATTCACAAGCTTCAATTCAATAACTCGCTGACGCAGGCTCTCGCTCACGGGTAGGACCCGATGCGCGCACCAGCAAGCCACACGCTCAGTCCCAAGCAGTACAAGTCGCTTAAGGCCCGTCGCCGTCTCCATCCGCAGTCCACGAACGGTGTAAATACGGCATGGGACTCCTGCCAACATCGCCGCCAACATTCCTAGTAATCCCGCCTTAGGCGTACTCGCGTCAACGATCTGAGGCCTGGCCGCTTTCATGACGCGATACAGCCTCCCCAATGAGGCCAAATCCCGCAGTGGACTTATCTCGCGTTCCATGGGAACGCCTACGCTCGCCGCGCTCTCAGCCGTTCCGATCTCGTCCAGCGATTTGCCGGGGGCAGAGACCATGGTTACTGACAGTCCGGCGTTTGCCAGATAACGCAGCATCCCCCGGTAAAAGTTCCACGAGACAGGCACGGTTACTGCAAATAAGATGTGAGGGCGGCTGGACATATCAGCACGAGCCTTGCGCACGGGATAGCTCTTTGCTCTTTGGAATAAGAGAATGGTAGATTGATTCCCATTCGTCTAACACCAAAGACAGACTGTAGTTCCTGATTACGTATTCGCGTCCAACCATGCCCATTGCGTTGCGCGCGCCAAGGGGCGTATTTTCCATCCTTTGCAACGCCTTGGCCAGTGACTCCGAATCCGACGGTGGAACCAGAAATCCGCTAAGTCCATCGCGCACCACTTCACCGTTTCCACCTACATTCGTAGCCACGATGGGCAAACCAGATGCGGCGGCTTCAAGCAGAACCATGGGCAACCCTTCCCACGCGGAAGACATAACGTAGCCATCAGCGGCAGCCATCAACTCGGGGATGTCTTTACGAATGCCGAGAAATCGAACGCGATCCAAAACTTTTCTTTCCGCGGCAAGTTTTTCAATCTGCAAACGCATCGGGCCATCTCCAGCAATCAGAAACAGAAATCTCCGCGATGGAATCCGAGCTACGGCGTTTATGAGATTGGGATAGTCTTTCGGAGAATCCAATCTCCCCACTGCGAGCCAGGCGAATTCTTCCTGAATTCCGAGGCGTTTCCGCGTGGCAAGGCGACAGGCCTGGTTCGGACGAAAGCTGTCGACCGGCAAACCATTCACCACAACTCTGAGACGTTCTTTTGAAACGGAGCCATTTTGTAAATAGCGTTGCGCTCCCGCCACGCAGATGATCGTCGTCATATCGCTCAACCAGTCGGTGAGACGATACGCAATCTCGGTCCAGCGCCCGCCCTCAGTTATGCTGTGTGCCGTATTGACTAGTGCCGGCATGGGGCACACCAGCCTAGTTAGCCTCGCTAATAGATTGGCATGCACCATGTGGCTATGGACGATTTCGGGATGAAACTCACGAATAATCTTGCGCAACCGCAAAATAGCCCGAGGATCGGGAACTCCGCGCCGCATGCCGAGTTCGTGCGGCGTGATGTCGGCCTCCTGGAACTCTCCGGCCATGGACCCACCACTCAACATGGCAACGACTTTTACATTCCACCCGCGAGATTGCAGACCCGTCGCTAAATGGAACACCTGCATTTCCGCACCACCGCGGTTCAGACCCGTGGTCAGAAACAGAACGCGATGGTTAGGCTGTGTCATTGGCGGCGACTCGGATTTCTGGCAATACCGTGCGTGGCGGGGTTAGCTGAGTATCAGATTTTCGTAAGCGCCGACCGCATAGGACAATAGGGTTTGATCGAAGCAACGGCCTTGGGGAGATTCATTGAGTTGTCGTTTTTGTTGCAAAGAAGCGACCATCGCCTCGGCTAGAGACACAGGATCTTCCGCACGGGCGAGTCGGCAGTTCGGCCAGCCCTTCACGATTTCTCGGATACCGCCCGGGCAGTCCGTGGCGACTACCGGAGTGTTGAGTGCCATTGCTTCCAGCATGACGTTCGGCAGTCCTTCATATCTTGACGAGAGCACGAACAAGTCGGCATTCGCATAAAAAGGAAATGGATTCGTGCGAAAGCCCACGAAGGAGACCGTCGAGTTTAATCCTGATCGCGAACACTGATGGCGCAACTGGCCTTCAAGACTGCCATCGCCGAGAATCGACAAATGAGCCGACGGAATGCTTCGATGGATCTTCACCATGGCGGCCAGCAGAATGTCGAATCCCTTCGCCGGTTCGAGGCGTCCACTCGCGACCAGGTGAGGTCCGGAACCGTTAAAGGGATTTGGCTCCGCATTCGCGAGTTGCCGAATCCGTTCGCCGTCCACCGGGTTATAAATCCGCACCATCTTTTCCCGCGGCACCCCAAACTGTTCGTAAAGGTCTTCAAGCATGGCGTCGGACTGGCAGATCACCGCCTTCGCGCCACTGTAGAACCAGTCATACAGCAGTTTTTTTCGCCGCAGACCGCCCATGGCGTCAACCTCGGCGCTGGGCGTGCTGTTTTCTCGCACAAAGATTTTCGTACCCTGTGGAAGCAGGGATCGGATCGCCAGCAAAGGCACATTCACGTGCACCGATGTCGACAGGATCGCCGCCGGGCGTAGTCGCCAAATCAAACGCAGGAGATTCGGTATGCAGTACCGTATGCGCCTGGCATGAAGGTCATGTAACACGACATCCGTTGGCACTTCTGCAAGCAACGGTCCTTTCGCACTAGCAACTGCGATATGGGTCTCGAAACGATCCCGGTCGAAGTGCTGCGATAAAGTGACCATCACTTTTTCTGCGCCCCCTCCGCCGAGCGATGCAAATACAAGCAGCACACGACAGCGCGCGTTTGACGGCTTCTCCGTCACGAGACTTCGACTCCCAGCGAACTGAATAGTCTGTCCCATAAGTCCAGTATTTGCGGCGTGCCGAAACGTTGTTGCACTTCAACCGCGCGCAATCCCATGCGTTCGCGTGCTTCTTGGTTCGTCATCAACTCGTCGAGCGCGCTCGCGAGGGCTCCGACGTTTCCCGGTGGAACCAGTACTCCGTCGACTCCGTCGCGAATCACATCGGCAGGACCGGATTCGCAATCAAAGCTGATGGCGGGTGTGCCACAGGCCATCGCTTCGCAGAGAGAGCAAGGCAATCCTTCATACCGCGAAGACAGAACAAACACGTCAGCCTGTGCAAACCATGCGTGTGGATTAGTCATGCGACCTGGCAGTTGTACCTGTCTGGCTAATCCAGTTTCTTGTATCTGCCGCTCGAGTTGCGACCGCATGCCGCCTTCGCCGATTATTGTTAAACCCCAGTCCGGATGCCGCGCAGCAATGATGCCGAAGGCCTCGATTAGCATGTCGAAACCCTTCAGGTGAATGAGACGGCCAGCAGCGATCAAGTTTCGCGGATGACTCAGAATCGCTGGCGGACAGGCTGCATCTATCGAAACGGGGTTCGGCATCAGTCGTGCCTTCCCGGCCAACCACGACTCCCAACGCCGCAGCACATTCGAAGTCAAGAACGTCACTGCGTCAGCGAATGGATAGGTCACCAGTCGCAAAGCGGACCAGGCTAAGTTCAGGTTCTGATGGCGAGGATCAGTGTGTTCGCACACTATTACAGGAACCTCGCAACCTCGCGCCGCGAGAATCGCCAGCACGTTGGTGGGTGTCATGAAACTAACCACGAGGTCAGGATTCACCGACCGAATACACTGTCGCAGAGCCGCCACTCGACGAACATTTCCTAAGACGGCCGAAACAGCCCCGGTTTCGCTTTGCGACGCTACTTTGAGCGGATACAATCGCACCGAAGAAGAGACCGGATAAAACGGCGGGTTGGAGTCCAAGGTCGCCACGCTCAACGTGTATCCCCGCTCTGCCCAGGCATTCGCCAACGTGCTGAGCACTCGTTCAGCACCTCCGCACGAGAGACTGTAAATAACGAGGAGGAGATTCATTTCAATTGCTGGGCAGGCTCGGCTCTAGTGCCACCATTTATTCCATTTCTCTGAAGAGAAATTGAAGCAGATCGGGCTTTTGTCTCGAGGCTGTTCCTCGTGCGATTTTGCGACGCTATTCTTTCGGCAAGCAGATAACGTGCGGTCAAGAACGCGAAGAGGAGTGACGCGACATAGAACAGAGACGTCGAGAGTGCGATGCCAGCGACCCCGAAAAACCTCATACAAATCAAATTCAGCACTATGTCGAGGCTCAGACTGATACCCGCGCTGATCATTACCAGATCATTACGTCGCATCGCGGTCAACATTCGCACATAGAGTAGTCCCGCGGCGTAAAACGGAATCTGCAACGCGTACATCGCCTGCACGCGGCTGACAACCAGCGTGTCCTGGGCAGTGAAAGCGCCGCGTTGAAAAAGCCAACGTACCAAGACTGGGGAGAATACGACCAGCAATATTCCAATCGGGGTCATTGCAAGCAATAAAATCCGCGTGTAAGTCTGGAGGGTGTGGCGGCATGCCTCCCAGTTGCCTTCGGCGATCATCTCTGAAAAATATGGGATTACCGCTGCCGATAACGATGTCGCGGTCAGTCCAACGACGACGCTCACCATACGATTCCCGTACGCCAGAGCGGCGACGCTACCAGGCTGCAACCATGCAGCCATGCTTTGATCGACCACCGTTACCCCGCTGACCAGCACAGAGCCAATTAGTAGGGGAATGTATTGCACACCCACCTGTCGAACCTCGCGGGTATAACCATGCCACCGTGGCCATAGATGGATACGCTTATAGTGGAGTGCGAATCCCAGCACGACGCACTCCGCTAAGCTGCCCAATAACACCCCTCCCACCAGACTCCAGACTCCCCACGTTTTGGCCCGCGTCAGAAGCAAAATAAATGTCAGGAGCGGTGTGAGAATAGGACAGACTGCCGGTAACCAAAAACATTTGCTGGCGTTCAGGATCGCCGAACTGTTTGCAGCAACTCCACTCAGCAGAATCATGGGCAACATGGCGTAGAACAGATGCGTGCAAAGCTGCAGTTTCTGCGGTGAAAATCCCGAAGCAATTGCTCGCACTAACGAAGGGCCTACCGCCGCTAAGAGTAAGGTGAGTCCGAGTAAGAGGCCTTGGCTCCAAACCATACAACTCGAGAACAGTCGCTGCCCCGCCCCCTCGCCGCCATCCTTGCGGACTTGAATAAAGGTTGGAATGAACGCCGCGTTCAGCGACCCACCCACCAGAACAACCACGAAACCTGGAAGGAGGTAAGCGGCTAGAAAGGCGTCTACCGGTCCGCTTCGTCCAAAATAGTTGGCAACAGCCACTTCCTTGAACATCGCGATCAGTTTCACGCCAATGCTGAAGACACCAACCGTGGCGGCCGCACGGAAGATGCGGCGGTTGGTTGTCGCCGGATCGCGCAGTGCTCCAACCAAGGCAAGAACACTCATTCGGCGCACACGGCGAATCCGGTCACGCCATCGAGATCGAGTTCTGATGATTGTCGACCTTTATCGGCACTTCCGAACGAAACCACCAGCGCCAGAACGAACCAGGTGATTCGAGTTGTGGCCCACCCGAGTGTGAAAACCCCGATCGCCCAACAGACTACTAGTGAGATACTCAGCCAGCGCTCTTCGCCCAAAGCTCGCACCGAGCCGCGTACTGCGCAAGCAAGTATCACGAAGAAAACGCTAAAGCCTATTACTCCTTGCTCCACGAGAACAGCTAGAAACGTATTGTGCGCGTTGTAGAAAGTGCCCACGCCCGCCTGAAAAGCACCCGCGCCTACGCCCACCGCGTACTTACTGCCGAAGGCACGCAACCCGTCCTGCCATATGGTTTCGCGACTGTTCAAGTCGCCAGCACGCAAGTTATCGAACACAGTAGACAAGCGATCCCACGATTGTTGCGGTACATAGTAGAAGGCCACGCACCCGGCGCACACTAGCACTATCAACGCCATCACTTTCGCCGTTTTGCTCTGCCGTTTAAGAAAGAGCGGCAACGCGAAGAACGCAATCGCCATCACAACGATCCCGCCCCGCGACGACGTCAACAAAATCGCCATCGGCCCCACAACCAGATAGCTCAAGGCCAGACAAGTGGTAATCCAATAACGCCGCTTGCTCGCGATGTAGAACGCGAGTGGAATCGCCAACGCCAGCGCCAGCGCAATGTCATTAGCATCCCAGTTGTCAGCCGCGAAGCGCGCCTCCCTGGCCCCTGCTTCTACGGTAGCGAGCGAGAAGTTTTGGAAAATGCTAAAAGCGGCGACCGTTGCGCCCCCCACATAGGCGATGGCTAAGTGAAACAGCGCCCGTTGAGTGTCCCCTACTTCCCAGATTACCCAGACGACCATCACGGATTGAACATAGCTCCGGACGCACTGTACTGTGCTCTCGGGGTCGGTCGTCCAGAAGAGTGACGCCGCCACAATTGCCAGATAAACTGCGGCTGCAATATGAAATACTCGCGGACGTCGCATGCGAGAATGCGTTCCGATCAAGAGCAGCCAACCCGCGAGGGCGAGCAAGCCGGCTACACGACCAGCACTCCCGATGGGATCGCCGAACTGCAAGGTGTAATCCCATGGGAGTGTGAATACGTACAGCCATAACAGAATGAAGGCGAGTGTGCGCATGTTTGGGGATGTTCGGCGAGCCGTCGTGACGGGAATCTAGGGGACTCGATAAATCGTGGCGGCCGCGGCGGCGGGAAGCATGGCCTGAGCGCCGACCAAAGCGTCCTTGGCCTTGCTGCCAGGGATGAAGACGATGTCGTCAGCCTGCAACTTCAGATCCGCGGTTTGAGATTTCAGAATGTTCTTTAGATTAATCGGGATTTCCTCACGCCCCTGAGGGGTCGTGCGGATCAGTCGAGCCTTCGACAAGGACGCGGTTGGCGTTGTGCCTTCGGCAAGAGCCACCGCTTCTACGACAGTGAGTCCTTTTTCGCCACTCAAGATGAAGCCGCCGGGGCGTCGCACTTCTCCCAGGCAGTAGACAATCCCTGCCGGAGCTACAACCACCGTGTCGCCAGCCGCGAGTTCAGGATTCGCATCTTTGTCCGACGAAGACAGCTGAACGGTTCGCGGCTGATCAGGGTCAGCCGCAGATTTCACGACTACTGCTTTGCTGGCCACCGGAGTCAGTCCACCGGCCGCGGAAATAAAATCGAGCAACCGGTGTGATCCCATTAGAGGATAAGGTCCCGGCCGCGCAACTTCTCCGACTACATACACCGCCTGGTTCGCGTATTCGTCCACAAAAACACTCACCTGCGGATCGAGCATAAAGTCGCCATCCTTCAGACGGCGAGAAATCAAATCAAGCACTTGTTCGGGCGTCAAACCGCCAACCTTCAGCGCTCCAATCAGTGGCAGTGTGATCGCGCCTTCGCTGTTGACGCGAACCCTTCCACTCAGTTCGGGAGTATCAAAGACTCCTATGTCGAGCAGGTCCCCCGGGCTGAGATGCACTGGAGCTGCCGTCATAGTCATCGAGAGTGGTGAAATTGGACTAGTTGCAGGCGTCGGTGGCATGCGAATTCCGTCGACTGGGACTGAAGTTCGCCTTGCGCGCGCGGCGGGCATTCCGCCCACCTGCGTGGTGTCGGGCGTTTTTCCGTAGGACGTTGTAGCACCGGTCGTCTGCCCGTACGAGCCTGTGGAATCGAGAGTCTGACTAAAAGCTAGGCTAGCTCCCAGCAAGAAAGCTATGGCGACCATCAAAGTGTTCTGAAATCTCATGTGCGTTCTCAGTTCTTCTCGTCGTGACCGTAATAGCCGCTGTAGTTCGAACCGTAATATCCGGAGTAGCTGTAGTAATCAAAAGACTGGAGGTTCAGATCGTTGACAATCACGCCTACAGTATGAGCACTAACCCGAGCCAGGATGTCTCGCACACGGCAAAGCGACTGCCTGCTGGTTTTCCCCGACCGTGCGACCAACAGCACAGCATCGACAAAAGGTGAGAGCACTAAGGCGTCCGAAAGGCTGCCGAGCGGCGGCGTATCAATCACGATGTAGTCGTAGTCCCGGCGCCACTGTTCGAGTAGATGACGCATGCGATCCGAATCCAGTAATTCAACCGGGTTCGGGGGACGCGATCCGGCGGGCATGAAATCCAGACGTAATGTGGGAAACAACTGCTTGATGAATTTAGTAGCGTCCATGCTTCCAGACAGACAACTGCTCAAGCCCAATTCCCCGCGCATTTTCAAGTGCCCCTGCGCTCCTGACCGGCGTAGATCGGCGTCCAGAAGCAACACGTGAGATCCGTTCTGCGCCAGTGCTACCGCGCAGTTCACACTCAGGGTGGTCTTCCCTTCACCGGGTGCAGCACTGCTGATCATGATCACCTTCGGCGGAGCACCCGGCGACGAGAGCAATAGCGTGGTGCGCAATGCTCGAAAGGCTTCGGCAAAGTGGGAATTCGGGCGCGACAACAGAATTGGCACATTCTGTTCAATGCTGGTCAGAGGTTCGTGACCTTGGCTGCCGTTCAAACCTAAGTGGGGTACCACGCCGAGCACCGGCAAATTGGCCAATATCTCGCCCTTTTCTGGAGTATTGATCGTCGTGTCGAGGCTTTCCAAAAGAAAAGCCATCCCCACTCCGCTGAACGAACCCAGCATGAACCCGATCAGGAGATTGAGCGCCACGCGAGGTTCAGCTGACTCTACCGGAAGTTCCGCGGGGTCGATCACATCCACGTTGGTGGAGTGCAGGCCAGCGACAATTCCCGCTTCCTTCAACTTTTTCATTAAGTCTTCGTAGAGGTCACGGCTGGAATCGAAGTCCCGCTTGAGAACTGCGAATTGAATGCCCGCATCATTCATGCGGAAAGCTTCTTGCTTCTGCTTGTCCAGTTCCGTATTAAGCATTTGTTCTGTCTTCAACGCCGCGTCGTACTCTTTTTCGAACCGGTCGCGTACTTCTTTGACCTGAACCTTAATTCCTGCCTCAACCTGCTTCTGTTGCGCAAGCAGTTGGGTTACTCGCGGATAGGCATTACCGTACTTGGCCGAGAGCTGAGCATATTGGTCTTTCAGATCGGCTTGTTGACCTCGCAAAATCGCCAGCGTGCTGGTGGGCGCTACATCTGCAATCAGCTCCGGATTGCCGGTTTGAGCCACTCGGAAGCGAGCCTCGCGCAAGATGCGTTCCGCTTCCACCGCTGCCATCTGTTTGTCCAACTCGTCTAGTTGCACAATGAAAATGTTGTGCGGCTCATCCGTTCCAATAATGCCGCTCTTCTTCTGATATTCCGTAAAGCGTTGCTGCGAAGCTTCGACATTTTTCTTGAGGTCGTCGAGTTGCTTCGAGAGCCAGTCCGAAGCTTGCATGGTGGCTTCGTAGCGGGTTCGGAAGGTGCGTTCGATGTAGGCGCTGGTAAGTGCGTTTGTCACATTCACAGCTATTTGCGGATCGCGGGCCCGGAAGCGCACCTCGATTAACTCCGTCTTAGGCACAGCCTCGACGTGAAGCGCCCTGTGGAAAGCCTGAAGCATGCGCACCCGCCGGAACGCGGATATCCGCTCAATCGGTTCGCCAGGCGCAGTCGTCAGTTTGCCAGCAAAGTCTTTTCGCTGATCGAGGCGTAATTGTTTGATAACATCCCATGCCAGCGGATCAGCTTGCAGGACGCGTACTTGAGTTTGCTGGACGATATCGTTGCTGAGACCCCCTCCGGCGACCATCTCCATGGGATCGTCCAGCCCCAGAGCATTGGAGTCTTGGGGATTCACCACCACTCGCGCAACCGCCTCATAACGTCGCGGCAAGATCGCTGAGACCACTCCCGCGAGAAGAACCATACCCAACAGACAGCCCAAAACAAGGACCTTGCGCCTGCTCAGTACCCTCCAGATTTCGCGAAGCGTGATGATCTCGTCGCGCGTGTCTCGCTCGGGACTGGCGAGCCCCGGAATAGCGCTCATCGGCGCGCCGCGTTTGGATGAGATTAGCAATTCGTCCACTTTATGAACCCCGTCAACTAAGATTGCAGTAACCACTTATCGTCAAGACGACGAGCGGGAAACCGAAAGGAAAAGACGTACTAAGAACGTTCAGTGTGAATAGTGCGCGGCATGAACCGAGAGCACGACGTCGCTTACCGTCACCAACGCCTCAGGAAGAAACCACCAGCGATCGCCCTTTTTCTTGAGGTAGTAACTGAGATAGGAAACTCCGGCTGCCGCCGGCAAGCCCGCTCCGTACATTGCGGCTTCGCTACGGAATACATGCGGAACGAAACTGCATGCTCCCGCGTTTAAACATTTCTGCGTCAATTGCGCAGCTTCCACGGACGAACCGAACATCACGCCGTTCATCATCCAGAACGAGTATCGTTTCGCACCGAATAACAGGCCGGGCCTCACCGCTGACGCCGCTCCCTCGTCGTGGGATGATCGGAAGAAAAAACTTCGATGCTCTTTGCTCCCTACCGCGCTCGGGGCATCCGGCAGCGATGCGCCACAGAATGTCGAGATCGAGTGCGCGGACTCTCCCCCTGAATAACTCACCGTGCTTTGCCCATCGCTGACCTGAGCCACCCCTGATTGCACAAGGACCGCTCCGCAGTCTAAGACGAGTTGTTCTCCCACAAATAGGATCGTGTTGGGACTGACTTCCATTTCCGCGCCGGCAACGCTAATCTTGCCGCCCGTGGTTCCGGTTTGGACGCGATCTCCATTGACAACGGTTACGCTGAAGTAGACCGCCTTACCGTTTACCGTTGTGCCTTGTCCGGGATAGAGGATCCCGGCTGAAGAGTTGGCGAAAAGCGATCCCGTTGTCAACATCAGGACCATTACCAGTTGCCACGACCACTCGCTGCATGAACGTTTCATCTTGTAACCCATTGCCGTAGTTAGAGGCATCCTATTAGAGATGTAATGAGCCGATCCTTTTTTGGTCACAATGTCAGTGCGATCCAGCAAGCGCTCTTATGCCGATCAGAAAAATACTGGATTACGAACAGTCGGGCGCATCGCGAAAAGAATTGTTGGACCTGTTGCGAGTTCAACCGGATGGGCAGTGGCGCGCAGAATGCAGTCGTGCGGATTTCTTGGCTTGCAGGTACAAATCGCTCTGTCTCAACTCGCCACGGCATTGCGTAATGCCGAGTTGTTCTCGGTTAGAGAGAAGCGAACCGGCGCCAGGTCTTCAATGTTGACCTCAACCGCAACGCTCCGCATGATCAGATTCACCGTGATCACGACCCGGAGGTTGTTCTGATTTCGTAGGACGACGCCCGAGAGCCCTGCAAAAGGTCCCGCGCAAATCGTGACATGCTCGCCCACCACCAGGTAAGGGTGAGGTTCCACCTTGCGCAGGTGGAGACTCGTGCGAAGAGTGTCGATAAGATCGTCATGGATGGCCTCGGGTACACATCCGCGGCTCACGATCGACAGCACGCTCGGTATCTCGAGCACCCGCACTCGCTCTGTGATATCTATCCGGAAGAAAACGTAGCCAGGGAATAGCGGACGCTCGAGTTCGACCCGGCACCCATTCTTCCATTTCCTGGGAGAGCGATAGAGTGGCAAGAAAGTTTCAATCTCTCGCGCCGCCAAATGCTCAGCCACTCGTTTCTCGCGACAGGACGCGATGTACGCGGCATACCATAGGGCTTCTTTGGGTTGCTGCCCGGATAGTGTATTAGGGTAAGAAGTGTCAGTTTCAGTCAAGGCTTCGCCATCGCCTCTTAGTTGAGGCCTTTTCCACAGCTTGTTTGGTTTTGGGTGATTCTCGTTTCCGGAGCGCGAAGAACTTTCCCGCTCCCGAGCAAGAATCCAAAAGGTGTCTACAGACAACTCTTCAACGTTCCTCTTCGCACTCCGTGCACCAATGGGCATGTTCGACTTGAAAGCGTCGTCACAGGCGAGCAAACCGATTGGATACAATCCTTTGCATCGAACGAATCTATCTGCAATCTTGCGTTTTCCGGAACGCGTGTTTTAGCAAATTGCATCGATTCTGGAATCTGCCTGAATTCTGGATTCGGCATTACCATACGAAAAGAGCGCTGTATAAAGGCAAATTCCTAAATTCAACGGAGGTAAAGAAGTAAGATTTCTCGCACGCTACAATCGCTTCCCGAATGCCCATAGGCCCCATCAAACTGCTGCGACAAGCGACAACTGAGCAACGGCGCACGTTGCTGGCGGCGGCGCTCGGGTGGATGCTCGACGCGTTTGACGCGATGTTGTACGCGCTGGTTCTGACGCACGTCATGCGCGATCTGGGAATGTCGAAAGCAACGTCGGGACTCCTCTATACGCTGACACTGCTCGCGTCCGGAATCGGCGGCGTGCTGTTCGGCTTTCTGGCCGACCGCGTGGGGCGGAAGCGAGCTCTCATGCTGAGCATCCTGACGTATTCGGTGTGCTCGTTTGCTTCGGGATTGTCCACGTCCGTGCTGATGCTGGCGGTGTTTCGTTTCGTCCTCGGGCTGGGGATGGGCGGAGAGTGGAATACGGGAGCGACTCTGGTTGCCGAAACCTGGCCGGATGAGTTGCGGGCTAAGGCAATTTCTATCGTGCAGAGTTCGTGGGCGATTGGCTTTGCCTTGGCGGCGCTGGTGGCGGGGGTTGTCTTGCGGTATGCCAACTGGCGAGCTGTGTTTTTTGTCGGGATTCTTCCCGCGTTAATTACGCTGTGGATTCAGAACCGCGTACCGGAATCTCCGATGTGGCTGGAACATCATGGCGGCAGGGGTTCAGAGGTTGTGAGCGCGGACCCGCGGGCGCGGGAATCGCTGCGCTACGAGACCCTGCGTGAGGCTGGTGGCGGCAGTTCGCGGGCGGGAGCGCCCGCGTCACATGTACGGGACGATTCGTTCGCTCTCATCTTTCGGAGGCCTTATCTCAAGAACACCTTCGCACTGCTCTTGCTGAATTTCTTCGGGCTCTTTGGGTGGTGGGGACTGTTTACCTGGATGCCTCCTTATTTGTCGCTCCCCGTGGAGCAGGGTGGTCGGGGATTTGGGGTCATGGGGACGACGACTCTGCTGGTCGCGCTCAACTTGTTGGGAATGTTTCCGGGATATCTAAGTTTTGGTTGGGTCGCCGATCATGTGGGACGGCGGCGAGCGTTCATCCTATACACGTTCATGGCCGGCGTACTGGTGCCGCTGTACGCGATGGCGCGGTCGGGTGCCGTGCTGCTGGTTGCGGGAACGGTGGTCGCGTTCTTTGCTACCGGGATGTTTTCGGGCTCCGGGATCATCGCCAGCGAAATCTTTCCCACTCGGCTTCGGGCGCGCGCTTTGGGCTTCACTTATAACGGAGCACGGACGCTGAGTGCGGTCGCTCCTTACGTGATTGGGCGAGTAGGTCAGGCGCGCGGATTGAGTTGGGCTTTTTACCTGTGCAGCGCGGCGTTCTTCTCCGCGTGTTTGATCGCGACACAGTTACCGGAAACTCGAGGCAAGAAACTGGAGTGATGGCGCGGTTTCTGCGCCCAATGGCCGACCGAGGGTGCTCAATGGGATCACTCGATCGGGTCGATCACGATGGGTTCGACCGCAAGACCTTCAGCTGGAGCGGAACGTTCGGGCAGTTGGATCAGCACGATCGCTACGAGAACGAGGAGTATTCCTACTGTCTGAACAGTGTGGACCAGTTCGCCTAGAAACAGAGCTGTGAGAATGATGCTGAAGACCGGCTCAAGGCAAGAAGCTACAATGGCGCGGGTAGGTTCGAGGTGCTGCAGACCGGCAAAATAAAAAGAGAATGGACCTAAGACGGAGACCAGCGAGAACAGGAGCATGAATTCCCACTGCTGCCGGTTGTAGTGGGCGGCGATGATTTTCCACGGGGGATTGACGAAGAGCCAGAAAGCGGCAGTAGCCAGCAAAACCCAGAGCAAGACTTTCCAGCGATCGTAACGGACGAGGACTTTGTGTCCGCCGACGTTGTAGAAGGCGAAGGAAAAGGCAGCCAAAAGGGCTGCGCTCACTCCGATAGCGTCCATGCGAAAACCGCCCGAGCCGACGAGTCCGACGGCGAGCACGCAGCCGGCGACAGCGAGTGCCACGGCCATAATTCTGCGCCAACTCGGAAGCCGGGCGCTCCGGACCGCTGTGTAGAGCAACACCCAGACAGGCGCGGTGTATTGAACGATGATGGCGGTAGCCACGTTGGTGCGTTGAATGGCGAGGTAGTAGAGATAGTTCGAGGCGGCGACTCCGAAGATTCCCAGCAGGAAAAACTGGAGCAGATCGCGAGCGGGAACACGGAGCGCGTTGACTCCTCGCCGGATTACCAAGACGGGGAGAAGCACGGTAAGGGAAAGCGTGGCGCGGCTCTGGGAGAGAATCAAGGGGTCTATTTTTCCTAAGAGCGACTGCAGCGGTTCGCCTCCAAGAAATAAACGCTCGGTAAAGGCTGCGCGTCCTAGCGTGGCAGACACTCCCCATAGAAATGCAGCGCTGCCGATATAGAGGTAGCCGCGCAAGGGATGCGCGGCCGGCGACTGAGAAGCAGGCTTCACGCAACATGCTCGATGCTGTAAGTGATTTTTGCGGTCTTCTCTAACATCGCAGAAACGGAACAGTATTTTTCTTTGGACAGGCGCACTGCGTCTTCCATGGATTTCCTCGAGACCTCGCCCCGAACGACATAGGTGAGGTGAATCGAGGTATAAACGGCAGGATATCCGTCGGCGCGCTCGGCGGCGGCGCGAACTTCGAGTCCGGTGAAGGGCTCGCGTTTCTTGCGCAAGATGCCGATCACGTCGGAAGCGGTGCAGCCGCAGAGAGCGATGAGAACGAGTTCCATGGGCGTGCCCGCAGTTTTTTCGGTGGCGGTGTCCATGACGATGGCATGACGGGAAGTGGCAGTGCCGATGTAGCGTTCTTTGTCGGTCCAGTTGACGGTGGCTTCGATCATGGGGTTCCTTTTGTCGTTCGCTATTTGTCGTTCGTTATTCGGAGTTCGCCGATAAGGGCTGGTCACTCGTCGTTAGTCGTTTAGTCGATTGCAATCCTTCGTCGGCGAAGTATTGCAGGTTGCTGACCACAAGAGACGAAATAGCGAACAGCGAAGTAACGAACAGCTCTACCTGCGATTATCGGTTACAGGTTCTGGATGTATGAGGACGCGGAAAAGTTCCGGCGCGTCGTGTTTGAAACGGATTTCCAGAGACGTCTGCACGTCATGCACGCGCGATAACGGCATATCGTCCGGCAAAGTGCAATGGCAGGAAACGTAGAGACGGGCCCGCACTTTCTTAAACTGAAATTCGTGAACATCCATCACCTCGGGAAATTCCTTGACGATGTTTTTCAGACGCTGCTCTAGCTCTGGCTCACGAACGATTTCTTCTCCAGTTTCGATCGTGGCGGGCTCACTTTCGATATGGGTGAGAATGGTGGCGATCTCTGGAATCTCGCCGCGCATCTCCGATTCAAGACGGCTGACCTCGTCGTGTGCCTTCTTCATGCTGAGCTGCTCGTCGAGTTCCAGATGCTGCTCGACATGCAACTGGCCGTTGAGATCCTGGACGCTGACATCGTGAACATTAAAATTGTGGCGGGTGGCCACGGCGCGAATGCGGTCAAAGATATTTTCCGTTCCACGCGCGCGAGGAACGGTGTGGACCATCACATCGGCGTCGGGAAGAACCTCGCGGACCTGGGCGCGAACCGCGTCAGAAACCTGTTCGGAGCGTTGGAAGGTGAAATTGCGTTCGAGCCCCACGGAGACGTCCGCGAAGTAACGGTTGCCGGCTTTGCGAAAACGTACGCGTTCGACCTCCAACACTCCGGTAACAGTAGCAATGCGATCGAGTATCTGGCTGCGGACACCGACCGGTGCAGCATCGAGCAGAGCGTCGACCGTTCTTCGGGCCAAACGCCAGCTCACGGAGATGACGACGCCGGCAACGAACAAAGCGGCGATGGGATCGGCTTGGCGGAGCCAGTTCTGGTGATAAAAGCGCCCAAGCGAAACGAGGGCCAAGCCGATGATAACCACTCCGCTCGACCAGACATCGGTCGAAAAGTGGAGGGCATCGGCTTCGAGTGCCTGGCTGTCGTACTTGGTGGCAATGCGGCCGAGGGCGCGGGAGCGCCAGGTATCAACCACGATGGAGAGGGCCATGACGAGGAAGGCAGCCAGGCTCGGCTCAATCTCGACGCTGTGAAAAAAAATGCGCTTGATGGACTCGGAGACGATCCAGACGCAAGTGAGAAGGAGCAGACCGGTTTCGATGAAAGCGGAGAAGTTCTCGAATTTGCCGTGTCCGTATTGATGGTCAGCGTCAGCAGGCTTGTCGGAGACGCGGACGGAAAAGAAGGTGATGAGGGCGGCGATTAAGTCTAATCCAGAATGCGCGGCTTCAGAGAGGATTCCGAGGGAGCCGGTCGCAAGGCCAACGACAATCTTCAAGGTGGTGATGACAAGGGCCGCAAGCACAGAGTTGCCGGCAACCGCTCGTTTGTCCCGGCGCATCGATCCGGAGGTAAAGGTGGCCGGCTTAGTCGGCATAAGGTCATTATCGCTTTGGAATCCGCTGCCGCCAACCCCCTCGCGTCGTGCGTGTCGCTCCGGATCTTCGATTTTCGGGAGCTGAGTTTGCGGGATTGGGTTCTCACGCTGTTTCCATTGGGCTCTTGCGTCGTAGGCAGCGGGACATGCTACGATTATGTTCGTCAGCAATATTCCCCTTTGGAGGATAACGATTCATGCGTTCCCAGCTCTTAGTGTGTCTCCTGCTCGCGGGCTTGGCATACGGTCAAGCAGCGCAACCGGCTACACCTCCCGCCGCCGGAGCCAAGGCGGATGAAAACGCTTCTGCGACTCCCGATAAGGATAAGGCGCCGGAAGTCAAAGTTGGTCCCGAAGATGTGGTCATCACTTTGAAAGGTTTTTGCGCGGACAGCACGTTGCAAGGGGACGCCTGCAAAACCACGATCACGCGCGAGCAGTTCGAGAAGCTCGCGGAGGCGCTGCAACCGGGAATGTCTCCTGCAATACGGCGCCAGCTTGCGACGATTTATTCTCGCATTTTAAAAATGTCAGCGGCGGCTGAGAAACGCGGTCTCGATAAGGGACCTGGATTTGATGAGCGCATGTACTTCGCCCGCATGCAGGTGCTGTCCGGTGAACTGACAACGGCGCTGCAGAAGGACTCCAACGATGTCAGCGATGCGGACATCGACGACTACTACAAGAAAAATGAAGCCAATTATGTACAGGCGACGTTTGCGCGGATTTTTATTCCACACACCAAACAGATTGCAACTCCTGCGGTGAAGCCGAAGACTGGCGCAGCGGCTGGATCGAAGGCTGCGGCACCGGCTGCTCCAGCGCAACCCACGGAAGCGCAGAAGAAGGCTGCCGAAGATGCCATGACGAAGCTTGCGGACAGCATACGGGCGCGCGCGGCCAAAGGTGAGGATCCCGACAAGCTGCAAAAGGAAGCGTATGCGGCGGCTGGATTGCCGGGGAGCGCGCCCAACACCAAGATGGAGAAAGTGCGACGCACAACGTTACCGGCCAATCATCAGGCGATCATGGATCTGCAGCCTGGCGACGTTTCGGAAGTCATCTCGGACGGGAACAGCGGACATTACGTTTACAAGCTGATCAGTAAAGAGACGCTAACCTTGGAGAATGTAAAGCCCGAGATTCAGAAGACGATCGGCAGCCAACGTTATCGCGACGCTATGAAGGGCTTTCAAGAACCGCCTGATTTGAACGACGCCTATTTCGGTCCGGGGCGCGGTCCAGGAATGCCGGGGATGCCGCCACCGCCGCACGGGGCGCGCCCGCAGCCGGTCGACCCTGACTGAAATATTCCCCTCAATGGATACGGACAAATCAACGATTCTTGTAACCGGCGTTTCCGGCAATCTAGGGCGACGGCTGTTGCCGCAGCTCGCCGGTTACAAGGTCGTAGGCGTGGATATCACGCCTCCAACGGATTCGCATATCGACCGCTTTGTCCCGATCGATCTCGGCAAAGAAGAATCGACGCGCGAGTTTTTGTTACTGCTGCGGGAAGTGCAGCCCGCGTCGATTGTGCACCTGGCGTTTGTCATCGATCCGCAACGCTCTGGCGTTTTGGATGTAGATCGCATGTGGCGGATCAACGTCGCTGGAACGGCCCGCATAATGGAAGCGATTGCCGAAGCCAACCGCAATGTCGGGACCACCATTCGTCAGTTTATTTTTCCCAGTAGCGTATCGGCGTATGGCTCAGACCTGCCGGCTCCCGTGGCCGAAGATGCGCCGCTCGAGGCGCACACGCTGCCTTACGCGATCCATAAGAAGGAAAGCGATCTAGTGGTGCAGCAGCGCGCCCCGTCTCTGCGGGGATGCGGCGTGTTCATTTTGCGTCCTCACATTTTTGCCGGCGCGACGGTGGAGAATTATTTGATGGGCGCGTTCCGTGGAACACCGAATGGCAAAGGGACACGCGCAGCGCACATGCGGCAAACTGGGAAGCGGCTGCCGTGCATGTTGCCATACGGACAGAAATATCTGGACAACAAGATCCAGTTTGTACATGTCGACGACATGGCGCGGCTGATTGCATGGATATTGCGGCGTGAGCCCGAGGCGCAACGACTAACGATTCTGAATGTGGCGGGACAAGGC
>Ga0302274_10001643_pt1 | contig 21250 bp, 20 predicted proteins | sample III_Bog_N2_1_FD_198755 | JGI IMG/M metagenome (GOLD analysis project Ga0302274, IMG submission 198755) | Peat permafrost microbial communities from Stordalen Mire near Abisko, Sweden - III_Bog_N2_1 | ecosystem: Environmental > Terrestrial > Soil > Wetlands > Peat | place: Sweden: Abisko...
TTATGAACAACACTTAAAGGAAGTAATCAATCATGATTTGCGCTTCATCACTACTGCGAAAAAACCATCACTGCCGTCTTTCTGTGGCAGGATTCTCATTACTTAGTCATTGTCCACCTATAAATTGTGCAGCTCACTCAAGTACTTAATCTGCTCCTCGTTTTATTGACGCAATAAACTACAAGTTATATACAGTAGGCGACCATCCCGATGCAAATACTTCAATGCTCGACTTATTATTTACCTCTGCAGAAGGACATTGGTTTTTAACCACGCAGAACTAAACTTCAGCTTTATGTCTGGATTGCGACGCAGAGTGCCAGTACCAGTACAGGGTGCGTCAACTACCACCCAGTTCATCTTTCCCAGAGCAATTTTATTGAGACTTTACTCAGTATTATGAAATTGCACGTTTTGAACCCCAGCCCTTGCAAATCTCCGTTTTGCCTTGGCCAACGCTGATTATCGGGGTTAATGCACAAATATTTGCCCTTTTCCTTGGAGCAAATGAGCAAGGGCTAAAGATTTACCCCCGCTCCCTCCACAGTAATCAAGTACAAGATCTCCAGGCCGACACTTAGCCCTTAACGCTGCGAGTTGCGATCCCTCATCCTGAATCTAAAAATACCCGTTCTTAAATTCTTCCGTTTCCATCAGGTTGACGTTCTTAGGCGCAACAATCTTAAACCCAAAAGGTGCATGCTCACACCCCATCAATCGATACTTAATCTGTTTCTATAACTTCTAAACTAACTGTATTGAACTTCAGTTACCTCATGTTTAGTGATCTTCAGACAGTTCACGCGGATGGTGAGTGGAGCCCGACTATTCATAATGGAACTTACGCTGAAGGCGGCATCTTCGTCTCCAAGGTCATCTGACTTGCTAAAATGTTTACATTGTGTGCGTTTATCGACAATCGAGGCGTGATCGAAAGCATACTCGTCCTTCATGAGACTGAGGCTAAGTTCCTTGAAGAGGCTGCGTACCTAAAGAACTACAGTTTGTTTTGCGAGACTCGCAAAAACCTAGAATAGGGTGGGACGATACTTGGGCAGGGAAAGGTTATCGACTGCATTATAGAAGGACGAGCTGAACAGCATTTATATTTTGTAGTCGACTTCCTTCTGCACCTGTTCCGACCATCGGGTTGGTCTTTCCAAATCGAAGGGTTTGCTGCGTATGAGATGCGATAGCAGATAATCATATCTGACTAGATTGTAGACTTTGTCACTGATGGAACCACGCTCAGTGCTGCCAATGTACTTATGAGTTGAGAAGTAGGTGCGAAGAAACTGATCGAGGGGCTTGTTGATGTTGGGTGCGGAATGTTAAACTCTGTTGGTCTATTGCGCAGTAGTGGTGAGATGCGGTCGGTTGAATAGATAGCAGGCGATGATGTTTGCGGATTCGCGGTTTATGATTTTGGATGCCATGTGTCTGACTCAATTATAATTAAGATAGATTCAGACTGTTAAATCAAGCCGGAATATTTAGGTTATCAACAAAACTTAAAGTAATATTATCTTTGAATAAATCTGCCCAAAATGAATCAAGCCCTACAAAAAATGTTAGGACCATGAATAATTTCCTGAGGTCTTCTGTTGTTGTCTTCCCGTATCTCCAACCAAAACTTGTTACCTTTTCGCAAACAAATAATCTGAGAAGACAGAAATCATAAAATAAATTTACTTCCCATCCAAAATCCTTGCGGAGTAATGAATTCCAGCATCATACCTCTGTTACATTAATGATTGTTAATATCAACTATGGTATTATGCTACTATTCATTTCGAATATCTCAATTAATTTATAAAGATAAAACAGTGGATATGTAGGGAAAGGACTTTTCCAAGGAGTTGATTGAAACCGCAAACAAGATCGGAGCCAAGGGTAAAGGTATCCTTGCCGCTGATGAGTCACCCGGATCAATCATCAAGAAGTTCACCCCTCTCGGATTGGAAAACAATGCGGAAAACAGAAGGAGATACAGAGAAATGCTGCTCACCTCTCCCGGCATTGAAGAATACATCTCAGGAGTCATCTTCCAGGAGGAAACTGCCAAACAATCCACCAAGGACGGAGTGCTCTTCATCGAATACGTCAAGGCCAAGGGAGTTGTTCCGGGAATTAAAGTTGATAAAGGACTGGGTTAACTTGCCAATGGAAAGGGGGAAAACTTTACCAAGGGACTTGAGGCCCTACCCGCCATGGCTAGTGAATTTTACAAATTGGGTTGCCGATTCGCTAAGTGGAGAGCTGTGCTTAAAATTGGTGACGGATGCCCCACTGATCTTGCTATTCAGTAGAATGCTGAAGGATTGGCCAAATATGCATCGATCTGCCAGGAAAATGGACTTGTTCCCATTGTCTAACCTGAAATTCTTTCTGACGGCCCTCACTCAGTGGAGGACAGCCAGAGAATTACTGAAAAGGTATTGAACGCCGTCTTCCATGCCCTTTTCAAGCACAAAGTTTTACTTGAGGGCTGCCTGTTGAAGCCTAACATGGTCACCTATGGATCCGAACACCCAAAGAGGAAAGAAAATAACATAGTGGAGGAAGCCATTAGAACAGTGAGAGCTCTCTCAAGAACTGTCCCCCCTGCCCTCGCTGGTATCACTGTATTTTTTAAATTATTTAGTTCCTTTCCGGAGGTCAGACTGAAGAGGAAGCCTCTCAACATTTGAACGAAATGAACAGAGTGACCACCATTCGCCACCCCTGGTTCCTTACTTTCTCTTTCGGAAGAGCTCTTCAGAACAGTGCAATTAAAGCCTGGCACGGAAAAGACTAAAACCTTGAGGCTGGCCAAAAAGCCTTCCTAACCCGCGCTAAAGCCAACTCCTAGGCCCACCAGGGTATTTACGGAGGATCAAGCGACAAAGAAGCCAACACATCCCTCTTCTAGGCATCCTACAAGTATTGATCTGCCATAAAAACTCTATGACCCCACATTTATTATATCTGCCTTCCCTTTAAATATAACTCTCATATTAATATATTATCCGATGAAAGTGATAATTAATCTATAATTTTATCTCGTACTTGTTGTTTATTGGATGAAGATACAGCTACTCTGCATTGGACTATTGCTTGTGATTGCGCAAAGCTACTATATTGATGTGGAAGGCAGCTTCCAAGTTGGGAACTGCACCGATCCCGACTGCGAGAGGTGCACCGTCAATGATACTGTTTGTTAACAGTGCATCCTGAACTACTATGAAGTCATATCTGAAAGCAAATGCAAACTCTGCGGAGATGCTATCACCAATTGCCTAACTTGCGAACAGCTAACCATCAATGTCACCATTGATTGCCTAGAATGTAATACTTCTTTTTACTACCGCACCAACACCTGCATCGATTGTCCGACAGCTATCGATAATTGCTCCACCTGCACCCAAGCAAATATCAGTGCCTCAATCATTTGCAGCCAATGCATTGATACCTATTATGAAACAAACAATGCATGTGCCCTTTGCTCCTCCAACATCACTGAATGCAGCAGTTGCACCAGCGATGGCACTACTGTCACTTGCACCAAATGTGCGGATACCTTCTTTTTTAAAACAAATAAATGCATTGACTGCATAGGTGCAATACCAAGCTGCTTAAACTGCACTCAAGCCACTACTGCTGATAACGTCACCTGCAGTCAATGTGTTACTCCTAACTTCTACAACCCTCTTAACTCCTCATGCGTCCTCTGCGCCGTAGCCTTCCCAGGTTGTTCACAATGCTTTCAGCAAAACTACAGCTCTCTCATTATCTGCACCGCCTGTGATAGCACCTACTACTTAAACAACAGTGCCTGCACTCTCTGCTCCTCCAACATTACTAATTGCAGCACTTGCACAAATGATGGCTCTGTCATATGCACCCAATGCGCTACCGGTTTCGTCGACCAAAACAACGAGTGCAAAGAATGTCCAGCAGCTATAGCAAATTGTAAATCCTGCACCCAAGCTGTCTACACTGATCCAATTATTTGTGATGTTTGCTCCTCCGACGCATTCTACCTCATTAACAACGCTTGCTAATCTTGCGGTGTTGTCATCACAAACTGCAGTTTGTGCACAGCAACCACAGACGGCAGTGTTGTAAATTGCACTACCTGTGATACCTCTTACTATCTCACAAGCGACATGAAGTGTGCCGACTGTGGAATTGCAAGCTGCTTTTATTGCAACCTCAGTAACGTAACCAATGCGACAGTCTGCACCCAATGCGCAGGTAATTTCTACTACGATGGTGCCTCTTGCGTCACTTGTGATGCCGCCATCTTCGATTGTCAAGTCTGTAATCAGGATAGTACCACTAGCCCAATTACATGCACTCAGTGCAAACCCAACTACTATCTGAATGCAGGCACCTGTGAAACCTGCCAATCAAAATTTCCCCATTGCGCAGTCTGCACTAGCAACGGTACAATCAGTTGCTCGTCCTGCTAAGTCTCTTACTACTACGATAATATCACAAATGTTTGCATCACCTGTGGAATCGATAACTGCACGGTCTGCACTCCCATTAACACCACCAATACTTTCTGTAATAACTGTTCTGATACCTACCACTTGGAAAACAATACCTGCCTCTTGTGTGGTATTGATAACTGCGTGGCTTGCACAGTCATCAATAGCACTGCGAATAACTGCACCACCTGTGCCGAATATTACTATTATAGCAGCAATACCTGCATCACCTGCAATTCATCAATTACTAACTGTCTTTTCTGCAACCAAGGAGCAGTTACAAACCCGATCACTTGCTCGCAATGTGTCAACTTCTTCTACCCGAGCAGTGCTACTACATGCATCACCTGCACTCAAGCCGTCCCCAATTGTAAAAAATGCGAAGCCCTCCAGGATCAACCATACTTGATTCTTTGCTTAGATTGTGCTGATTACTTCTACATCAACAACAATACCTGTACCACCTGTGGAATTGCAAACTGCACTGCTTGTGAATACGTCAGCAGCACATACATTATGTGTGGTCGATGTGACGCCTCTTTATATGTCAGCGCCGGCAACACCTGCCTCGCCTGCAGTGATTCCGTCCCAGAGTGCACCAGCTGCCAACAAGATATTGCCTCTCAAGATGTTAAGTGCTTGACCTGTGGCAATGGAAAGGTAGTCTTTACATTGGATATTATACAAATTTGCCTCTTCTGCAACGAAGCCATCTTAGATTGCGTCAGTTGCTTACAGAACCCTATTTCCCTCGCCCTTACTTGCACAGTCTGTGGTAATGGAAAGGTCATAAGTGGTGACAAACAATCATGCCTCTACTGTGCCAATGTTATCACAGACTGCAGCAACTGTCTCCAGGACATTAGCACCTCCGCAATTACTTGCGCAGCCTGCGGTAATGGAAAGGTCATAAGTGGTGATAAACTATCATGCCTCTTATGCGGCGATGTCATCACAGACTGCAGCAACTGTCTGCAGGACATTAGCACCGCCGTAGTTACTTGCTCCTCTTGCGGTAATGGAAAGACAGTCAGCGGCGACCTAAAATCATGCCAAGATTCCAGCAGTTCAAGCACTATCATCATCGTGTCAGCCGTCGTGGGCGGAGTCGTATTGATCGGAGCAGGTACCCATTAGTTTACTCAGGTTTTGCGATTTTCAAATGCATGCAAAAGAAGAAAGGAAAATCCCTCAACGAAGGCGTGTCGTTGCCCTAGAACGAAGACTACTAAAAAGTTTGATTCCCTCCCAATCCAATCTTATATTAAACTAATTTATTTACAGAGCTGAATCTTGAGCTTAGTACCATATCTATCCATACTGTATCTTACAATGCGAGTTATTATTAATATTATCAATCGGGTAAGAAGATGGAGGTTCGATCATTGTGGGCGATAGTATGTGGCCTAATGCTTATAGGCATAGGATTGACGTTTGACGTCTCTCGAGGAGGCGATCGGAGCTATGAAGGGGGTGCGTGCAATATCACCGGATGCAGGATATGCTTCAATCCCTCGCAGAATGAGTGTTTACTCTGCAATTAAGCTGAGCATTTCAATTCAACACTTCAGAATAATACATGCATCTGCCAATCGGGATATTTTTCCAAGGCAGACTCCTGCTTAACATGCAGCGAGACGATCCAAAACTGTGAATCCTGCCAACTGAATGGCAGTGTGGTGACCTGTGTAAAATGTAGCCTAAATTCCTACATTTCTGATCCAACTACTTGTCTTTTATGCAACCGGGCCAATGCTCACTGTTCAACATGTAAGAACGGTTCGGTCTGTACATCTTGTGACCCTACTTTTTTCTTGAACAACAAACTACAATGTGTTTAATGCACTGGTCCCTGCAAGACTTGCGATATTTCAGGCTGCAAAGTCTGTTAGGAAGGGCACTTTATGGATGGTGGAATATGTAAGAGATGCACTCCCTAATGCGCTACATGCCTTGCACGGTCAAATTGTTAGTAATGTTTCAAAGGGTACTACCGTAACATCACGGGAGTCACTGCAGTTACCTGCTAGGTCTGCATGGATAACTGTCTGAGTTGCAATGATGGGAATACATGCAAATAATGCATATCTAACTTTTATTTTGACAGCACCGGATGTGTATCATGCATGAGCATCGAATATTGTGTAACTTGTAACCCCACAACACGCCAATGTACGCAATGCTAAAATGATAAGTATTATCTTTAGGGGGGAAAATGCCTTCCTTGCAATTCCAATAAGAATTGCCTGACATGTTCGGGTGCTGTCAACTGCACGCAATGCTAAGCTCAGTATTTCCTTAAAAATGGCCTTTGCAAGGCTTGCACCGAAATACAACTAGGATGCACTCTTTGTAGTTCTGAAAATAAATGCAGTGCCTGTCTCAATGGCTTTTATCGGGAATAGTCTAACAGTCGTTGCTACAGTTGCTAATATAAATTCGACCTTTGTTCGACCTGCTCGCCTGCAACATGCACAACTTGCATCAGCTCTGCCTATCAAATTGGTTCTTCATGCTTCCTCTGTTCTCTGAAGTAGGATCATTGCTTTTCTTGCTTTTCTTAAAATTAAGTTGTTCTCTGCACAAAGTGTATAGCGGGTTACTGGCTCAATGGCAATACTTGCGAGAGCTGCAATTCTCAGATCGCGAACTGCACTAACTGCATCTCTATTGATGTTTGCACAGACTGCTAAAAGGGTTACTATCTGAAAAATTAACAACTTTGCGAGTTTTGCTCTGATGATTATTGTGCAAATTGCCCTGCTGATTCCTGTACTTAATGCGTTAAGGGGTACTATCTCGACCATAACGAATGCGTATCCTGCACCATATCCAATCCTCATTGCCAAGAATGCAACTCAGCCGGCATATGCACGAAATGCCAAGATGGAGAATACCCAGACTAAGGAGGAAATTGCCTATAATGCCCTACAAATTGTCATATCTGCTAAAATAAAGATTTATGTACAAAATGCATTGACTCTAATGAGATTTATCTGCAGTCATTGACGAGCAAAACGGCTCAATGCGTACCATGTAACAATATCAACGAAGGCTGTGCCACCTGTCAGGGTAATATCAAGCAAACAGTCCAATTTTAATGCCAAACCTGTCTCAATACCTCATATTTTAAGGGAGTATTATACTGCCATCTCTGCCTTATTTTTGACGAATACTGCGAACAATGCGGCCCTGTAGGTGAAATCTGCACTCAATGCGTTTCCTCATACTACGTGGATGATAATACCAAACATTGTCTACTCTGTTCTTAGAGTATGCCAAACTGTGATCTATGCGACAGAAGCGATAAATGCTCTCACTGCGTAAATGAGACCTTTTTTATCGATACAAATTCTAAATGTTCTGAATGTTTGGTGGCTATCAAGCAATGCTCGATTTGCTAGGGTGGATAGGGCGGCCCAAAGTGCAAGACTTGCAAATCAGATTACTTTCTGACAGACATTAACACCTGCGAGGTCTGTCATTATTTCTTTACTCACTGCCAAAAGTGTACTAACTCAACGGTTTGCTAACAATGCGAGGAGAAGTACGTTCTCGTTACAGGCAGCAATTGTTCTCTTTGCTAAACTTTGATATAAAATTGCAAGACCTGCAATAATGCATAAATATGGTAGGCGAGATTGTCATTTGTCTGCACCCAATGCCTCTAGCATTATGGCTTTGAAAGCTAGACTGGAGTGTGCAGAAAATGCGATGAAATTATTACAGACTGCTCTCTCTGCGAGAATTATACCTTTTGCTAGGAGTGCAACTCGACTCAAAAGTATCCTTTGCGGAATGAATGCGTTAACTGTTAGGAAGTGTTCGCATATTGTCAAGAGTGTAGTCCCAGCAAATCCTGCATTAAGTGTATTGACTAGAGAGGTCTCAATGCTAATAATGAGTGCGAAAATTGTACCATTCTTATCCCAAATTGCAAACTCTGTCAAGATTAATCAGCCTGTGATCAGTGCCAATCTCATTACTTCCTCAACAAAGAATATAAATGTCCCAGCTGTTTGTAGATCTCATAATATTGCGATGAGTGCACTCAATAAAATTGTACAGCATGCAGACCAAGTATCACCTTTCCCTAAGGAGGAAAATGCCTTTTGTGCTCCAACTTCAGCCAGGCATGTCTAAACTGCTCAGGTCGAGACAATTGCACTGGTTGCGTCTCAAATAACTATTATTTATAAACTGGATTATGCATTTTGTGCTCCGACTTCAGTTCGGGATGTTTACACTGCTCAGGTCTAAACAACTGCACTGACTGCGTCTCAAATAAGTATTACTTATAAACTGGTTTATGCTTTTTGTGCTCAAGCTTCAGTCTGGGATGTTTAAACTGTTCAGGTCTAGAGAACTGCACTGACTGCGTCTCAGATAAGTATTACTTATAAACTGGCTTATGCTCCCTCTGTAATACCTCTTTGAGCCATTGTCTTACTTGTCAAAGCAAAACTGTCTGCAAGTCATGTATTTAAGAGAGCTACTTCGTCAATACTGAGGGATCATGTGTACTTTGCAGCTCTTAGATCTAAGGGTGCTAGACTTGTGTCAATGCCCAGGTATGTAAGACCTGCTGGGCTAAATTTTACTTCTTAAAAAACCAAAAGTGCTAAAAATGTTCAATAAATCCTCATTGTGTCGAGTGTTAAGGAGATAAGCAATGCACTCTTTGCTAAACCACCTACTATAAATAAGCAGGTTCATGTCTCGCCTGCAATTAATCCATTTTAAACTGTTACTCATGCAACTCTTCTTAAGTATGCGTGCATTGTATCGATGGATATTACATTGATATGTCCACAAAATGCTCTTCCTGCGAAGTGATGTCTGGCTGTACAAGCTGTCTTGATCAGGGTCAATGTCTATCCTGCAAGGAGGGTTTTTATCTAAAATAAGATAAGACTGGATGTGTAAACTGTAGTGTATCTATTTCTACATGTGAACTATGCAACTCCTCATCCCTGTGCGTCAAATGCAGCACTGGAAACGGAGTGACTGCTGCAGGAAAGTGTTCCTCATGCGATTCTTTGATATCTTCCTGCCAAATCTGCTCAAACTATACCCAATGTTAAAAATGTGCGGACGATACTACTCTAAACAGTGACCACAAATGCGACAAGAATTAAAGTTCAAATCTGTTGGTGATTATCCTTTCAAGCGTGGGTGGCTTTTTGGTATTGGCTGGAGCAAGTAAAAATGTTATAATTCAGGCTACTTCTCTTATCGTTACTACATGAAGCGAAAGAAATTGCAATCGACTCTGCTTATATCCGAAGGGTAACATTAAAACATCCTCGCATGATCGAATAGGCGACGGCTCGACTATTGATCGCTGTTTTATTCATTAATCACATCATTATTCGATCATCCGTACAATGGCCTTCGTCTTTATTGTTTTAATCTTATTGAATATCATAAACTGGTCCATTGAATGTAAATCATAATCAGATGTGATTTTCAGTCTTTATCTGCTTTTGAGTGATCACTGCGCTGTTGTCCTTCTCGATGTACTGGTTGTCATCGAACAGATCTTCCGGTCCACTCACGTTATTTACTAATTTCATGAGCAAACCGATCAAGAAACCTGCAGCTGCGGCAATACAGATTGTGATGATCAACCCGATCAGTTGGAATCCACCCTGACCGAAGCGGTTGCGACTTGTATCCATCTGCACATTGTTGCTGGTGTTTTCGGGGCCGTAGGGGGATGTGGTGAAGAGAATAGCCGAGTAGATTGCTCCAATAAATGAAGGAACCAGAAATACGAAAAAAGAACCGAGAGAATCAATGACTCCATTTTCGTTCATACCCCTCTTTTTAGTATTGAGCCAAGTGACTAGTATTCCGCAGGCAAATCCGATGAGGATAGCTGGAAAAGGGTTAGGGAATACATTCGAACTGGATCCATACCCAATTGCTCCCTGAATAATCAATAGCATACCGCAAAACAGCCGAAAGCAACGTCGTGAACGGCAATTTTACCTCGAAGGAAAATTGAGGTAATAAAAGAACCAGAAGCAGAGGCACTTAGCGCATAGAATATATTCAGAGGAGCAACTTGTCTGTAGTCATAGATCGGAGAAGCTGTTGTGACTTGAGCCTGCTCGATAACTGACAGCCAGGGGAGTAAAATCCAGACGAAGATGGATCCAAGTAAAGCTAGGGCTTGATAACTGTACTGACTATAATACTTAGGGTGACTGACTGAGTGTTGCCTTCCAATCACAAGAGAAGCTGCCAGACCAGCGACTGATCCAAAGAGGAATATTCTCATTCCATACCCATTGTCATTGATGCTCAATCTCCAGAAGGATACTTCGTTGAGAGTATAAGCAAAATTGCCGATCAAACAGATGATTAGGGCCTCTCCTGGTCCAACTCTTCCCAAATTGGGAAACATGATAATATACATTGAGATTGCGCAAGCCACTGCTTGACCTAGAGTGAAATATTGCATATCTCCAGCGTTGACACCATTATTAAAGTGAAGAATGCCTGAGAGTCGGATGTTGTAGGGGTTTTGCCCAAGTGTCACTGTGTTGGAGGGGTCTCCGAGATTGATGCAGTACCAGAACTTCTTGACGAGGAAATACCACTGGATGGTGAAGGCGAGCATGATAAAATTAAGGGTCATGCCGCTGATAGAAAACTCTTTGAGGTAGACACTAAGAAGTCCAAAACCTGGGTAACGAAACATCTACCGACGAGAAGGAGCATGATGAGGTAGACTGCAACAAGGAGACCGTTCATGTCGGAGTAGCCGACTTGGGCGGGATAGCCTTCGTGGAAACCGTAGATGATAGCGAAGAAAACTTCCATAACGAGGGCGATCACAGCGAAAGACTTGAGAGATCTGTCCACTGCCATTTGAAATAAGGATTTTATCTAATCAATAAAATCAATTCATTTTTATTTATTAAGCTATGCAGAGTAGCATTATCACAATTAAAATAGCCAGAAAGGCGAGTTTTGTTGAGAATGTAGAAGGAGGGCGAGACAATCCAAACGAAAGGGAGGAAAGGTTCGTGGAAGTCAAACAAATATGTCTCGTTCAGCCACGCAACGATCGAAAGACAAGTTTAATGAGTGAGCGATGCTTTTTCTCTTTTTCTTTGATTTTCATCTGATACCTCTTTTGTACTATCTTGTCTGATGTGAATTGATTTATTTGTGTCCTTGCTGATCTAGCTACAAAATATTAATAGTATATATAAATATTCGATCGATTCGATTCGTAAAACAATGACTTAATTAAACGTTTATTCATCTATTATGACGATGCTTCAAATTTATATTATTTGAATAATATTAAAGCCACAGATTTGTCAGGCAAATCTACCCGATTCAGATCATTTATAATACAAATAACTAGCAATGCGCAATGTACTAGCCTTAGCTAAACTGCTTGAGGGGTGCTACGGTGGAGAGAAAGTCGACTAGTTCTAAGATTGTCATGCTCAAATCCGAAAAATAACAACATAAGAAGTATGCGATGTGCCAAAGCCCATCAAAAAACAATGCTTTTGTGCAGTCTCCTTCGATATAGGCAAATTTAAGCCGGAATACTTTACCCACCATCAATGACAGAATTAAATATGGCAGTGATCCCACTAAAAATCTTTTCTTAAGATTAGCATTTACTTCAACCAATCAAACCCAGTCTCCTAAACTTCCCCTTTCAACCATCTCGAATGATATCCTTGTTATTTTGCCGTTTAGAGTTCGTCATTATTATCTGATTTCAATCAGAGCAATATTCAGCAATTTGATACTTTTTATCAAATAGCCCACGAGAATGAGCATCAAACCGGAATCTTTTTGATTACTCCATCTGTAGTTGCAGGAAAAGTATTGATTGTTATATTCATATACTGCGAATATTCTATTTAGAACAGCATGGAAAAGAGTATGATTAACAGCAATGCTGATGCCGATTTAGGCCTCACTGAGGAGCAGATGCGCAGGATTGAGGAGAGGTTCAGGGAGAGGTCACGTAACGAACATAAGCGGTCTATTGACAAGCGAAGTAGTATTAAGATCAAAAGCACGGTCAAGGAGGCAGTGCCCATGACGAGGTAGGAGATTGATCTTGTGTAATCTTGGGCCAATTTGTTAGAAAATGTAGAACAACATGTCGAACTTATTGATGAGTTATGCCAGAAGAAGAAGATTAACTTTCTAAATTAACTCAAAGGCAAGATAAGTACTGAAGAGTATAAAATGTTCCTGTCAGGATTGGAGCTGTACAAACTGCCGGAGGGGGGCAGATTGCAGGAGTAGGGAAAGTACCACAACTATCATTACATAATTATTGAGGGATGCATCGCTGCCTACCGCGAGAAGAAGGCCAAGGAGGAGTAGAAGGAGCTGGTCTAAGCATTTGAGTACGAGATCGGGGAGGTGCTTATTTCCAACACTTTGCAGACTCACAAATCTAACCCCTACACCAATCGAGCTAAAAGATTATCGTTGCTATTGCGATTCAGCGAGGAGACGTTTAACAAACATTTGAAAAGAGTCTGTCAGAAGGAATTCGATGAATTGGCCTCTGTTTTGAGCCATAATCTGCTTTTTAGGGGGATTACAGCACTGGAAATGAAGAAATACCTACCTTATTGTTCCTTCAGCAGATTTAAATACAATGATCTGGTCTATCAGGAGGAGGACAGGATCATTCAACTGTTTATTATCCTCGAGGGATAAGTGGAGATCAGCTACGAAAAAGATGAACGCAGCAATCAGAATGCGAAGAATAGTTTAGCTCCTCCTTTAGGCAGTCCTAACCTCTATAGACTTAGCCATTAATATAAGGAAAAGAAAGAGATAAAGATCGTGAGAGTGGGAAAGGGATAGCTGTTCGGACTATAATCTGCGTAGGTGTACGAGTAAAACTATTACCAACACCACGTTCGGGTTACATCAAACGTCTTGAAGGTGTTGTCGATGAGTCTGTAGTTGCTGTATGAAATTTAAACTTAAAATCCCCTTCTTTCTTAAAATATGCAAGCTTACCTTAAAAAAGTGATGAGTATGCATGCTAGACTGCTGGAAAGACATCACAATGCGACTACACTGGCTCCTATTAAAAAGAAGCCCAAGAAGAACAAGAAGAAGAAAATAAAAAGAAAACCAGAAATATCATTGGAGTGGTGGGGACTGGCTGAGAAGTTGGAAGGGTCCAAGAAGTATCGCATGCCCACTCCTCCCAAGAGCAAGTCTCAGCAGAACCTTATCAGAAAGGAACCACTACTTTTGCAGCAGCGCACTAACAAATTGGACTATTTTAAACGCAGACTTTTCGAGGATTAAATTGAGGGATTAGAGGAGGCAGAATAGAAGGAAAACGGATCACCAACTTACCCCTCAGTGCTAATTCCCAAACTGCAGAAGGTCAAGATCCAGATGATAAACCCCAAACCAAAGGTGATAAATAACGCATAGCGTATCAAGCGTAAACTGGTGGACTATGCCAAAAACGGGTAGGTTTTCTGCGATAAGCTGCAGCTATAATGATAATCGTATTTATTGTCTGTATTCATTCTCATGGATTAGGCTAAATAAACAGGGATAACATCTCTTGTCCAATTTGATTAAAATTATTAAGATAAAATTGGGAAATCATGTTACTCCACTCATCTTGAGTATTGCTTAGCTATGAAGAAGATTCCTGCTGAGACGAGAGCGAGGACTGTTCTCACTCGATGTAAGCGAACCCAACTTTATATCTTTTTTATCACTGGTTACTTTAAAGATTACGGGAGTTCTGACTAGTGAGTTGCCTCCAGGATACTCTCGAGTTCGTTACAAGTGGGTACCATAGTTACAATCGTAAATGGGAGAGGCACAGCTAAAGTAGCGAACCCATAAAGCCACGTGACCTCTTTTGTTTTATAGTAGGCGGCAACTGCGGCTAATCCGCTTATTATAGCCATATATGGCATGGTTGCTCTTGTGAGACGCCAAACTTTGGCCCAGTGTCTGAGCTGCATCTTTGTATTTTAAAGTTGCGCTCTGACGTATGGATCTAACTCACCCATGAACAGTGCCGATCCTGCAAACAGCAGAGCAAAAAAGCTAGGCGCTTCCAAGAGCAGTTCCCTTCCCAAATTTTCGATTTCCCTCGGCATTAAAATAAATTATAACATGAATTCTTGCCAGATAAGTGAACGCTTCCCTTCTTCATCAAGGCCCATCCGCACCTGAATATCTTCGATGAATTATCAAATGGTTGTGTATTAAACTTCATCTGCCTTTGTTTAATAATCCTATTATTATATGGTTATATTTCTGCATGAGAAGAAAATATTCACTAATAGGTCATAAATATTATGGGGAAATTAACCAATTATCATGTCAGTTCGCTGTTTTGGAGTATTGCTTGGCTACGAAGAAGACTCCGACTGAAATTAGGGTTAGGACCGTTCTCACTCGATGCAAACTAACCCAGCTTTAGAGCTTCTTTAGCACGGGTTCTTTTAACGATTCGGGAATTTCTGGTTCGTGGGTTGTCTCCAAGATTCTGTCTAGTTATTTGGTTGTGGGCATGATCATCATCATCGTATAGGGTACAGCCGCAGTTAGGGTTGCAATCCCGTAAAGCCACATGACCTCCTTTGTTTGGTAATAGGCAACCCCTGCGGTTATGCCGCTTAATATAGCTACATATGGCATGGTTGCTCTTGTTAGCCAGTACACCTTAGACCAGTGTCTGAGCTGCATCTTTGTATTTTAAAGTTGTGCTCTAACATGTGGATCTATCTCACCCATGAATAAGGCTGAACCAGCAAATAGCAAGGCGAAGGTGCCAGGTGCTTCAAAAAGCAGTTCCCTTCCCAAATTTTGAATTTCCCTCGGCATGCAATAAAATAGTTAATCTGTTGAAGATAGTGATATGAAATAAGCGAGCTCCCCCCTCCTTCTGAAAAGTTTATGCCCTTTTGTATATCTTCGATGAATTGATCAACTTTCAGATAATTGAATTACATTTGTCATTATACAATCATACTAGCTTTAATTTATTATATTTACTGATATTTTATTGAGAATATACATTTTAAGTTTCAATGCATAAAGGATCGTCAATCATCCATCTATCATGTCAGTTTGAGCTTTTGGAGTATTGTTTGGCGATGAAGAACACTCCTGCTGAGGCGAGAGCTAGGGCTGTCCTCACTCTATGCCGATGAACCCAGCTTTGGATCTTTTTTAGCACTGGTTATTTTTGTGATTCGGGGAGTTCTGGTTCGCGGGTTGCCTCCAAGATATAAGTGATTCCTCCCCTATTCTAAAAAATTAAAGCCAATCTGAATCCATTGAAGGTTTGTTTTATTTTCCCTAAATTAAATTACTTCTTCCATTATATAATCATCCTAGCATTATATCATTATATTTTTTCTGATCGAGAGCTTGGATATTCTTTAAAAACAGGAATATTATTAGCAATTAACAAACTATCATTTGTCAGTTGGGGGATTTGGAGTACTGCTTGGCCACGAAGAAGATTCCAGCTGAGGCCAAAGCGAGGATTGCTCGTACTCGGTGGAGATTCACCCATTTTTTCAGTGATTTTACCACAGTTTATTTTTCAGACTCTGCAATTTAGGGATCATGAGTAGATGCAAGTACTCCCTCAAGGTATTTGTTGGTCGGCATGATGGCAGCAAACGTATAAGGTATAATGGAGAATAGGGTAGCCGCTCCCCAAAGCCAAGCAGTTTATTTGGTCTTAAAGTAGGCTCCCACAGCTGCTCCGGTTCCAATGACTGCGACAATCGGCATGGTTGCCTTTCCCACGCTATACATCTTGGCCCAATGGGTGAGCTGCATCTTCTTATTTTAAAGTTGCGCTCTGACCAATGGGTCTAATTCACTCATATAGAGTGCTGAGCCTGCGAAAAGGCAGGCAAAAGCAGTTGGCACTTCAAAGAGCAGTTCCTGACTGAGATTATTGATTTGTTTTGGCATAGAAAGTATTGTAAATAATAGCCATAATTTTAAAATTTAAAATTTAACAGACTGACCAATTCTAATATCAATCTTCATTATCCTATCTCCAACCCTAGACAAAGGTTTATTAATTTCTATCAATTGATAACTCATGGCTCCCTATTTCTTAGCTAATCTAATCTGTTCAGTTACACTTGCTTAGTGATCTCAATGGTCTCATGATTGATTATCAATTCCCTTTCAGGTCAATAACCCTTACAAAGATTGTGGTTATTTGAATATCAAAAGTTTATGATTGAAATTATTAGGCTTATAAAGAGCGTATAAATAAAAAGGATGATAATCAATAACAATGGCTATCAGCCGCGAACCTTCCCCATAGCCAACTCGCCACCTCCTTTTACACCTATCACCCAAGATCAACTCAGAATTAAGCCCGTCCCTCCGTTTAAAACTTTCGATCAGTACCAAAAGACTAATGTGCCTAAAGTATAAGCGAACCATTCCAATCCCTACACTCGGGCACCCACCAGCCACTCCCTTAACTCGAACACCAAAGCTACTACCATTAAGCAAGCTGGGTTTAATAAACTGGATAGTATGGCAAGAACTACGGTTACATACCTTAAGGAAGATATAGTTAACTAGCCAATGGTAAAAATGAATAGCGTCATCCTTAAAGCAGACCCACTGGCGCAAAGCATGGTGGGGCCGTCTACCCCCTTCAATCGATCCATTTTTGGATTAAATCGAAACCAACAAAAATAGTAAAATGACGAGGACATTTAACCCGCCCCTAAAAAAAGAAGATAATCTGTCGATATGGGTTTAGCTGCTCGAAGCGATCGTCCCCACGAGACTTTACCCTTCCTGCGAAGGACTCAAGATCCTAAGGACTCCAAGGAAAGCAAGGAAGAAAACCCTCAGTAGAAGCCCTAATAAAAGCCTAAATAAAAGCAATCCACCCAAAAAACGTACTCCTAAAATTCTAAACAAAACCTGTTTTAATTCTTAAAAAAGAGGAAGGAAACCCATGCTGCTGATCTTTCCCTCTCAATGATCGTGGCTCCTCAGACTTGTAAGAGTGTTCAGCAATTTGGTAACACGCATTTCGGATACAGAAAGTCTGATTTTAATGGAACTGGTTACAAAACTGCAGGGGAGGTAAAATCTTCTGAGGAAGTACCTGTGTTTGAATCACCCAAGAAACCATCAGCAAATGGAGGCAATTTTAACTTCGAGTTCAAGAAGAAAAAGGGAAACGAAAGTATTGAACAGGCTGTTATTTACTCAAGCTCGACTGTGACAAGTCCTTCCAAGCAGCAGCAACCTATGAGCCGACGCAGGAATAGTATTCCCCAGAGATAGATTAGGTTGAGTGATTTCTAGTTGTTGGATAAACTAGGTAAGGGCGCTTTTGGATAGGTCTTCATGGCTCAAGAGAAGAACATAGGCTTCATCTGCGTCATTAAGAAGATGTCAAAGCAGAGGATACGAGATACTAAAGTCGAGGAACACATTCTGAGGGAGATTAAAATCCAGTCCTATCTCAATCATGGCAATTTAACTGCTCTTTATGGATATTTCCAAGATGAGGAGTATCTATACCTAGTACTGGAGGCACTGCCCGACGGCAGTTTGCAGCAGGTAAAAAAGAAGAGAAAACTTCCAGAAAAAGAGACTGCCGCCATAGTGAAGCAGGTCAGTTAGGGGTTAAAATGCATGCACGAAGAGTATATCATACACAGAGATCTTAAACCTGAGAATCTCTTCGTAAATGAGGTACCATTCCCCTTATTCAGGACTTAATCAAAATAGGAGATTTCGGATGTTCAATCTACAATCACAACCTAGCAATGCGGAACACCGTTGTGGGATGCCTCTAATATTCCTCTCCTGAACAACTCAGTAAGTAGGGATACACCGAAAAAATCGACTCTTGGAGTTTAGGTATTTTGACCTACGAACTGTTATTCGGCAAATCTCCCTTCGAGAGCGATATCATTAAAATAACTAGGAATAAGGAACAAAAAGCTGAGCTTTCAGATCTGGTGTTTCCAGCCAGCACTCCCATCAGCAACGATACCAAAAATTTTATCGAGAATCTGCTGTCCTAGAACCCTGAACAGCGGATGGAGATGGACGAGGTGCTAAGGCACCCCTTTTTGCGCGACTAGATGAGCAAAAAGCCTGTGACCTATGAATTTTTTTGAGTGCTGTTGTGATTTATTTGGAATTTCAGTATATTTGTGGATTTGACGTTTATATGTATGGGTTCATCATCATTTCTTCTCCTCGTTTTTGTTCACCACCTTTCCGGCAGCGTCTCTCTGCACTCGCTGAGGGGGTTGTCTGTTCTTCCTGTCTTCGTTGGACCTGACTTTGACTATTCTGGAGTGGATTCCGCAGCCGATGCAGTACTGCATCTTGATGTACAGTTTGGGGATGATATAAGTCTCGAAAGCTCTGTTTTCTTCGAGATCCTTCTTGGATGAGGCATCGACGATGTCACGAATGGTGAAACGTTTGACTGCCTTATCCTTAGGGCAGAGTCGTCCGCAGTTGACGCAGACGATGGTCTTGACGAATCCGCGGTTGTTTTTATTGCGGCCGTGGTTTCTTCTCTTGACTACCATGTGGCTAATATTTATCTAATTAATATAAACGAATAATAATAATATTACTTAGTCAAGACCAATAATATTCAAAGTAGGCTTAAGATAAAGACAACTTGATAATTAATGACCAGTTCGGATAATTTGACTTATTTGGTGATGCTTATCAATCAATCATCGAATACCTCGCTGTTGCCCTCCTTGAACTGCTCTATCTTCTGCATCTGCTTCAGTTTCTTTGATCCCAGGTTGCCGTTTGAAAAGATGGAGCACATCTCGTTCCAGTTCTCCCCCAACTGCTGATTGTTGACTTTATTCCTTATCGCAAACTCCTTGAAGTTTTAGTTGAACTTCTCCACTTGCTTCCTAAAGTAGTCTGAACTATTATCGAATAGCCGACTCAGGTAGAAAGAGTAGTTTATCTTCGATTTCTACACCTACACAGATTACCGAGGCAGCATTATCCTGAACGCCTCACTCCTCTCGTGGATTGAGGATTTGGGGATAAATGCAATGTCCTTCTTGGGAATTTACCAGCGATTCGGATCGTGCAACAGGAATATCTTCTCCTTCTTGGCATCTAACTCGCTCTTCATGGTCAGGTACGCCTTCTCCACCAACTCCGTCCTTTCAAAAAACTCCTTAAAACCCATGTAGGACTACCGGGCGTATTTGAAGAAAGTGTTGAAGTTGACCTCTAGTAACTCTATCTCACTTTTTATGTTGTTGCCCCACTCAATGGTCAGGTTGTTTAGCTTTATGTAAATCTAGTTTAGATGGGTCATCCCTGGACACTTGGTTATTGTCTATAATTAGCGTCCTGATTCGTAAAGCTCTGCGAATCTATTGCCTGAGTTATGAGGAGGAATACCCATCTCGTAAAGCTGATTGACTTCGTCTATCTTTTGTGCCTGAAACCTCTTGCTGCCACGTGTCACTTCCTTATAGAGAACTTCGCTTTTCTCTACAAATTTCTTTAACTGCGAACAGTACACCACATTCTCATTTGAAAGCGATATCTTCACAAAACCAGATTCCGTCTCGGTGGAGGCGATTGATTCGAACACCACTTTATTATCCGCCTATATCGCCCAATTTTTACTTATCTCTTCAGCGACTATAGCTTATTGTTGTCCTTCAAGCTTAGAAAACCTTCCACGTAGCGAGAGTTGAACATTTACGGAAGTTTGATGAGATCGTTGAGGAAGTAGCTCAATATCTTCATTCTTTTCTCGATGTGGCGAGCACTGCGCTTGGATGCCTTTTTATTAGGAATTGGAGGGACTATCTGAGTAGGGTAGAATTTCTTTAAGGTGTTCCGCAGCCAAATAAAATCGCTGTACCTCCTGCCCACACACCATCCCAGACCTTGTGTTGCGACTTGAAACTCGATGTAGCTGGTGGTGCCGAGTCCAAGTAGTCCTCCTGCATACTTCCTCTCGGGGCTATATGATTTTTGTCTTACTTGCTGACTTCTATCCTAATTTTATTGACCTGTTCGGGAGTGTATCTATTGCTGATTTTGATGCATTTGTTGCTGATTTCAAACTCTTCCTCGACAACAGGGGGACTGTACTCTTTCTTCATAGTTGAATGGATACAAACACGACGGGGGAAGGTTTATCTGAGGCCTTTTGGTGAACGACTGTTTGGGAGAAAGACATATTGACTGGGTTTTCAATGATGTTGCTTTCTTTCTCATCGATGAACATCTTAACAACTTCTTGGAGTTATTCCATTGAACAGCGGTCAATGTCGGAGTCGATGTTCAATTTTTTATTGAGGTAGAGGATGAACTATTCGGGGTCGTAGTTGTTTTCGAGGACGGCTTGACGGAGATAGGTCTGTTTTGATTTAAGGTCCTACTGCTACATTCTAATTTAAATTATAGGCCGATTTATTGTAGATTGGGAAATCTTAACTTAATTTGGCTTTATTGAGAGCGAGAGAGTCAGGCATAATGAGCATGATGCCAGAGCAAAGATGATATAGTAAGCTCCTTTTATTTTAAAATTCGTATAAATTCTTATTATCCATAATCTTACATGAAGAAATTACCCCCCGTAGCCAAGTCCAGCCCCTTTGCTTTCTTAAAGGAAGGGCACGATTTGGAGTTCTAACAAGCAATGAACAGCATTGACACAATGTATACCGACATCTTCCAGAGTGATGACCAACTCAACTCCATCTTCGAGGGTCTAA
>Ga0302274_10001645_pt1 | contig 21230 bp, 11 predicted proteins | sample III_Bog_N2_1_FD_198755 | JGI IMG/M metagenome (GOLD analysis project Ga0302274, IMG submission 198755) | Peat permafrost microbial communities from Stordalen Mire near Abisko, Sweden - III_Bog_N2_1 | ecosystem: Environmental > Terrestrial > Soil > Wetlands > Peat | place: Sweden: Abisko...
TCGAACACATCCTCGCGCATAAGGATCGAGCAGAACCACACCCGGATCGAAATGATTGATAGGGTCGGCCGTCGAAGGACTTCCACGCATCCTGTATCCATACTGGATTCCAGGATCGATCCCTCCGACAAAGGCGTGCCATATGTTTCCGCTGCGATTCACCCGCGGGTCGAGAGGAAACTCAACGACCGGATCCTGAACTCCAACCCGGTAGAGTACGAGCGTCACTCCGGCAGCGCGTTCGGAGAATACGGAGAAGTTAATGCCTCCGCGCTGGATTGTCGCTCCCAAGGGCAGCGCGTTGCCGCGTGCAAACTCGAAAGCGGGGCTGATGATGTCGAGAAAGTTGTTTTCCTCGCTAGCCTCCCCAACCACGGCCCCAGACGGGATGAGGATCTTAGTCTGCAACGGACTTGATCCCCCATATATCGCGAGCATATTCCGCAACCGTGCGATCGCTGGTAAATTTCCCGCTTCTGGCCACGTTCAGGATCGCCTTTTTGGCCCACGCAGAAGGATTCTCGAAATCGCCGCTGGCGCGCTCCTGCGCATCGACGTACGAGTCGAAATCTGCCAGATGGAAGTAGTAGTCACCTTGATCGAGCAGGGCGGACACAATCGGCTGAAAGAGGCCGGGCTCGTCAAGACTGAAACGATTCTCCCGCAGCGCATCCAGTACGCGACGAATGCGCGCGCTCGAGTGATAGCAATCCCGCGGATTGTATGCTCCGCGACGATCTTCAATCTCTTCTGTCTTCAAGCCAAATATATAAATATTGTCCGCGCCAACTTCTTCCATGATCTCGACGTTGGCGCCATCTAAAGTCCCAATCGTCACGGCGCCATTCATCGCGAATTTCATGTTTCCGGTGCCAGAAGCTTCCATGCCCGCCGTCGACAACTGCTCGCTGAGATCCGCCGCTGGAATGATTTTCTCTGCCAGACTTACGCGGTAATCCCGCATGAAAACGACTTTCATCCGGCCGTCCGCACGCGGGTCGTCGTTCACGACCTTGGCGATATTGTTGATCAGCTTGATGATGAGCTTCGCCATCCAGTACCCCGGCGCGGCTTTGCCGGCGAAGATATGGGTTCGGGGCACGATGGGATGGATTCCTTCATCCACCAGCGCGAGATAGGAATGCATTACGTGCATAGCATTCAAGAGTTGCCGCTTGTATTCGTGGATTCGTTTGACCTGCACATCAAACATAGACGCGGGATCTACCATTACCCGTTCGTTCTGGTAAATGAGGCGGGCGAGTTCTTCTTTATTGCGGCGCTTCACCGCGAGAAATTCCTGTTGAAATGGCGCCTCTTTCGCATACACCTCCAAACCTTTAATCTCATTGAACTGCTTGACCCAGTTCTTCCCTATCGACCGGTCGATGAGTTCTGCGAGCCCTGGATTACAACTTGCCAGCCATCTGCGGTGAGTCACGCCGTTGGTTTTGTTGTTAAATCGTTCCGGCCATAACTGGTAAAAGTCGGGGACCAGCCTGGCCTTGACGAGCTCCGAATGCATGGCCGCGACGCCATTCACGCTGTGGCTGCCGACGATCGCCAGATTCGCCATGCGGACTTCACGCTGCCCACCTTCACTGATTAACGACATCCGGCCCGCTCGCGCCCCATCGCCGGGAAATTTCTTCTCCACTTCCGCGAGAAAGCGCTGATTGATCTCGTAGATAATCTGCAGATGGCGGGGCAGCACCCGCTCCAACAGACTTACGGGCCACTTTTCCAGCGCTTCCGGCAACAAAGTATGATTGGTGTAGCCGCAGCAGGCTTGCGTTACCGTCCATGCGCGATCCCACTGCATGGCGTATTCATCCACCAGAATTCGCATCAGTTCCGCGACAACCAGCGCAGGATGCGTGTCGTTCATTTGAAATGCAACGTAGTTATGGAGAGCCTCCATACTGGCATTCGGCCGGTCTAACTGATACTGCCGTACCGTGTCGCGCAAGGCGCAGGCGACCATGAAATATTCCTGGATGAGCCGCAGTTCCTTCCCGGCAGCCGCTGCGTCTGAGGGATACAAAACCTTGGAGACGGTTTCCATCGAGATCTTGCTTTCGACTGCTCGAACGTAGTCACCCTCGTTGAATATCTTCATGTCGAACTCATCCGACGCGCGAGCCGAATAGAGGCGGAGATAGTTCACTGTTCGTCCGCTCAGACCGGCGACAGGAATGTCATAGGGAACGCCGACGATGACTTGCCAGTCGACCCACATGGGGTTGTAGTGGCCATCTTTGTCGTGACCGTGTTCGATACGGCCGTACAGGGGTATCGTGCAAGTTTCACTCGCCCGTTCAATTAACCAGGGGGAGTTGTGACTAAGCCACTGGTCCGGTTTTTCTTTCTGATATCCATTTTCAATTTCTTGTTTGAAGAGGCCAAACTGATAGTTAATTCCGAACCCGTACGCCGGCATTCCGAGCGTCGCAAGCGATTCGATGAAACACGCAGCCAATCGGCCGAGCCCACCATTGCCAAGGGGCGCATCGTTCTCCGAGTCGGCAATCTCGCTTAAGTTGAAACCGAAGCCGGTTACTGCCCGCTCAGCTTCCTTCGTCAGCCCGAGATTGAAGAGATTGTTGCGGAGAGATTGCCCAATCAAGAACTCTGCGGAGAGGTACACCAGGCGTTTCGCGCCACAGCGCTGGAAGCGTTTTTGCGTTTCGACCAAGCCATCAATCAAACGGCCCCGGACAGCATGGGCCAGGGCGTGAAGGATGTCCTGCCGGGTGGCCTTGGCTTTCGATTTTCCAACTGTGTAGTGCAGATGATACTCAATGCTCTCCATGAGAGCATTGCGGCTGACCGCAGCCTTGGCAGGGGACATGAACACTCTCCGATGGATCCTCCACTCTATCGTTTTGAAAGTTTCTGGATGAAAGAGGAGTTAAGATCGTTAATCGGTATTGCATTTCGCACACCAACTTGATGTGCGAGATGGCGCGGCGTTCAACGTTAACCTCGACGCGCATACTTCATCTGTCATGTACGTATTCGAGACAGGTGTCTACAACATGGACATCGTCGTCCTAAGAAGGCAGACGGCATGACACGATACGCGCGATCAACCATCCCCACGAAGGTAGAATCGCTGTCTCGATACCGGACATCGTTGCGGAAAGCCTGCAACCGTCTACCGAAAAACTAAGCTGTTCAGTATCTGAAGGTCAGCCGGAAAACTTAAGCAACCTTCGATTTCATGCCTTTCGGCCAAATCTCTCATGAAGGTTCTCGAAATGCTACAGGATGACCTACGGGCTGCCGCGGCATGGCTGCGCCTCCCAGAATCGAGCGAATTCCTGACCATCGGCACGGGGTTCAAAACTTGCGATGTAAAACGTCTGCTGGATGCAACTGTGGTCCAACGGGACGAAAGCAAGGGCTCGCTCCCAGCACAGACACTCGCGACCCACTTCCCGGACCAGCCCCTCTACCCGAAAAACGTGAGGAGCCGCGAGTTCATCAAGTGCTGCACGTGTATATATGGGGCTCGAATGCGGACGGTTGCATGTTCTCTCAGCAGGCCAGGGTGATCAACATCAGCGGGCGCGGCGCTCTTCTGGTGGATGTCGACCACAAGTTGCGGTCCTGTGATCTCATCGGCCTCCGATTCAAAGAAAACGAGGCCCGCTTTCGCGTGGTTTGGACCTGCGATCGGGAAGTAACGGGAAAATATCGCGTGGCCGTGCAGCGGGTGGAAGCAGACGCTTGTCCTTGGACCGACATTTTGGCACAGAGTCTGGGCAGCTCCGCGCACTCATGATCAGCAGCTACAACTTTCAATTGGTTGCTCTGTCGCTGGCGATCTCAGTCTGCGCGTCTTACACGGCCTTTGATCTGGCGAGCCGAACCCGCGAGGTCGGGGGGCGGCTCCGTCTGGCTTGGCTGTTCGGAGGCGCGACCTGCCTCGGCCTTGGAATTTGGAGCACGCATTACGTGGGAATGCTGGCGCTCCACCTCCCCGTTGAAGTTCGCTACGACTGGCCCTTGGTTCTCTGGTCGCTGGTTCTGGCGATTCTCGCCTCGGGAATCGTTTTGTTCGCGGTTAGCCGCAAACTCGATTCTTGGCTCTATCAGACGTTGATCGCCGTGGGCATGGGTTCGGGAATTGGATCGATGCACTATGTCGGCATGGCTTCGATGCAAATGCAGGCCACTTGCACGTATGACACAAGGGTAGTTGCGCTTTCCATGGCGTTTGCGGTTTGCGTCTCCTGGATCGCCCTCAGCATTTTTCGCCGCTTTCACCGTCAGGACGCGCCTACTTTCCGCAAAGCTTTAGGCGCCGTTGTTATGGGCATCGCCATCGCGGGAATGCACTACACCGGTATGGCGGCCGTGAGGTATTCGGCAAACCCAATGGTTCACCCGAGTGCTCACCAGATCAGTCCCTCCGTGTTGGGCGCGGCTGGAGTTGCGGTCGTAACACTATTTGTTCTGTTCGCCGCCATCATCAGTTCCGCTGTGGACCGGAGGTTTTCCCGCTACATTCTGTCCCTCGAATCGAGCGATCGCCGCTATCGTCAGCTGTTCGAGCGCACTCCCGCGGGGGTTTACCGCAGTACGTTGGATGGACACATCCTCGAAATAAACGAGGCCTGCTGCAAGATTTTAGGTTTCACTTCTCGCGAAGAAGCGCTTACGCAATCCACGGCAAATCTTTATTTTTCTGCTGCGGATCAAGAGGAATTCTTCCGCTTGATCCAGCAACAGGGTGCTGTCACAAATCAGATCGTCCCCCTCCGCCGGACCGACGGCCGACCGGTATGGGTCCAAGAAAACGCCACACTGGTACAGTCTTCTGACTTCCCTGCCCCAGTGATCGAAGGCGCGTTAGTCGATGTCACTGCGACTCGGACGGCGCAGGAAGAGCTTGCCCAAAGCGAAGCGAAATATCGCTTCCTGGCGGAACGCGTTCCTGGCATAACGTACATTTCGGAACTCGGCCCACGCGGCCGGTGGAGGTACGTCAGTCCGCGTGTTTCTCAGGTGCTTGGCTTTACTCCAGAGGAATGGACCGTCGGTTCTGGCATGTGGCTCACTCAGGTTCATCCCGATGACCGGGAGAGAGTCTTCGCGATGGAACTTGAGCCACGAGCCCAAGGCGACAAGTTACAAGTGGAGTATCGAGTCATGGCCCGCGATGGAAGTTCCGTCTGGGTCCGCGACGAGGCCATCATCGTTCAGGATCAAGCCACCAATGAACTGTTGATGCAAGGCTTCCTGCTGGACATTACCGAGAGGAAGCGAGCCGACGTGGAATCTGAAAAAGCCCGGGAAGCAGCAGAAGAGGCGAGCCGGGCCAAGAGTACGTTTCTGGCCAACATGAGCCATGAGATTCGGACTCCACTCAATGGCGTTCTTGGCACAACAGAGCTGTTGCTCGATTCGGAGTTGAATGCCGAGCAGCGCGAACTTCTCCTCATGGCGAAGTTCTCCGGGGAATCTTTACTCGGCGTGATCAACGACATTCTCGACTTTTCGAAAATCGAATCCGGCAAAATGGAACTCGATAGCGTCGACTTCAACTTGCACTCTTATGTGACCGACACCATCAAGATGATGGCTCTCCGCGCCAACACCAAGCACTTGGAACTGGTCTGCGAGATCGAACCGGACGTCCCCGAGAACGTCGCTGGCGATGCCGGACGTTTGCGGCAGATTCTTGTGAACCTCATCGGGAACGCGATCAAATTTACCGAGAAGGGCGAAGTTTCATTGAAGGTGAAACTTCAGGCGCAACGCGCGGGCTCTCTCGATCTGGAATTTAGCGTCGCCGACACGGGCATAGGAATTCCGATCGAGCAGCAACAACGAATCTTTGAAGACTTCTCACAAGCCGACGGTACCATCACTCGCACGTTCGGGGGAACCGGACTGGGGTTGACGATTTCACGTCGCTTAGTGCAACTCATGGGAGGCCAACTCGCCGTCGAGAGCACTCCGGGTGAGGGCAGCACTTTTCACTTCACCATACTGCTCTCTTCCAGCAACACTGCCACGGCGCAAGTCAGTCAGCCATCCCGTTCGGTTCTTCAACAAGTGCCGATCTTAATTGTCGACGACAATCGAACAAACCGACATTTGCTGATCGAAATGACTAAGTCCCTGGGAATGTTGCCCCAGGGCGTTGAGAGCGCAGCCGAGGCGCTTCAGGTTCTAGGCCAGTTCGCTGATTCTGGCTCTCCGATCCCAGTCGCGATTCTCGATGTTCAAATGCCCGACATTGACGGATTCCAGTTGGCTCGCGAGATTCAGAGTAATCCCTCGCTCGCGGGGACGATTCTTCTAATGCTCACTTCCGTGGGACAGCAGGGAGATGGGCGGCGTAGCCGCAATCTGGGCATTGCCGCGTATCTTACAAAGCCAATCTCCAAGTCAGAACTCTTGCAGGCACTTGTCACCGCTATGGATCGAAATCACACGTCCAAGCCGGCTTCCCCGGTGGTTCAACCAGCGACCAGGACTTCGGGACAATCCCTGCGCATCCTGGTTGCCGAGGACAATGCCGTCAATCAAACAGTGATCGTACGCATGCTCGAAAAATTAGGCCACGTGCCAGTGCTTTCCTCCAATGGCCGCGAGGCGATCGATCGGCTGAAGGAAGACCCGTTCGATCTAATTCTTATGGATGTACAGATGCCCGAACTCGACGGCTTCAGCGCCGCGGCCATCATTCGCCAGGACGAGCCCGTCCCGGGTCGTCGAATTCCCATCATTGCTATGACTGCCCATGCCATGAAAGGCGACCGCGAACGTTGTTTAGCCGCTGGAATGGATGGCTATATCTCAAAGCCAATCAGCATTACAGAAGTCGAGACTACGATCGCGTCGTTCTTCGACCCGGCGTCCCCGTCGCCAGCGTCGAGTACGCCTCTCTGGAATCGTGCGGCCTTGCTCGATCGAATGGGCGGGGATGAGAGTTTGTTAAATGAAGTAATTCAGGTCTTCCTTGCGGAATCGCCGCACCTGATCGCTCGCATGGAACTAGCCGTCGTCAATCACGACGGCGGTGAAATCGAGCAGGCGGCTCACTGTCTCAAAGGGGAATTGGGATATTTTACAACTCCGGAAGCGTCGCGTCTCGCGTTACAACTTGAGGAGTTTGGAAGGGCTGGAAGGCTGGAAACTGCTCCTGAACTTCTAGCTACGCTCCGCCAGCAAATGATTGGGCTATGGGAGTCAATCAAAGAACAGCAACGGGATACCACGGCGTCTCAAGTTCTTACCAAGGCCGCTGGCGCAGAATAAGCAACCTCAATCTTCAAGCAGAACTGACTTGGCAAGAAATTCCCATCGATCCCGACGATAGGCTGGCTACCTTCGGGGAGTTCAAGAATGCGCTTTAGCCGCAGCATCGTGCAGCGTTGCGCTGACTTTCATGAGCAACGAACTCCTGGTGAACGGTTTCTCCAGAAACGCCGCGTCCCTTGTCGGCCCACCCCGTAGTGCAACCAATTCGGGCGCATACCCCGACATGAACAGCGATCGTAAATTGGGGCGGGCCCCCGCCGCCATCGCTACCAGGTCAATTCCACTTTTCCCAGGCAATACCACATCGGTGAGCAGCAGATCAATCCGCGGTTCCGGAGCCTGCAGTATGGCCAGCGCTTTCTCGACATTCTCCGCTTTCATGACTTGGTAGCCAGCGTCCTGCAGCACTGTCACAATCAGTTCCTGCAGCGGTTCATCATCTTCCACGATCAGGATTGTTTCCGATCCCTGTGGAAACCTCACTTCTGCATTTGGCGTCGCCAAGGGTTCGGCGAGATCGACGACTGTCGGAAGATAAATCTTGAAAGTTGTTCCTTCACCGGGTTCGCTGTACACGAAGATGCAGCCTCCGCTCTGATTTACGATGCCATAGACGGTCGAAAGTCCGAGACCCGTCCCTCGCCCCACCCCTTTCGTTGTAAAAAAAGGGTCGAAGATCTTAGACTTTGTACTTTCGTCCATCCCGCAACCGGTGTCACTGAAAGCCAGAACGAGATATTCACCGGTTTTGGAGCCGGGATGCCGGGAAACGAAACTCTCGTCCAGTTCGGCTACTCCGGTTTCGATGACGATCTTGCCTCCGTTTGGCATTGCGTCTCGCGCATTAACAGCCATGTTCATCAAGATCTGTTCGATCTGGCCGGGGTCGGCTCGGATGCCGCTAATCGGTGTCCTAGGCCGGAACAATACCTTCACGTCTTCGCCAACCATCCGCTCTAACATCTCGATCATATTGCCGATCAATTCGTTGAGGTCCAGAACTTTTGGAAAGACGACCTGCATTCGACTGAACGCCAGAAGTTGCCGCACCAGGGCCACCGCCTTGAGCGAAGCTTTCTTGATCATTTGCAGATGATTTCCCAGTCGACTTTCAGGAGGGCAAAGATCCAGAGAAAGGTCGGAATAGCCGATAATCACACCGAGGATGTTATTGAAATCGTGGGCAATTCCCCCGGCCAGACGCCCGACCGCCTCCATTTTCTGAGCCTGGAGAAACTGGGCTTCGAGTCGCTTGGTCTCGGTAGCGTCGCGGGTTATGCCCAGCACACATTGCACGCCGTCGATATGGATCATCTCAGCCGAAATATCCGCTTCGCGGATCTCGCCCGAAGATCTTCTGAATTGCGTCTGGTATCCCTCAACCCTGCCACTCGCCGCTAGCCTCCTGATGATTTCGGCGCGATGCGATGGCTGCACGAAAAATCCGAGTTCGTCGGCGGTGTGATTGATGACGTCCCGGCGCTCCCGATTGATCATCTTGAGAAACGCTTCATTCACATCCAGATATCTTCCCCCCTCATAGGTCGACATAGTGATGGAGAGCGGGCTCGACCGGAAAGCCTTGCTAAACATTTCTTCTGAGTGTTGCAGTTTTTTCTCTGCCTGCTTTCGCGCGGTAATGTCGATGTTCGTCTCCAGAAAGCGAACCGGAACCCCCTGGCTGTTCCGGTGCAGCACCCATGCGCTGGAAACGACGATCTCCCTGCCTTCGCGCGTCATCTGCGTGACTTCGCCTTCCCATGTGCCGACTTGATACAGTATTCGCACGATATTCTGCAGGGGTTCTGGAAATTTGGTTTTGAGCAGCTCGTAGGAAACCGCCCCCAACGCCTCTTCGGAGGTGAAACCGTAGATCCTCTCTGCGCCTTTTGGCCAGAATACGATCCGGTTTTCCATATCGTGAACGAATACCTGGGCGGAGGCTAGGGCCTGAGCTTGCTCTCGCAGCAACTGGTTCGCGTTCTCGCGCTCGCTTATGTCGTGTACGATCGCGGAGCACCCCACGATTTCCCCGTCTAGATCACGCACGGGAGAGACAATCAAAGACACTTGGAGACGTGTCCCGTCCTTGTGTTGACGCACGATTTGATCCCGGATGATCAACCGGCCCCCCCGAATCTCGCTCAAGAACCCTAATGCCTCCTCTTGCAACTCTAATGGGATTAGGATTGAGATCGGTTTACCGATGATTTCTCCGGAGCGGTAACCAAATAGCTTTTCCGCTCCTCGATTCCAGCTCATGATGTTCGCATCCAGATCCAGGCTAAACATGGCGTCATCTGACGATGCGACGATGGCCGCCATATCGAAATTGCTCCGATTCCCGCGACGGTGCTCTTGATCAAGTCGATTGAGCCATACCGCGCCCAGCCAAAGAAAAACGGTGAAGGTTATCACTTCCGATACCGTTCTTAGGGCGACACCGGCTTCCGAGCCGTACAGTCCAGCAGATTCACCCCGCCAACGCAGCCATCCGAGGAACGTTGGCACCACGATCGCCAGAGGCAAAATGCGCCGCGCCATCATGCCCCCCAAGTTCTCGCTGGTTAGGGCGCCCGCGAAGCCTGCGGCCGGACGCGATAGAAGCAGAGCGGCGCCCAGCGCGACGAACAAAATTGCGGTGGGCAGGGCCATCGAACGGTAAGGGGTAAGCTCGTAGAGACCGCGAACGCCTATCAGGTAGCCAATGCACGCGACGAATCCGTTCAGGGACGTAAGCAGCGCCAGACTCTGGGATGGATACGGACGCTGATCGCTCATCCATAGCCCGCTCAAACCCAGGGTGAGAAAGCCAAGTGCGGTGGGTCCCGACATGCGCCCAGGGAAGAGATCGCCCGTGGCCTGTAGCGTCTTATGGAGGACGATCGAATCAATGCCCAAGTTAAAGGGGAAGAAATACTCTGCCAGGGTGAGCAAGCCGACCAGCGCAACCGCTCCGCTCAAGACCCGCGACACATCAAGGCGTCGGACCCGCAGTTTCCAGAGCTGATCGTCGGCCGCCTGACTCAGCCAAAGAGATACGCCCGCGAGCACGAAGCAAAGGCCAGTAGTGGGATTCATGGAGGCGAGACCGGTGAAGACGCTGCTGAAGGCGGGAATCCCAAACAACCATCCCAGTAGCGCCAGGCAGCCGATGACGGTGGTCGCCATCCCCACGGAACGAGTGATGACCCGACATCTCGTGACAATGCGGGACCTAACTTGCCGGCTCACAGATGACCTCAACTAAACCTCGAAAGCTTCGTCGCTGCCAAATGCAGCGCGCATTGCCATTCACCCGGGCGGTTTTTTGTCCGAGAACGACTGCGAGAATTTTTGTTCGTAATGTTCGCGAGTAGAGTCCGAGCAACCTTGCCACAAGCGGGCTGATGCTGATAGTCAAGCGCGTCAGGCCGCGAGTCGTTTAGCGAGTTCCGTCGTAGGCTGCTTCGTCAACGTTTCAGAGAGCCGGTTTTCGAAAAACCGTCATTCTAATCCGGTTCGCCTTCCTTGGCGATCTCTCGTGAACAACGTTGTGTCGATGATTGCGAAACGATCCGTGCCCACTTACACGACTCGTCTTCCGGCAGACAGTACTCCCTACCTAACCCGACCCTACGTCTATAAGTAACTGGTTGTCAAGTAGTAACAATAGATGTTTCAGTGTTCTTGGTGGAACGATACGAATGTGCTGTGCCGACGAGTGCCGACATATCGGCACAATGGACTAACTGTCGGCACCGGCGGCCGTCACTTTTTTGGTTAATTGGTCAGGATGTGCCGGAACACCTTACTCCGCAATTTTCATGCGCGAGAGTATCTGATAGATAGTCGCTCGTCCGATCTTCAGTACTTCCGCAGCCCGCGCCTTATTCCCTCCTACAGCCTCCAGGGCGCGCAGCACGTGACGTCTCTCGATTTCTTCCAGAGGCAAGAAAGTCTCATCCACCGATACGGTCTCGGAGAGCGGGCCGCGAAACCTTTCTGGAAGATCCCCGATATCGATTAGATCGCCGTAGGTCATCATGCAGGCATTCCCGATGACGTTCTCCAGTTCGCGAATGTTTCCGGGCCACGCGTAGCTGGCCATTCTCGTCTGCGCTCGTCGCGTCAGACCGGCAATCGGCTTTTTGTATTCGGAAGAAAACTGCGCGACAAAATATCTCTCCAATAAGGGCAGATCCTCCCTGCGGCTGGCCAGCAGCGGCAGTGGGATCTCCACCATCGCCAGCCGGTAGTAGAGATCTTCCCGAAAGTGTCCTTCCTTGACCATAGTTTTGAGGTCTCGATGAGTGGCGGCAATAACGCGCAAATCCACGTCGCGAGGGGTAAGGGATCCCACCCTTTGCACTCGATGATCTTGCAAAACCCGCAGGAGCTTCGCTTGGGCCTGCAGCGAGAGTTCTCCTACCTCGTCGAGGAAGATAGCGCCGCCATCCGCGTGTTCAAACATGCCAGGTTTATCCTGCGTCGCGCCCGTAAATGCACCGCGAACATAGCCAAATAGCTCGGTTTCGACCAGGCTCTCGACCAGCGCCGAGCAGTTACAAACCACGAAATTCCCGCGTGAAGACTGGCTCAAACGGTGCAACGCACGCGCCACCAATTCCTTGCCCGTTCCCGTGGCCCCCGTCACGAGTACAGTCCGGAAGTGGGGCGCGATTCGCCGTATCTTCACGAATACCTCCAGCATCAGCGGACTGCGCCCAACCATGCCTTCGAACTGGTAGACGTCGACCAGTTCCTGGTCGAGCCGCAACGTCTTCTGCCGCCTCGCAGCTTCCGCCAAAAGACTGGCAATTCGACCCCGAAGTTTTTCAATATTGAGAGGCTTAGTTAAATAGTCACATGCCCCTTTCTGAATCGCTTCCACCGCCGATTCGGCGGAGTAATGCCCCGTAATCAGGATCACATCGGTTCCGGGATCGACTGTCATAATGCGTTCCAGCAACTCGATTCCGTTCATCTTCGGCATCATCAGATCGACAAGGACGATCTTTGGCCGAATTCGCAGAAACATCTCCAATCCAACCTCGGGATCCTGTGTGGTGAAGATCTCAACCCCTTCCTGATCGAGTGCTGCGGTAATAAAGTCAAGATTTTCATCGTTATCATCAATAACCAATAGTTTGAGAACGGACTGTCCGCTCATTAAAGGCCCCCTTACAGGACAACTTATTTCGTGAAGCGCTATCTATAACCTACTCCACTCGATGTCGGCATGTCGAAATATCAAAGTTATTTGACCTTCTACGCCTTTGTGCTATGTTAGGCGAAAGCCATCATCCCAGTTAAATCGCTGTTCAGTTGGCATCTTACTTCGTTGGGCCATTTCTTTAGTTACTCGTATTGCTGTATCGTTCTCGAACTACGAGGTTTGTTCCGCTTCGATTAGAAGCGTCTGATTTAGAAAGCCTTTTGGAGAGATTGTGTTTGTATGTTAACTGAGTCGGTTGCGACAATACGCGGATCTACCTGCTTACATTTTCTGTCGGCGATCGACAAAGGAAAAACAGATCAGATCGTCCCTCGGAAAGGTAAAGTTTTTGCGCAAGGGGACGACGCCGACTCCGTCTTTTATCTTCGGAACGGCCGGGTGAGACTCGCCGTAATTTCGCAAACGGGGAAAGAGGCGACCATCGGGATTGCAGGTATCGGAGACTTTTTCGGTGAGGGTTCGCTTGCTGGACAGATGCAACGGGTGCATTCTGCAACCGCGATGACAGATTGCGCCCTTTTGCGTATCGACAAGAAAATAATGGCGAAAGCCCTTTGTCGCGAGCGTCGCCTATGTGATCTGTTCGTAGCCTTTTTGTTAGCCCGGAACATCCGATACGAAGAGGATCTGGTTGATCAGCGTTTCAATTCAAGCGAGAAAAGGCTCGCCAGGGTTCTTGTACTCCTCGCCGGGGGAAAAGAGTACGAAGAGCCATCCGAGGCCGTCTTTCCGAAGATCAGCCACGAAGTGCTCGCTGAAATGGTCGGTACGACTCGTCCGCGGGTCAGCTTCTTCATGAATCGCTTCCGCAAACTAGGATTTATTCAATACCGCGACGGCCTTCGGGTTAACAGCACACTCTTGAGCGTGGTTCTTGGTGACCCCTCTTGCCCATCCGACTCGAGCCGCGCTCCACTGTCATAAAGACGCGTAGTTCTGCGCTGGAGTAAGTTGAGGATAGAAAGCTTGGTATAGCGGTCGGACCGCCCTCCAGACTGCTTACAAGTTCTGGGGCGTTGCGACGAGGGGACGGTACCGAGTCCATTAAGAGCATCCTACACAATCAGCGACGGCGTCTATTGCAGCATGAAAGGCGTCTTGAATGGGTATTTTTTTTCGAGCCATGCATGTAAGACTTTGCGGTCGTGTGGAGAGATGAAGACAAACTCACATCCTGCGGCGCCGTACTCGCGAACCCATACCACACGGGCTTGAATATGAATCTGATTGTTCAATCCCTGCAGTAACACTTGAAACGATAAAATGCTTCCAACCGTCAGAATACGTTTCGGTGCGAGAGCATCATCGGCTTCCGCGTCTTCCACATTGGTTGTGAGCCCCACTCCACCCTCACCGATATTAGTGAGGGTGAGAAGCGCGGCATCGTTGTTCTCGTCTGTGGCGAGGATCGGAGCCATGACAGCAAATCTGGTATATCTCCGGTAATCGAGGAGCATTCTGGAATACGCCGCTTTCACCAATTTCATTGCCGATTCCGGTGTGATCGGTTTTCGAAGAACGAAGTGTACGCCGGGGATGCCCTCGTCTGAGCTCGAGAGTGCGACAATCGTTGGTTTTTGGCGAGTATTCAATTCACCAATCTTCTGAATCAGAGTCACAGAATGCTCCGACTCCAGGTCGACCACGACCAGATCCGTGCTGCCGTCGGTTAACAGCCCCGAGGCCTCCGACAGATCTAGGCAAACATAGGTTTCAATCGAGAAGTCATGGAGAGTTCGGTCCATGGCGGTGAACACTGTGGGGTCGCCGGAGGCCACTAGACATTTAAAAACCAAATCAAGTGTCATAATTCCGCTTTCGTGAACTTAGAGCGTCTTAGGCGCGCGCAATGTGAACTTACTTAGAACCGGAAGGAATTGTTGACTGACCTCAATTCTCGGCGGGTCTCGCCTGGGCAGTGGTCGATTGCTTAAGTCGATCCATTCCTTACGTCGTTCTACCGTTCGATTTGCTCAGCATTCCCGAAACAGCAGTATTCGTGGCTGCGAGTTCAATGTTCTCGACCCGATTCCGTCCATTTTGTTTCGCTGCGTAGAGTCCACGATCCGCCTGATTCAGTAGTGAATTGATATCTCCGGTTGCGTGGTCGGTCGAGACGGCAACACCCATGCTTATGGTTATTTTTGCCGACGCTTGCGATAAATTGATCGGGTGCTCGCTGATTAGGGCGCGTAGCGTATCGGCTCTCGTGAGTGCTCCTACCAAGTCGCAGTCCGGGAGAATCATCAAAAATTCCTCTCCGCCATATCGACCCACACCGTCATAGACGCGGACACTGGATCGGAGCCTTCGGGCAACGGTCCGCAGGGCCTCATCTCCAAAAAGATGACCCATCGTGTCATTCACTCGTTTGAAGTGGTCAACGTCCGCCAGGATTACGCTCAGCGGCTTCCCGATGCGCCGGCTGCGTTCGTACTCGCGTTTAAGAAAATCAACAGTCTCCCCGCGATTCAGCAATCCGGTTAGCGAGTCATGGGTCGCCGCGTACCGCATGGACTCCCGTGCGGTAACCAGTTCTTCATGCAGTCCAATGATGCGTTTGCCCACCAGGAGGCGGGCTTTCAGTTCCAATTGCTCAAAGGGTTTTACCAGGTAATCGTCTGCTCCAGCTTGCATCGCCTCCAACATATCCTTCTTGCCGGTTTTCCCAGTTAAGAGGATCACGTACGAATAGGCATTGCCAGAACCCGCAAGCCGAATTCGCCTGCACAATTCGATCCCGTCGACCCCGGGAAGCAACCAGTCCAATAAGATCAGTTTCGGACAATCGGGCCGCTGCAAAAGCGCCCACGCCTCAGCGCCATCTTTCGCGACGATGAAGGGAAAGCCCCATTCCTTGAGATGGTTGGTCAGGACGGTCCTGTAAACTGGTGAGTCCTCAACAATAAGTATTTTCAATGCTTGCACTCCCAACCACTAGATCCGCTCGGCCCCGGCATCGGCATCGGGGCCGACCACGGCTGCAGCAGTTCCGTCTGTATCTCGCGCACCAGCCTTATTCCGCACACTACGAGAATCGTGCGCATCAGACGGCCGTATCTACGTTTAACACTTTCAGGCCGTCGGCAACTGTTTCTACCCATCGCAGCAAGATGCTGGAGCTGTGTTCGAAATCTAACGACGACTTCTCGATGTAAGCTAAGGCTCCAGCGCCTACCAGTTTTGCTTCGTTTTTCTTCGAAAGGCCGGTCAACACGATCACGGGGATCTGGCCGGTAGATAAGTTCTTCTTAAGAGCCTGTAGCACTCCCGGGCCGTCCAGCCCCGGCAGCATCATGTCTAAGAGGATGAGATCGGGAGGATTGGCATTCGCTTCCCGCAACCCCTTCAGGCCATTCTCTACGCCCACCACGGAGTGGCCCGCCTTCGATAACAATCTTTCAATTGCTACCCTTATAAACCGACTGTCTTCGATCAGGAGAATCTTCAACCGACCCAACCTTCCGCAGCCTGAGGACTCGGCTAGACTTTCGCCTCGTCTTGGGAAATCCAAGAAGATACTATTTCGGCTGCGAAATCCCGCTCGTCTCTGCTGGCGGCATCTCTGCGTTTTCAAGTTTGGCCAACTCCGCCGCCAACCAGTTTTCCAGGCGACCGAGATCGTCCTCAGGGACAAAGGAAAAGCGGATGCCGGTTCGTCCGTTCGCGTCCCCGTTCACGACTTTGCCGGTCACGCGTACGATTGCGCTCTCTTCAGGCAACTCGAAAACCAGCGAGATCTCGCCGTCTTTCTTCATGGGCTGCGTGCAATGAAGTGCGAGTCCACCCACGCTCAGGTCACTGATTCGAGCTTCTATCAGTCCCAGTCCAGAGACCCTCGCAGTCACGGGGATGTCCACCGAAACGCGCGCGGTCCGACGACGCTCTTGTAGCATGGTTCCATAGGCCGCCCGCATGCAGCCGCTGGCGCGACTCAGGTCCACGGGCTTGTAAATCATGAAGTTTGCTCCCACTAAGAGAGCGTGTGTCTCGGAGCCTGCGTCGACCATCGCAACGATCGTGGAATTGCTATTCGGCGATGATTTGCGCGCCGCTCTCACCACGCGAGTGGAGTCGTTCGCAGCGTTCCAATCAACAATGACCGTGTCAATTCGACGATGGTTAACCGCCTCAAGGGCGGACGATACTTCGGAGCAAACTTCCGTTTTGATCGCGAAGCCGTTCAATATCTGACCCATCACGCGCTGGACCTCTGGGTCGCCGCTGAACAATAAACCGTCTAACCGAACTTGTTCCTTCATAGTTCACCTCACAATTGGTTTGCATGTGGCCGTCCAAACCAGGCGTGCCCCAAATCTCCGCCATTAAGGTGGCCCACGCTGTTCCGCCTGGGAATGAGCGCGTATGTTTTGCAGAATACCGTCCGCAGTCCGGTCAATACGCGCAACACGACCAGTTCACAGGGGGACGAACGGAAGCGAGTAACTACCTTCGCCTAACTAAGGTAATGGACAATTAGGAAGGCCTTTGATTGCCCGTGTAACAACCGCGTTAACCAGCTATGGATGCCTCTTCGCAGTGCTGAGTTCGTCCGCTGTATTAGTGAGTGTCCGAATCTCAGACACATTCCATCTATTGATCAACTCCTCTTCGGCGCACGGTTGCGCGTGCTTCAGAAAGACTTACCTCTGATAGAGATCGCGATGTCGCATGCGGGAGGAGATAGGGCGCAAGAATTGCATTGATTTTCTGGAGGCAGTCACGAGACAACGTGGCTCGGTTCCAAAGTTCTGTGCGGACTAGCGGCTCTGTTCCCGGCCGCGTCTTCGCGACCGGCTGCGAGAAGAGAATCACTGACTTCGGTCGTTTCACTCAGGGTGCAGCGGTCGCCAAATGGGACAACAGAGATACTTGGCCAACTTTGCGCATTGGGTTGCCGACCATACATGGGCAGGAGAATGATGAAAAAGACGATTTTTTCGAGCGCGGCGCTGTGCTTCACACTTGGTCTAGTCCAAACCTTAGCGGGCCAAACCCCGCTACTCGACAGACAACATTCCCCCAACTTTTTTCATCGAGCCGACCAAACGTCCAAGAACAGCGCGCAATTCTCAAAGAATGCCGACGGTTCGACCGCCGTTTCCAAGCCTCATCCGGACGCCGGCGGAGTGACTCCGGCAACATTTCTCTCGGCCATGCAAATCGAATCGGATGGCTCCGCCACTTATCCGGTTGTAAGCGCAGATTTTAATGGAGATGGCTTACCCGATGTCGCCACCTTCCTGCAACTTGGCGCACCTCCCCTGACTTACCTTGCGATCCAATTGAATGGTGTTGGGTTGAATTTTACTTCGCCGATTCTAATCCCTGTTTCATTCGGTACCGGCGACCTCATGATTGCCGCTGACGTAAACCATGATGGCAAGAGCGATATTGTCCTGGTGCATTCGAACTCCATCGATGTGTTTTTATCCAATGGAGATGGAACCTTCGCGAGCCCGCAGACGCTCGCGACCGGTATTAGCTCTCCCTTGGCTGCCGCCTTCTGGGATGTGAATCGCGACGGCAATTTAGATGTGGTGATTGTCGACAGTGAGTCAAACCAAGCCGCTTACTTGTTGGGTAATGGACAGGGAGGCTTTGCGCAGGCGCAAATCACACCGTTCCCAGCGCAAGCTTCCGTCGGCATCCTGGCAGACGTTGACGCAGACGGCAACCTCGATTTGGTTACGAATAACACTCTCTATCCCGGCAACGGAACCGGCGGATTCCTTGCGGGCATTCTTTTCCAGAGCGCTGATGGCGAAAATGCGGGCGCAACCTTTTCCAATTCCATCGCGGCGGGCGATGTGAATGGCGACGGGCTGCTGGACGTGGTGACCGCCAACGGGAACTGGAACACAGTGAGCGTGTTCCTCAATCAAGGCGGTAGAAAGTTTGTTCAGTCGGGCCCTTCTATCTGGAGCGGCAACAATCCGGTCGCGCTTGCAATTGCCGATGTTAACTGGGATGGAAAGCCGGACCTAATCGTTACGAATGCTGCTGAATCCGATCTGTCCGTTCTCTTGGGAAAAGGGGATGGCACGTTTCTTACTCCCACGACCGAGTATGCAATCGGAGGCGCACCGACCACCAGACCCGTGCTGGCCGACTTCAACGGAGATGGAGATCTCGACGTCGTGCTTTCGGATAATCAGTCATCTCTCGTCTTAGCTTTGGGTAACGGCGACGGTACCTACCAAGCGGCATCTGTGACGAACGTCGTCGTGCCTGCGGGTTCAAGTAATGCGGGAGGCGCAATTAGCATCGCCTCAGCCGATTTCAACGGCGACGGCATTCCCGACTTTGTCTTGGGGCAAAGCGCTACCTCCCCAGGATTGGGACTTATAGTTTATCTGGGGCAAAGCAGTGGGCGCCTAGCCAAGGGAGTCATCTATGCGCGAGACGCTGCCCTAAGCTACGTCGCCGTCGGCGACATTAATAAGGACGGCAAGGCGGACATCGTCGCCTCTAACTGGGCCACCGGAGGCGTCGATGTTCTGCGCGGAAACGGCGACGGAACTTTTCAGTCACCTGCCGTAACATCTCTTCCGGGCATCACGAACGGTCTCGTCGTCGCCGACTTTAATGGAGATGGTTGGCCAGATGTCGCTGCCGTTGGCAACGGTGTCGTTTACGTGCTGCTCAATAACGGACAAGGATCGCTTGCACTGACGGGGACATATCCGATTTCAGCTGCAGGCTATGAACTTGTCGCCGCTGACTTCAACAACGATGGAAAGATGGACCTCGCCGTCGCCATGACCGCGACTTCGAGAGTTGCGATACTTCTTGGCAACGGAGACGGAACCTTCTCCTCAGCACCGGATTACGATACGACACTCTCTTCCGTCTATGGAATCGCGGCCAAGGACTTAGATAAGGATGGCTCCGTCGATCTCGTTATCACTTCTCCAACCGACGGAACCTTTGCGGTTGCGTTCGGCCACGGAGACGGAACTTTCGGGACGCCCAGTATCTACGGAGTGACTTCGATGAACTCCCCGTTGAACCCATCCCCCGGAGAGGTATTTCTGGCTGACGTCAACGACGATGGCCAAGCGGATATCGTGTATTCCGAAACCGGGTACAGTGCGGTCGGAATCTATCTCGGAGCTGGCAGCCGCCGTTTTGAAGGACCCTTCGAATTTCCGACTGGCGGCGGTTCGTTGGGCGTCGCCGTCGCTAACCTCAATCAAAACGGCTGGCCCGCTATCGTTACCGCCGATGCCCATTTCAGCGGAGTCTCGGTGCTGTATAACACAACCGCGATCCAACCGGCGCCGGACTTCACCTTGATTGCGAATCCCTCGACTCTTCAAATGAGCGCTGGTGGAACGAACTCGACGACGATCTCTTTGTCGTCCATCAACTCTTTTATTGGTTCAGTTCAGCTCAGTTGTCAAAACCTTCCGAGCGCATTGTCGTGTGTCTTCACACCGAGCGCCGTACACGTCGCAACCGGGAAAGGCGTCACCTCACAACTTACAATCGGCGCAACACAGTCCGCCGCGTCCGCTTTCGCTCCGAAACCCGGGTTCTTGGCTCTCGCAATGATCCCACTTCTAGGGGGAATGTTGTTTTGGCGAGCCCCCCGAAACCGAGCGAAATTAGCTCTGGTACCGATTCTCGTCGGACTGACCTTTCTTGCCGGCTGCCAAGGACTAGCGCCGACGACTAAGAAGTCCAGCCAAAACTACACCGTCTCGATCAACGCACTAGCCTGGAATGGGACCTCTCACTCAATCTCCGTGCAAGTTACGGTTCAGCAGTAAGGTGGGACAGCAAATAGAAGGCGGGAGTTGCATTTCAGTATGAATGAAAACTTTGAAGGGCAACAGATCGTGGATCAAGAACTCCCGGGCATTCCTGGGCGGCGAGACTATGACCGCTCGGATGGTAGTCCTCCAACTTCCCCTCCGATATCCGCGATTCACGAGATCGCAGAGGCGGAAGTGGATTCACACGGTGGCAGGCAATCTTTTCCGCAGGTAGGCCGGACGAGCCCGGAAACGATTCCGGTGGAGATGCGTCGCATCGAAGGGCATGAATGGTGGTTATGGGCATTGGCCATTGTCATCACCCTGGCCCTGACCACTGGAATCGTCTCTTTCACCTTTCCCTGGATGCGTTGGCAGACAGACGCTTCTTATTGGTTCGACCTCCGAGAATGGGTACGCGGACTCGCCGCTCTAGTCCTTCTATTTGACTTCTACGCTATCTATCAATTCCTGCAACTGCAACGCATTCGACGCCAGCTAGCGGAGCGCGATCAGCTTTTTCAACTTATCAGTGAAAACGCGGCCGACATGATCGCACTAGTCGACTCGGATGGCAGCCGCTTGTACAACAGCCCCTCCTATCAAAAAATTCTTGGATATTCTCCGGAGGAACTAAAAGCGACGAATGCGACCGAGCAGATTCATCCCGACGATCGTTCTCGAGTCGCACAAGCCGCTGAGAAAGCCCGATCCGGCGGCCAAAGCGAATGTCTGGAATATCGGATCCGCCACAAAGACGGATCTTGGCGCACGCTGGAATCGACCGCACGTGCCATTCCGAGCGCGGGAGGCCAGACCGACAAACTGGTGATCGTGAACCGCGACATCACGGATCGCAAGCGTGCCGAAGATCTTCTCGTGCACAACGCGTTTCACGACGGCCTCACCGACCTACCGAATCGAGCTCTATTCTTAGACCGATTGCAACACGCGCTCACTCTTTCTAAGAGGCA
>Ga0302274_10001650_pt1 | contig 21165 bp, 19 predicted proteins | sample III_Bog_N2_1_FD_198755 | JGI IMG/M metagenome (GOLD analysis project Ga0302274, IMG submission 198755) | Peat permafrost microbial communities from Stordalen Mire near Abisko, Sweden - III_Bog_N2_1 | ecosystem: Environmental > Terrestrial > Soil > Wetlands > Peat | place: Sweden: Abisko...
TTTCTTCACCCACTACACCCCCTCACTTTTTCACTCGCTCACTTTTTCACTGGTTCACTTTTTCACTGGTTCACTGGAGTAAAGCATGAACTATCCATTCTGGGACATTCCCTATCTCGGCTCGGGCTGGGTGATTGGCATCATCGCCATCTTCCATGTCATGATTTCGCAATTTGCTGTCGGCGGCGGGCTCTATCTTCCCCTCGCCGAGCGCAAGGCCCAGCGCATGACCGATCCCGCCATGCGTGAGGCATGGCTCTCGCAGCTTGTCAGCTACTCCAAGTTCTTCCTCATCCTTACCGGAGTCTTCGGCACCGTCTCCGGCGTGGGCATCTGGTTCGCCATCGGCCTGACTCATCCCGAGGCCACCAGCACGCTGATTCATAACTTCGTCTTCGGATGGGCCATCGAGTGGGTCTTCTTCCTCGTCGAGCTGGCCACGGCCGCAGTCTACTACTACACGTGGAACCGCATCGACGAGAAGCTGCATCTGACCGTGGGCTGGGTCTATGCCGGCGCGTCGGTCTGCACGCTCATCATCATCAACGGCATCCTCTCCTTCATGCTTACGCCAGGCGATACCTGGCTCGCCGTCGCCGGCACCGGCCACGAAGCCAGCAAGTTCTGGAATGCCTTCTTCAATCCCACCTACTGGCCCAGCCTGTTTCTGCGCTGCTGCGTTTGCGCGTCGCTGGCCGGTGTGTGGGCGCTCATCAGCGCCAGCCGCATCGACGGCGACAAGCAGCCCGCACTCAAATCCAGCTTGGTCAAGTGGAGCGTCAAGTGGCTGGTACCTTCGTTTGTGGCCATGCCCTTCCTCATGATCTGGTACTACATGATGGTCCCCGCGTCGCAGCAGGCCTTGCTGACTCTGGGCATTGACACCATCAACGCCGGCACCTTCTCCACCGTCACTCGCATGGCTCTGGTCATCATCGTCACCTCGGCCACCATCGTGGGCGTCGCCTATTATCTGGCCTACCGCAGCCCGGTGGACTTCAATCTCTCCCACGCCATGGCCGTGCTGCTGCTGGCGCTCATGGCCACCGGAGCGGGCGAGTACTCCCGCGAGATGCTGCGCAAGCCCTACGTCATTGGCCGCTGGATGTACTCGAACGGCGTGCGCGTTCCGTATGTTGCACGCATCAATCAGGAGGGATATCTTGCCCACTCCATGTGGGTCTGGCAAGGTCCACCCTTGTTTATTGATGTGCTCGTGCCGCCGGGCACGCCCTTCTACACTCACGAGAACGATCCCGATTACAGCTACTCACGCGGCGAGGCCATCTTCCGCGGCGAGTGCGGATCCTGCCACACGCTCTCCGGTTACCGCCCGCTCAAGGACTTGCTCGCGGGCCGCGACCGCGCCAACATCGGCAGCTTCATCACCATGCTTCACGAGTACAAGCCCGACTCGCCCTACCGCCGCTTTATGCCCCCGATGGTGGGTACAAAGCAAGATGTGGACGACCTCACCGACTACCTCAACGCCCAAGTCAACCCGCCCGCTCCGGGAGCACAAAAGCCGGTCCAGACGGCGCAGAAATAGTTTTTCCGATCCCTGCGGCATCAACACCAAGGGCTGAGTGCCGCAGATCTCTGTTTCGAAACGTTGGAAAGTGAGCCGTCAGCTACGCTTCCGCCGGCCAAGCCGCGGGGCAATCGCATAGTTCAACTGCAAAAGCACGATTGCGCCAATGCTGAGCCAGGTGTTGAAGATGCAGAGCGCCGCGCCACCCGCGTAAAGAGATTGCGCAATCAAAATCCGCCTGCAAATGCTCACTCGCACTTCCTGCGGTGTGTCGGCCTTCAGCAGCTTGTTATGCGTCGCATAACTCCAGCTCCAATAGAGCATTGCGCCCAAAGCCAGAAGATTGAGCCAGTAAATCAACAGTGCCGCGCGATAAGTGATGAACTCCGCCAACAGCCGCGTGGAAAGCGGCAAGAGCGTGACGGCGAAGAGAAAGCCTAGGTGAATCCAGGTCAAATCGCGCGTGCCTTCGCCGATGTGGTTCAGTTGCGTCTGCTGCCCGGCCCAAAAGATGCCCAGTGTCAGAAAGCTCATTCCATAGGCAATCCACTGCGGCCCCAATGCGCCCAACGCCGCCAGCAGCTCGCTCTCGCTGTGAACCTGAGCAACTGTTGGAATATGCAGGTCCAGAACCAGCAGGGTCATGGCCACGGCTAAGATGCCGTCGCTCAGTGCGGCCAGACGGTCCAGGCTGCGCCCCTGAATGCGATTGTAGAGATTCGCCATCATCGCTCCCACCTCTTCAAGCTGCTCGCGTCAAGCCCGCTGGTCGGGCTTCCGCGTCAGGTGCCAGACGGCCAGCCCCAGAGCCGCTGCCCCCAGGCCATACGCCATCATCGCGTATTCCCCTGAATGAATCTTCCACCCCCGCCACAGCGCAATGGCCGCCGCAATCAGCATCAGAATTCCGCGTACATGATTCATTTCGGCGCCATCCCTTCCTCTGCTTCTGCCGCGCAAGCGGCGTCCGCCGCTCCGCAGGTGGTTTGACCCCGCTGTGGCTCAGTCCCTATCGTAAGCACAGCACCGCCGCATTGCCCAAAGGACCGCCCCTCATGAGTCTCACAGACCAGCCTATCCCCACCGCCCCCATCGCCCCCGAACTTAAGAAGACGCCGCTCAACGCCATGCATCGCGCCCTGAAAGCGAAAATGGTGGACTTCGGGGGGTGGGATATGCCTGTGGAATTTCCCTGCACGGGCGGCGGCTTGATCGCCGAGCACCTGGCCGTTCGCACCGGCGTGGGGCTATTCGACGTCAGCCATATGGGAGAGATCCAGTTTCGCGGCCCCGGCGCTCTGGCCGCCATCCAGCACATCGCCATGAACGACGCTTCGCAACTTCAGGATGGGCAGGCACAGTACTCCGCGCTGCTTACGCCCGAGGGCGCCTACGTAGACGATATTCTGGTTCATCGCCTCAGCCCCAACGATTACCTGCTGGTGGTCAACGCCGGCACCAAGGAGAAGGACTACGCCTGGATTCGCAAGCAGGTGGGCGCGCGGTCCGGAATCCACATCAGCGACTATTCCAGTTATTACACACAGATCGCGGTGCAAGGCCCGCGCGCGCTTGGGAGCCTGCAAAAGCTGACCAAAGTCGACCTGGGCGCTATCAAGAACTATTGGTTTGCGTGGGGGCAGGTAGCCGGCGTGCACAATGTGATGATCGCGCGCACCGGCTATAGCGGCGAGGACGGTTTCGAGCTTTACCTGCCTGCCGACGTGCCCACATCTGAGAAAATGTGGAACGCGTTGATGGAAGCCGGCGCGGAGTTTGGCATACGCCCCTGCGGCCTGGGCGCGCGCAACACCCTTCGCCTCGAGGCGGGAATGCCCCTCTACGGCCACGAAATCTCTGACTCCATCAACGTGTTTGAAGCGGGTCTCGACCGCTGGCTCAAGCTCGACAAGGGCGAGTTTATCGGACGCGAGGCGCTGCTGGCCGTGCAGGCCTCTGGCGGCGCAAAGCGCAGGATTGTCGGTCTTGAGATGGTGGAGCGCGGCATCGCCCGCGACGGGTACCCGGTGCTGTCCTTGCATGGAGAGCAGATCGGCGCCGTGACCTCGGGCTCGCCCGCGCCGTTCCTGAAAACCAACATCGCAATGGCGCTGCTGCCCGCTGGCGTGGCTGCCAGTGGCGAGGATGTGCTGGTGCAGGTGAGGGCCAATCAGGTCAGGGCGAAACAGGTTCCGTTGCCGTTCTATAGACGCGTTAAGAAATGAGCCTGTTGGAATCGTCCTTGGAACGCGATAGACTGGATGCGCCAATGATCGAGTCCCTGCATATTGCCGGTTTCAAGCTCTTCCGCGACCTCACCCTGCCCAAGCTGGGGCGGATGAACCTCTTTGTCGGGGAGAATAATACGGGGAAAACCTGCCTGCTGGAGGCGGTCGGCTTATATGCGGGGCGTAATCCGATGGTTGATGTTCTTCGAACTGCATCTCTACGAAGGGCGGAACCTCTTCGTCCCTGGGAGGTCGGCGGGTCGAATGAAGAAGGAACCGCGCTTCGCCATCCGGTATTTGAACTGTTTCGCCGGGGGGGCGTGGAAGGCAACCCTCGGGCATATTACCCAATATTGATTGAGAGGATCAACGATTCTTATCCTTTCCGAGTTAAGGCACAGTTTCATGACTTAGTCGCAGATGAAAATGGTGTGCGCCGGTATGTGCCGGCGCTTCCGGGACATTTGACAGTCGATCATTTGGAATTTGCGTTTCCCGTTTACAAAGGCGAGGACCAAATAGCATTGATTACGCGGCGGCACCTTCCCCTCGGTAGCGGGATACTCGACTTCGCTGTCGCTCATCTCCAGGCAAGTGGCTTTGGCGACGAAAGAGCCGCATTCCTTTGGGATCAACTCATACAGGGACCAGGTCAGGAGCGGGTTCTCAGTTGGCTTCGCTTGATCGATCCGCGCATTCAAGACTTGGACTACATCGCGGGACGGGGCACATCGCGCGTCGCTTTGCTGAAGGTTGAAGGCGAAGGCCGGATACCACTCAACACAATGGGCGACGGCCTGCGACGAATGTTCCACATCGGCCTGGCGATGGCTACGGCATCCAAAGGCGTACTCCTCATCGACGAATTCGAGAATGGCCTCCATTGGCGGGTTCAGCGAGAACTTTGGGCAGCTTTGGCCAAGGCCGCGCGGGAATTCGACGTACAGATTTTTGCCACTACCCACAGCAGAGACTGCATCGGAGGATTCGTCTCGGCAAGTGCGGAGTTGGGCATTAAGGATGCGACTCTCTACCGGATGGAACGCGAAGGTGACGAAGTGTATGCTGTGAGCCTCGCCCTTATCAATGTTGAGGATGCTTTGGAAGTGAACGGGGAAGTTCGCTAGCCATGGCATCTCCGCCCGTGCAACCATCTATGCCGGAACGCGATCTTGTGCTGCTCGTCGAGGGACGGAACGACGGCAACGCGGTCTTTCAACTTGTGCGGCTTATGCACGGAGCAGACCCGACATTCGGAATCTCCGAGTGTGGGGGAGCGGACGGAGTGCTCAAGAAGCTGTCTAGCAGGTTGGCTGACGGCAATTCTACGCAGAGGGTTCTGGGGCTGATTCTCGACACCGATATCGAGGGGTCCACCGAGGAGGACGCAGTTCGCAGACGCTGGGCGCAACTCAGGGATAAGATCGCAACGGGTTACGACCTGCCCGATGAGTTTCCTGAAGCGGGTCTTATCATCGACCCTCGGCCGGGTCGGCGTGCAATCGGGACTCTGCCCCGCATTGGCGTCTGGCTTATGCCGAATAACAAAGCATTCGGCATGTTTGAAGATTTGCTTATGGAATCGCTCGGCGACCACGAGAAGGCATACACCTCAAACGTGGTCAAGCAGGCAAAGGCCGACCAAGTTGCGTCCTATCACGATAGCCATCTCTCAAAGGCCGTGATTCGTACCTATATGGCGTGGCAGGAGCCACCGGATGTGCAGTATCTCGGATTGGCCATCCGACAAGGCCACTTCCAAAACATCGAGGCGGCCTGCAAGCAATTCCTCGATTGGCTTGGACGTCTCTTTGTTCCGCTGACGCGTTAGCCAATCACCGAGTCGAGCCTCGTCCCACCAGCACCACTCCCGCTTCCTGCGTTCGCGAAAGCATTTTAAAGTGGTGGACCACCTCAACAGTCATCTTCAGGACCTCTTTGAGGGCGCGCTCCAACTAGATCTCGCCGATCTTTTTGTCCCTGGCGAGTTCTTGAGGGGGCCCGCCGTTTACCCCATCGCATGCGGGTCGCGGCCGCCGGTCACGCTCTTGTGGTGGCGCACATCGGCTCCCTGAATCCAAAAGATGACATCCTCGGCAATGTTGGTGGCATGGTCGGCTACACGCTCCAGATTGCGGCTGATCATCAGGGCATTCAGCGCCTGCGGAGCCAGGTGGCTTTGCTCTTCCATCACCCTGGTCAGCGATTTATAGGCCGCGCGATTCATGGCGTCCACGGCGTCGTCCATGGCGAGGACGCTGCGGGCCATCTCGGCGTTGCCCTCGATGAACGATTGCAGGCACTTGCGCACCATCTCGGCGGCAAGGGACGCCATCCTGGGAATATCTACGGGCAGATCGGCCACGGCCATCTGCTCCATGCTGCGCACCCGCTCGCTGATGCTCTTGGCGGCGTCGCCGACGCGTTCGAGGTCGGCATTGATCTTGATCACGCTCAAGATGAAACGCAGATCGATGGCCATGGGCTGTTCCATGGCCAGCAGGTCGAGAGCGGCCTGATCGATCTCTCGCTCGAGGCGGTTGATGGCAATCTCGCTGCGGCTGACGAGGTCGCAGATGGAGAGATCGCGCACGCGATAGGCCTCAATGGCGCGCTGGATGGCCTGCTCGGCCAGTCCTGCCATCACCAGCAGTTGCTCTTTCAAATCGTCAAGGCTTTGCTGAAAGCGTATGCGCGTCATCCGAACCTGCCTGTGATGTAATCCTCCGTGCGCTTGTCGCTGGGATTGGTAAATATCTTATGCGTCGAGTCGAACTCCACCATGCGCCCGTTCAAAAAGAATCCCGTCTTCTCAGCCACGCGGGCAGCCTGCTGCATGTTGTGGGTCACAATCACAATAGTGTACTGCGATTTCAATTGGAAGATCAGATCTTCGATCTTCGAGGTCGAAACCGGGTCGAGCGCCGAGGCCGGCTCGTCCATCAGCAGCAACTCCGGGTCAACGGCCAGCGCTCTGGCAATGCACAGCCGCTGCTGCTGCCCGCCGCTGAGGCTGGCGCCGGATTTCTTCTTCAGGTCGTCCTTCACTTCGTCCCACAGCGCGGAGTTCTTCAGCGACTTCTCAACAATCTCGTCCAGCACGCGATGATTGCGATAGCCGTTCAGCTTGAGGCCCGCGGCCACGTTGTCGTAGATCGACATGGTGGGAAACGGATTGGGCCGTTGGAAGACCATCCCCACCCGCCGCCGAATCTCAACCGGTTTGGCGTCTTTGTAGATATCGAGACCGCCGATCAGGACCGTGCCGGTTACGCGCGCTATGGGATTGGTCTCGTGCATGCGGTTGAGACAGCGCACAAAGGTGCTCTTGCCGCAACCCGAGGGACCGATCAGCGCCGTCGCATGGTTGGCCGGAATGTTCAGATTGATTTCCTGAAGCGTGTGATTGGTTCCATACCACGCATTCAGGTTGATGACCTCGATGCCGACGCCCACTTAACTTGCTCCCTTCAAAACACCGCGGCTGGTGACAAAGCGCACCAGAGATACGGCCAGCACAATCAGCACAATCAACACCAGCGCCCCCGCCCACGCCAGCCGGTGCCACTCGTCGTAGGGAGAGATGGCATACACATAAATCTGCAAGGGGAGGGCGGCAATGGGTTCGCTCAGCCTCTCGCTCCAGCCCACATTGCCAAAGGCGGTGAAAATCAAAGGCGCGGTCTCGCCGGCGACGCGCGCAAAGGCCAGCATGCAGCCGGTGATGATGCCCGGCGAGGCAGTTCGAACGGTGATTGAAAGCACGGACCGCCAGTTGGGTACGCCAAGCGCCAGGGCCGCTTCGCGGACCGCATTCGGCACCATAAGCAACATCTCTTCGGTGGTGCGGCACACCGTTGGAATCATCATGATTCCCAGCGCCACTCCGCCTGAAAAGGCCGAGAAATGCCCTTGCGGAACCACCACCAGGGAGTAAGCGGCGATGCCCATCACGATGGACGGAACGCCGTTCAGTACATCGGCGGTAAAGCGGATGGCGTTGGCCAGTTTGGTTCCGCGCCCAAACTCCGCCAGGAAGATGCCGCCGCTGATGCCTACTGGAATTCCGATCAGGCTGCCGATTCCGAGCAGGATTCCCGACCCGGCGATGGCATTCGCCATTCCTCCCCCTGCCTCGCCAACGGGCTTGGGGTTCTCGGTAAAAAAGGCCCAACTCAGCGAGCTGGCTCCTTTGTAGATGAGATAGACAAAGATAGCCACCAGGGGCGCCACCACCAGCACTGTCGAAAGCACGGCCAGCCCCGTCGCTGCCCCATCGGTCAGTGTCCGTATCCTCGATCGCATTTTGAATTCGGTCGGCAGTTTTGGCTCCCCTACGCTAATCCCTGTTCCCTGTACTTCAATGCACTTGCGCCGGCGCTCCGCGCGTAACCGCCCACACCAGCAGGCGGGCAAAGGCATTCACCACAATAGTCACGGCAAACAGCGCCAGGCCAATCTCCATCAGCGCGCTCAGATGCAAATCGCCCGAGGCTTCGGCAAACTCATTGGCAATCACCGAGGCCATGGTGCTTCCGTTGGCCAGCAGCGATCGGTGAATCTCAGGGCTGTTGCCAATCACCATGGTCACGGCCATGGTCTCGCCCAGCGCCCGTCCCAGGCCCAGGATCACCGCGCCCACAATGCCGATGCGCGCATTGCGCAGCACTCCCATGCTGATCATCTCCCAGCGCGTGGCTCCCAGCGCCAGCACGGCCTCGCGCTGCGAATGGGGCACCGCGGACATCACCTCCCGCGTCAGCGAAGAGACAATGGGCAGAATCATGATGGCGAGAATCATGCCCGCCGCAACAAACCCAAGACCTGTTGGATTGTCGTCGCTGAAGAATCCCGTCCAGCCCAGCAGCTTTATCAACCACGGATTCACGTGTTCCCTGAGCAGAGGCACCAAAATAAACACCGCCCACAAACCATAGATCACGCTGGGAATGGCTGCCAGCAGCTCGGTAACAAAGGCCAGCGGCCCGCGCAGCGCCCGCGGACACATCTCGGTCAAAAACACAGCCAGGCCAATCGCCAACGGAACCGCAATGAGCAAGGCCAGAAACGAAGAAACCAGCGTGCCATACAAAAACGGCAGCGCACTGAAATGCCCATTGACCGGGTCCCAGTACATAGCCAGTTTGGTGTAAGGATCGACAAAGGCGGAAAAGAAGAAGCCGAAGCCGAACTTGCTCCACGCCAATTGCGAACGCAGCACCAGCTCCATGGCAATCAAGACCACGATGCCGAAGATGCTGAGTGCGCTCAGCACCATCAGCCAGTGGAATCCACTGTCGGCAATGGCCGAGTTGCCCCTGGCTATCAGAAAGGCGCGAATCGCCGAAAACTCCGTCTTCCCCGCCACGGCAGGCGGTTGCCCACCGGGAAAACCCGGTTCAGGCTGAAGCTGAACTTGGGAAGCGCGAATCTCTGGCACGAGGACATTCACCTTGTTAAGGCTACCGAGCCATTGTGAATAGAAGGTTACAACGCTGCTAAATCAAGCGCATACAACCATAAAATCCAACGTGCCAGACGCGAAGCGCCCAGTTCCGGCCCCTTTTACTAACCCCCTGGCACTTTTCCGGCTTGTTCCCGGCGGTTCCCGGTTCGACCGGGAACAGCACAGCGGACGGAGGTGATTGGAAGTCCTCGTGAGCCTAGCGGCTTTCATTTGCAGCGATTGTGAACCAAAGAACCGCAAAATCAATATATTAGAGCGGAAACATTGTTTCCATCGATGGGAAACGTGTTAAAACTCCAACATGGCAAAGGGAACGATTTCTACGCCGCCAGGACGCGTCAATCTCCGCATGCTCGCCGAGCATCTGAAGCTTTCGCAGACCACCGTATCGCTCGTGCTGAACGATTCGCCCTCGGCCGGTTCCATTCCTCAGACGACTCGCGACCGGGTGATGGAGGCAGCCAAGCAGCTCAACTACCGCCCCAACTACTTTGCGCGCTCCCTGCGCCAAAGCCGCTCAATGAGCGTGGGCGTGCTGGCGCCCGACCTCAGCGAAGGCTACTTTACCAGCGTCATGAACGGTGTGGTTCAGGAACTGACTGCCGCACATTATTTCTATTTCACAGCCTGCCACGATTGGAAGCGCGATCTCATTGAGAAGTACCCGCGCATGCTGGTGGAGCGCGCGGTGGATGGGTTTTTGCTGCTCAATACCCCGGCGGGCCACATCGAAGTGCCGGTTCCCGTGGTGTCCATTTCAGCCCATAGCGCGGCTGAAAACGTGACCAATATCGTCCTCGATCATCCTCTGGCCGTCGAACAGGCTCTCACCCACCTTCACGCACTTGGACACCGCCGCATTGCCTTCATGCGCGGCCCGCGCGCTATCCCCGACTCTGAATTCCGTTGGGAGGCAATCCAGCAAGTGGCGCGGGAGCTGAACCTCAGGATCGATCCAGCGCTGGTCATTCGCATCGACTCGGCCGGGTGGTCGATGAAAGACGGGCACCACCCTATGGCGCCGGAAATCGGTTACAAGCCCATGTGCGCGCTTCTGGAGAAGACTCGCGACTTTACCGCCATCTTCTGTTTCAACGACATTGCCGCTATCGGGTCCATTCGCGCACTCAAGGATGCCGGCCTTGGCGTGCCCGCGGACGTCTCGGTCGTTGGCTTCGACGACATCCAGTCCGCGGCCTACTCCACGCCCTCGCTGACTACCGTCCGCCAGCCGCTGCTGGAGATGGGCAAGCGCGGCGCGCAGATCCTGCTCGATCGCATCGTCAACAGCGAAAGCCGCTACCCCTCCGAGATTGTCATGGCGCCGGAACTCGTGGTTCGCGAGTCCACCGGCCCGGCTCCTGCTGAAGCTAAGGGGTGATTTGCTCCTCCGGTTTAAACGGACTGGAGCGTTCCCCTAATCCCTAATCCCTGTTCCCTGTTCTCCGTCACAGATCGCGCCAGTTCGGTCCAAACCCCAGGTCGGCCACCAGCGGAACGTCGAGCTTGACCACGCCCTCCATCTCCGTCCGCACCAGGGCCTCCACTTCGGCAGTTTCCTCCATGGGAACCTCGAAGAGCAGTTCGTCGTGGACCTGAAGCACCATGCGCGTCTTCAGTCCTCGTTCAGTGAGCTGGCGATCGATGGCAATCATGGCCAGCTTGATGAGGTCGGCGGCTGTGCCCTGGAGCGGCGTGTTGATAGCCGTGCGCTCTGCAAATCCCCGCTGGTTCGGATTGCGGCTCTCGATATCGGGAATCGGCCGCACCCGTCCGAAGTACGTGCGCACACATCCCTCGCGGCGGGTAGTTTCAAGGGTCCTATCAATAAAGGCGTGCACCCCCGCGTAGCGCGCAAAATAGCGGTCGATATAAGCGCGCGCCTCAGCCTGAGGAATGCCCAACTGCGCGGCCAGGCCAAAGGGCGAGATGCCGTAGACAATCCCAAAATTGACCGCTTTCGCGCGCGCGCGTGTCTGCTTATCCATTGCTTCCACCGGAACGCCGAAGACCTCGCTCGCGGTCAGCGTGTGGATGTCCTCGTTATTGGCGTAGGCACGCACCAGCAGAGGATCGCCGCTGAAGTGCGCCAGTAACCGCAACTCGATCTGCGAATAGTCGGCCGAAAGCAATTGCGTGCCTGGAGCGGCGGTAAATGCCGCGCGAATCTCGCGGCCCAGCTCGGTGCGAATGGGGATATTTTGCAGATTCGGATTTACCGAAGACAGCCGCCCCGTTGCAGTGGCAGCCGCCGCAAAGGTGGTGTGGACGCGCGATGAGGAATCGGCCAGCAGCGGCAACGCATCGATGTAAGTCGACTTGAGCTTCGATAAGTGCCGGTATTCGAGCACCAGCCGGGGCACATCGTTCTTTTCCGCAAGCTGCTCCAAAACGTCCTGCGCGGTGGAAACAGCCTTGCCCTTGCCGCGGCTGGCCGGCGCAGGCAAGCCCAAATCGGTGAAGAGCACTTCCCCAAGCTGCTTGGGAGAGTTGATATTGAAGCGGCGCCCGGCGAGCTCAAAGATGCGTTCGCCCACGCGTGCCAACTCTCCACTGAATCTGACCGAAAGCCCGCTCAACGCAGTTGTGTCGATGCGCACGCCGGCCTGCTCCATGCGGAACAAGACCGGCGCCAGCGGCAGGTCGATCTCGCGATAAACGCGCTCGACCCCCGCCTTTTCAGCTTCGGCCTTGAGCGCCGGAACCAGCGCATGAATCGCTGCCGCCCCCGCCGCCAGAGTTGACGGCGCTGGTTGCCCGTGGCGAGCCGCCACGTCCGCCAGCGACTGTGTGGCATGGGTGGGGTTGAGCGCATAAGAGAGCAGCATCGAGTCGTCCACCGCGCCGCGCAATGCAATGCCCTGCGCGCTGAGCAGATGCAGCGCCGACTTCCAATCGTGCGTCTGCTTGGGCACTTCGGCATCTTCGAGCAGAGCGCGCAACTCCGGCGTCAGCGGCAGGCGCAATGCAATCGCCGCTTCCGCGCACACGCCCATGCTGAAAGCGCCCTGCTTCTCCGCGGCTTCGGCAACATCCAACAGCGACAGGTTTTGCTGCGCTTCGTCTTCCGCCTCCGGCGCTGGCGGCTTGGCATCGAGCGCAAAGGCAAACCCATGTGCCCGAGCCGCTGCGTAGAAGGCTGCGGCCTGCTCGGCTGTGGGCTCTTCCACGATCTCAACCAAAGGCCCGCCCTCCGCAGGAGCCAGCTCGCGCAGCATCGAGGTAAACTCAAGCTCGGTAAATAATTCGCGGCAGGCTTCCAGATCGGGCGTCTGCGTCTGCATCGCCGCCAGGTCAAGCTCAAGCGGCACGTGGCTATCGATGGTGACCAGTTCCTTTGACAGCAGCACGGCATCGCGATTTTGTTCGAGCGATTCGCGATAGCTCTTGCGCTTGACCTCCGCGGTGCGGTCGAGCACGGCTTCCACGCTGCCAAATTCGAGAATGAGTTCCACGCTGCCCTTGTCGCCGATGCCCGGCGCGCCGGGAATATTATCGACGGCATCCCCGCGCAGCGCCATCACATCGACGACCTTTTCCGGCGGCACACCCAGGGTTTCCGTCACCTTGGCAGGATCGAGAATCAGGTTGTCCTTTTGCGGGTTGAGAATCTTTACGCGCGGCGTGACCAGTTGCATCATGTCTTTGTCGCCACTGACGATAAAAACCTCATGCTCGCGCTCGGCGGCCTCGCGCGCCAGCGTGCCGATCACGTCGTCGGCCTCAAAGCCCACAGCCTCAAGGATGGGAATGCGCAGCGCCTCCAGCGCGCGGCGAATATAGGGAATCTGACGCCTGAGATCCTCGGGCATGGCCGCGCGATTGGCCTTGTAGCCCTCGTAGCTTACCTCGTCGAAGCTCTGCGTCTTGCCGTTCCACTTGCGCAGCGGACCCATGGTGCGGGCGCGCTCGTCGCGAAAGACTTCGCCGCTCATATCGAAGACCGCGGCGAAGTAATGCGGCGCGAAGTCCTGCCGCAATTTCTTGATCATGTTGACGAAGACGTAGATCGCCGCCGTGGGAAGGCCCCCGCGGGTGCTCATGGGCCGCGAGCGCTGCATCGCGTGGTAGGCGCGGAAGATGAACGACATGGTGTCGAGCAGAAAGACGGGCGGCTTGGCTTGGTCGGTCACGCTACAGAGTTTATCAGGGAACAGAGATCAGAGATCAGGGGACAGATTTGGAACTAATCCGCAAATAGGTAGCGCCGACCCCCTGGTCGGCTGTCGTGCGGGCCTCCCGGCCCGCGCTGGGATGGCGTGGCCCGGGATCGGCCGGAGATTCAATTCTTCTTTGGAATTGTCAGTGCCGCGCCTTCGCCTGTTTTGTAGGTCTCTGCGAAGTTGCCCTGGTCGATGGCGAGCGAGAGGCGGCCGCGGGAGTCGATGTAGAAGAGCTCCTTGCCAACCGGCACATCGCTGAACGTCTTGACGAAGGGAAAGACGTAGCGCTTGCCGGCGAGCGTGACGGGAACCGGATCGCCGAGCTTGTAGCCCAGTTGCATAAAGGTTTCGGCGGGAACGTTCAGCAAAAGGTTTCCAAATGGCCCATCGGTGCCGATGACCTGGCCATGCAGCCCGGTTGCATCGATGAATGCGCTGCGCAGATCGAGGCGGACCAGTTTGGACACATCGAGCGCGGGGCCGGCTTGAGAGAAATCGTCGCCGCGCGCCAGGTGCGCTGCCGCCGGTGAAAAGATATCGCGCCCATGAAAAGTCGAGGAGATGCCGGAACCGATCATCCACGCAGGGTTGGTGATCTCGCGGGCTTCAACGATGCCGTCGCGATCCTGAATCAATGTGAGCAGGCCGTTGTCGGGCAGGACGAACATCTGGCCCCCGCGCGATTTGGCAATGATGGCCTTGCGCGCGGAACCGACGCCGGGGTCGATGACCACGACGAAGACCGCATCCCTGGGAAAGTAGGTCGCGGAGCCGGCCAGGAATCGCGCGCCCATGGCGATGTTATAAGGCTCGGACTGGTGTGTGATGTCGATGATGCGCACGCCGGGAGCAACGCCATCCATGACCGCTTTGCAAATGCCGACAGCATCGTCTTTGACGTCGAAGTCGGTCATGAAGCCGATGATCCTGGTAGACACCGGCTGCTGCGCGGCCGCCAGCGCGGCCATCGCGAGAACAGCCGCAATGAAAATCCTTCCCATCTGTTTCACGCCTGTCACCCCGTTCTTCTCATGGTATAACTCGTCTGGCCGACGGCCATCCCGACAATCGATGCAAAGCGATTTGGCGGTTATGGGGCAGACGGTTGAAAATGCTTCAGGTCGGCAAATTCAACATTGGTTGCAATCCGCGGCTACAGGAGCCGTTGGCAGCGAGCGGAGGCGCAACCGCAAGGAAGTCATGATGCATTCAGTATGGGTTGGCGAGTTTATGGGCACGCTGGTGCTGGTGCTGCTGGGCAACGGCGTAAATGCCGGCGTAACGCTGCGCAAGACCTACGCGGCTGACTCTGGCTGGATGGTCATCACGACCGGCTGGGCGCTGGCGGTGTTGTGCGGCGTGCTGGTGGCGCAGGCCTTTGGCAGCTCCGGGGCGAATCTGAATCCGGCCATTACACTGGCCCTTGCCGTGAACAGCGGAAATTATTCGCAGGTGCTGAGCATGTGGTCCGCGCAGTTATTAGGCGCAATGGGCGGCGCGGCACTGATGGCCCTGCACTATGCTCCGCACTGGAAGCTCACGCCGGGGCCTGTCGATAAGCTGGGCGTCTTCTGCACCAACGCGGCGGTGCGCAGTCCGTTCTTCAATATCCTGAGCGAAGCGCTGGGTACGGCGGTATTAGTAGTGGTGGCCGTGGCCATTGGGTCGCATGGAGTTTCAGCGACGGGGCCGGCTGCGGGCGTGGCGCCTTGGCTGGTGGCAAGCCTGGTGTGGGGCATTGGCCTCTCGCTGGGAGGAACCACGGGGTACGCCATCAATCCCGCGCGCGATTTGGGCCCGCGCATGGTTCATTGGCTGTTGCCCATTCCCGGCAAAGGCGGTTCCAACTGGCGCTATGCGCCCATCCCGATCGTCGGCGACCTTGCGGGAGCGGTGCTGGCGGGGTTGCTGCTGCACTGCGCGCATCTTTAATGAGATACAGCAACGAACTTGTTCCGTGGGCTTCCACCCAAGATTTATTCATGGGCAGATGTTAGCGCCCTCATTCCAGGCACGACGCCACCACCGCAAGCGCGGCGATGGCCGCCGTCTCCGCGCGCAGAATGCGCGGACCCAGGGAAACGGCCTGCCAGCCATTGGCATCGAAGAGAGCTTCTTCCTCGGGCGCCCACCCGCCCTCGGGACCGATGGCGATTTCCAGCGTGGGCATTTCTTCCGAGGCCGCAGCCACGGCGTCGTCGAGAGCGTTGCATAGCGTGGTGGTGCGCTCCTGCTCGGCAAGCACAATGCGCGTAGCCTGGGAGGCCGCCTTCACCCGCGAGGCCAGCGGAGTTGGATCGTAAACGAGCGGCACATCGGAACGCCGCGATTGCTGCGCCGCTTCATGCACAATGCGCCGCCAGCGCTCCACCCGTTTCTCCGCGGCCAGGGCCAGATGCTTCTCGGTGCGGCGCGCAATCACCGGAGCAAGAGCGGCAACACCCAGCTCCGTGGCCTTCTCAAGCGCCCATTCCATATGATCGAACTTATAGATGGATAGAACCAGCGTGACCGGGAGCGCAGGATCGGCTTGAAGCTCGGCAATCAGATTGAAGCGAACCTCGATGGGAGTTACGGCGGCAACCTCGGCATGAAAGACGTGGCCGCCCGCCACCACATCGGCTTCCATTCCCGGCTGTGCGCGCAGCACGCGCGCCATGTGTTCGGCTTGCGCGCCAAGAATGGTGGCGGTAGCCTCGTCCCAATGTTCGGCAATCCAACGACGGCGTGTCACAGGCTTCTCCTTCACATCGATGCGCATCCCAGTCTAATCCTTTTTCGGTAAGCAGGCTGCGAAAACACTGAGGGGGACGCTCTAGAGCGTCCCCCTCGGGTGTTGCCTTTCATTGGTTGAGCGATCCGCTACTTCTTTTTTGCGGCCTTCTTCGCTGGTGCTTTCTTTGCGGCGGCCTTCTTCGCGGGTGCCTTTTTGGTTGCCATTTGCCTATTCTCCCTTTTCGATGGTTTGCACCGATTCTGCAATAGTTATATTGCAGTTGAAGAATGTATAGATTCACGATTCGTCTATGTCAAGAGAAAAACGTAATGTCGGTGGAAAAAAGGTAAACAATTATTCAACATTGAGTCGAGTGTCGAGTTGAGAAGACCTCCGAACCAACAAGAGACAACAAGCAGCAGACAACACGGCCGCCGATTCTGCGGCTCATTCCATCATGCATGCGGCCTCTGCGAGCGCCTGAAATCGCGCGGATGAATGGGACAGGAATCGTTGTATGCGATATCGATCCTCGATCGACCACAGGAAAAACCGCGCGCGGGAATGCGAGTTGAAGGTGCGATTTGCTTCTCTTCTGGCCAGAAACTATTTTGTTCAGCCGTGCTTCGGCGATTCGCCGAATGCACGGGAGATGAGAGCCGGGCCAGCATCGCAGCCGTCCATGCCCATGCAAAGCCGGCCAGAACATCGACGCCATAATGGAAGCGCAGGGCTACAGTCGATACGGTCACCCCCAGGCTGCAAATCATCGCCACGGCCATCAGCCGCCGCGGCAGCTTGTTCCAGCACAGCAGAACCAGCAGCCAGGGAATGGCGGTGTGCAGGCTGGGAAAGCAATCGAATGCGTAGCGGAAATTGTCCATCAGAAATTGAAAGCCGGTCATCTGCTCGAAGAACAGAGGCTTCACCGATGCAGGAGCGCTAAGCGGCCCGGCAACCGGTATCAATACGTAGGAACAATAGCCGCCATACAAACCGATCAGCAGCCCGCGGCGGATCAGGCGGAGCTGCACAATATCTTCCGCGATCAAGAACCAGCCCATTGCGGCGATGGGCGCTACATAATAGAAGCTGTAGAAGGCGCTCATGACGGAGATGAAGGCGGGCTTGTCCAAACCCCACTGTGCGAACCACAGACAGGGCGTCTTGCCGAACAAAGCATTGTCGGCGGCCATCATCAAGGAGTCTTTGGGCTGAATGCCGAGCCACACCGTCAGCGCGGTCGCATGCATGTGCTTCAGGCTCTCGTATGCCATCAACGCCACAACCAGCGGAATGAATTCGGCGATGCGCAGCGGGCTCGTCGCGCGTCGGCCCAGCATCTTGCCGCCAATCAACAGAACCAGCAAGACGGCCAAGCCCCAAAGGGTCTTCCTGGTGAGTCCGCCCTGTTCGATCGGCTCGAACACAGGCGAGCCGCGCAGGTGCGCGAGCATCAGCAGCAGCATCAGGAAGAAACCCGTCAGCATCTCGTCCATCCAGCGGCGCAAATGAGCGATCACTTCATTCCCCCAATGTCCATGCGCCAAGCGCAGGAGTCGCGCGCAAAGATTTCTTCGCCGCAAGGAAGAACACAATCAACACAACCGCGAGCGCCAGGCCCAGGCATACGAAGGGCAGCGATGCCGGGTCGTATCGGCGGCACCACAGGTTGACTGCCTTGGTCACAATCGGACGATGGTAAAGATAGAGCGGAAAACTCACCGCTCCCACCGCCGAGAGAATGTGCGCTGCATGGATAGCAAGAGACAGCCGCCAGGCCAGGAAGGCAACCAGAGCGATCAGTACTCCGATCGCTGTGTCATGGATGGGGTAGGCAGCCGCAGAAAGCTCCGAGAAAACAAAGAGTGGAATCGAAATGAGCGTCGTCCCTGTCACTGCCCATATCGGCAGCGTGACCTCGCCGTCTCGCCGCAGCTTGTCCCCGATCCATATCCCAAGACCAAAGACTGCGAGCCAGTTGAGCGCCACGGTGTGCCCGGCGTATTCGTTCCATTCCACGATCTGCGGCTGGCTTGCAAGCTGGCGCGCCATGAAACCGATGAGTGCAAGCGGCAAAAGTGAAAGCGGCCCGAAGCGGACAATCAGCCGCCTCAAGGGCAGAAACAAAAGATAAAGCTGGAAGAATACGGCCAGGCACCAGAGCGGCGAATCGACGAGGAAGAAGTTCTTCGCATCGAAGGTAGTGACCAGGAACAGGCGCTCCGCAAATTGACCGATTGAATATGGATGTCCCGCGACCCAATCCAGGACGGAAAAGATAATTACGGCGATCCAGAATGGAGGAACCAGCTTGCTCACGCGCCGCTTGAGAAAGATGGCGGCAGGGACGGTCTGCACAGTTCCAAGGGCCAGACCCAAGCCGCTAAGCAGCACGAAGAGATGAACCCCAACATAGCCGAAATGCGCCAGCAGGCGGAGCAGGACCTCAGAATATCTGCCGTCCTGGAAGGCTGAAGCGAGAATGCCAAAATCCACGCGGCATGAAGTGAAGGTCCATTGCATCAGGGAAGGCGCCGCCAAGCCCCGCGAGAGCCATGCCGATCGCGCCAAATGGTGGGAGAAGATGAGCAGAATCGCCATCCCTTTCGCGAAAGTTAGAAAACTGCCCCCCTGCTCCCGTCTCAGATTGAACAGACCTTGCATGTTCAGTCGATCGTCCTTCTGCACATCCAGGCTCACCGCCGGCAGCCATCCGCCTCGAATGCTGCAAGTGAATTGCCAATCAAAGGCATGGAAGAAAAGATGCCGTTAATCGGCGGCAAAATGTCACACTCGCTGCAACTTTCAATCATGCTTTTCAAGGTGCTCAGCGCGGCTGTCTACGGCATCGACGCCAACATCATTGACGTTGAGGTGGATTACAGCGGCACGGTTGCGGAAAAGGATACCTTCCATACCGTGGGCTTGCCCGACGCCGCGGTGCGCGAGAGCCGCGACCGGGTGCGCGCCGCCATCAAGAACTCCGGCTACATGATTCCGCCCACGTTTATCACCATCAACCTGGCGCCGGCCGACACAGTGAAAGGACCGAGGCGGCCACGACCGGTAGGCGATCAGCATGGCCAAGGCCGCGATGCACAATGAAGCACGGATGCTCCCAATAGTGACTTCCAGTTTCTGTGCCGGAAGCGTTACATGATTGCGCCTTCATGAGATCCTTCCAATAATCGCGGTTATGAATACGAACGAGAATCGAGGTTCAGTCTGTCTCATTCAACCAGGCCGGCCAGCGAGCATTGGCAGCGCGATTGTTGCGATGCAAGCCGATTTTCCCGGCGATACTGAGATGTCCCGAGTGGCAGGGCGGCGATTCACACCGATGAATGCTTTGACCCCTTGTTGAATGCATCGCTTCCCACATCTGCACCGATCGCCGCGCAACCGCCAATTGACGACTATTCGTTCCTATGTTAAGCACAACATAGGAAGCTTTATGTTCACAGAGGAACTATGTTGAGCAAGGCAACTGGAGGCAAGCAGGGCGCGCGGTTGCGCGTCCCCACCGCGAACATAATCTGAAGGTCGTGAGGAACGTTTACGCGCTTAGCAGGAATGAACCAACGTGATTTGTCTTACGGAAGTTCCTTGTCTGCGTCTTATATGCTTATCAATGGAAAAATCAAAAGCTCGGACACAAGGAGGATTAGGAAGTCTCATGCGATCAATGGCTCACAGATCTCTTGCGTTATCGACGGTCTATTCCGCAATTCTGTGTGTTCTTGCTTCTTTCTTGCCCGCACAGGAGCGCCACGACACCGACATGGCATCTACCGTGTTACAGGTGCAGAAGAACATAGCCGCGCTTCGCGCAAAGCTTCCGAATTTTGTCTGCAAAGAGCAAATTGATATGCAGGAAGTCGCCGACGGCAAAGTGGTCAAAACCGGCCAGCATGTTTCCACGCTGGTTGCGGTTCGGAGGCGCCAGGGAGAAAGTGATAGCGGATTTGCCGAATCTCGCGAAGATATTTCTGCTACCGAGAATGGAAAGCAGGTGAAGGCAGAGGGCTATGTGCCTCCATTTGGCGTGAGGGGAGGCTTTGCGGAAGATCTTTTCCAATCCTTCGATGAGAGCAGAGGCAAATGCTATGACTTCAACTTGGCAGGCAGAGAAGAGGTCCGAGGCCGCACAGCCCTTGTGGTGAACATCCAGTCGAAAGCCGATGATCAGCAGCTTGGCCCTCAATGCGCGCATATGGCGGCTCGTTCGACAGCTAAGGTTTGGATCGATGCTGAGTCGTTGCAGGTTGTCCGTCTGCAGAAACCGACGGCGAAATCACTCTGGTTCCAGGGGCCGTTCGCAAAGACGAATGGAGAATATCTCGGTACCTCAGTCATTGAGTATGCCCCTGTAATCATCAACGACGTAAAGTACTGGCTGCCTGCCGAGAAGAGGGTTGAATTCGTAAAGACAAAGGGGCAGCGCAGCTTCGCCTATCAAATCGAGTACAGCGATTTTCATAAATTCGACACTTCAATAAAGATCGTCTCTGCTGATCTCGAATCGCATTGAGCAGGATGATTCTGCGTGGAAGGACAGGAAGCAAGGAGGGCGCGGGGTTGCGCACCCTGCCTTAGACATTATCAGAGAGTTGCAAGGAAGGCGAGCAAAGCGCCGCCTGCATGAAACCGACGGAACTTGCCGCCCATGGGTTGGAGCTTGGCGAATGCGTTCTCATCCCTGCCGCGCCTTCCACATCAGGTACAACCCCCATGCCGCCAGCGTGCAGATGTCGCGAATCTCGCCGTCGAGCATCATCCGCTCGAATTCTGCAACCGTAACAGAGCGAACCTCCAGGTCATGTTCCTCGGCATCGGGTTCCTTTTCGGTATGGGTCAGGCCAGTGGCCAAAAAGACGTGTATCTTCTGGCGGGTGAAGCCGTAGGCCACCCACGGCGTTCCCAGGTAGGTCATCTCCGCGGCGGCAAGGCCTGTCTCCTCTTTCAGCTCGCCGCGGGCCAAATCTTCGGGATTCTCGACCGCCCGTTCCCAGCCGCCTTGCGGCAGCTCCAGGGCGCGCTCCTGAATGGTGTAGCGG
>Ga0302274_10001657_pt1 | contig 21130 bp, 21 predicted proteins | sample III_Bog_N2_1_FD_198755 | JGI IMG/M metagenome (GOLD analysis project Ga0302274, IMG submission 198755) | Peat permafrost microbial communities from Stordalen Mire near Abisko, Sweden - III_Bog_N2_1 | ecosystem: Environmental > Terrestrial > Soil > Wetlands > Peat | place: Sweden: Abisko...
TGAGCACGCCGCCTGGTATACATCGCGTAGTGCACCGCTGTCTGGAGAAGAATCCAGAGCAGCGTTTCCACTCCGCCCACGACCTAGCCTTCGCGCTGGAAGCGATGTCTGATTCAGCCATCTCCTCCGCGAATCGCCCGCCACTGCAAAAGGAAAAGTCGAGTCTTGTCAGAACCTCAATCCTCGGAGCGACGGCCGCTGCAGTCTTGGGAGCGCTCGTACTAGGGTATTTTTGGACGCGGCCTGAGGCTATACCCAAAGTCTCAGACTACGTCCAGCTTACGCATGACGGCCAGCGGAAGCAGCTGGTCGCAACCGACGGTTCCAGGCTTTACCTCCTATTAGGTACAGACCTCGCCCACACCGCCGGCGCGATTGCGGTTTCAGGCGGTGAGCCGACACTCATTGCGACACAGTCGCCCGACATGGCACCCGCCGGGCTGTCGTCGAATGGATCCGAGCTTCTACTGATTGAGGCGAAGGGCGACCCGCCCTCAGGTCCGCTCTGGAGTCTGCCTGTTCTTGGTGGCTCGCTTCGCCGGTTAGGAGACACGGAGGGAAACGCCGCCGCGTGGTCGCCTAGCGGCACGATGCTCGCGTACGTCAATCACGCCGACTTGTTCCTGGCAAAGGCCGACGGCAGCGAGGCCCATAAGCTCATTACCATGAAGGACACTTCTGTGATCGACAATCCCGTCTGTTCCCCCGACAACGCACATTTGCGATTCGCTGCCTGGGATAGCGTTCGCGGCATAAGCACGCTCTGGGAAGTTTCAGTGAATGGGACGGGCCTGCACCGCTTGCTTCCAGCCTGGAACAAACCGAGCGATCGACAGTGCTGTGGCAAGTGGACGGCAGATGGAAGATACTTCATCTTTGGTGCGCGCGGCCAAATCTGGGCTTTGCCGCGAAAGGCCGGCTTCTTTGGCTCCGAAACAAAACCAATCCAGTTGACTTTCAGTCCGCTGACGTTGGACACACCGCTTCCGAGCAAGGACGGCAAACAGCTATTCGTGGTAGGCAGAACTTTCCGCGGACAGTTGGTGCGATATGAATCGAGGTCTGGCGAGTTCTCGCCATTTCTCGGAGGCATCTCCGCCGAGTACGTTGACTTCTCGAAGGACAGCAAATGGGTCGCCTACGTCTCGTATCCCGAAGGCACACTGTGGCGCAGCCGTGCGGACGGGAGCGAACGCCTGCAATTGAGCTATCCTCCCGGTTATGCCGTAAACCCTCGCTGGTCGCCCGACGGCAAGAAGATCGTATTCTTTGAAATGCTGACAGATAAGCCAGCGAGAATTGTTGAGGTTTCCGCTGACGGAGGCAGCCCGCAGCAATTAATGCCGGACGATCCTACATCGCAATGGGACCCGAACTGGTCGCCGGATGGAAGCAAGATTGTTTTCGGTGGTACTTCCGAGAGCGCTGCGTCGACCATCTCCATCCTCGACTTGGCCAGTCACAAGGCTTCACCTTTGCCTGGATCGGACGGGTTATACGGCCCCCGCTGGTCGCCGGACGGTCGCTACATCGAGGGTTTGTCGGCTGATGAAACAATCGTTTTTCTCTTCGATTTTCAGACCCAGAAGTGGACGCAACTGGCCAAAGGCGGCTTCGCGTGGCCCAACTTCTCGAAGGACTCGCAATACCTCTATGTTCTGTCTGGTCACGGGGGCAGTTCCGTGCTAAAGATTCGGCTGAGCGACGGTAAGGCAGAACAGGTGGCGGACTTGAAGAACTTTGTCTATGCCGGCCACTTTAGCGATTCTTCGCTGTCCCTCACTCCCGACGACTCACTGTTGCTGTTCCGCGATGCCGGAGCTTCCGACGTCTACGCCCTCGACTGGGAAGAGCCGTAACAGCACTTCGGGGGCGCTCCTCCCCGCTTACAAACATTTTCTCACGCTCTGGAAAAGACAACGACCAGGACGGATACGGCGTGAAGTAAGCTAGCGGGGAATGTGCGAAGCTGCAGTGGCTTGGGCCTTATACCTGCGGACTGTTTGCTAGTTTCGGGCGAATGACGGGCAACCCGGGAAGTGACCTGTTCGTCTGTCAGATTAGTACCGACAAACGCGCTTGTGTCCACCAATGGAGTAATTCCCGGTTGGTCGACCAACCGTGCCTTACTTGATTTATGGAATGGTTGCCCGTCATCCGCCCGCAATCGCGGATTTGGCCCGGCCATTCTAGGGCAAATAAGACGGGACATTCAGAACGATCCTGCGCCTCCCCCAGTCATATCCGGTCTATAAAGTTGTGTCTTCTCGGCTGAGCCCGGTCTCGATTCACAGACAAGCGTCGGCGGCTGTCGCTTCCGACAAAAGTGGACCAGTGGACCACGGGCTGTCTCACATCGGCAACGTTCGCAGCGCCATCTGGACTACGCGCTGTAATTTACTTCGGCTTGCGCCGCCCGCTGCCTGAACTGCCATTCCGTAGAGGACCGTCGCGATGTAGCGAGCAAGATCAGCAGGGTTCACATTGGCCGGTAGGTCGCCTTCTGATTTCGCACGTTCGAAACGCCGGCGCATCGCCGCTTCACCCGCCGCGCGGCAGGCGGTCAGTTCCTGCCGGATGGAATCGGCCGCCTCGCCACACGTAAGCGCACCTTGCACCATGAGGCACCCACCGGGATTGCGCCGGGCTGTGTTCAAATCGGCCGCACCCTGCAACAATCGTTCCACGACTGCGCGGGCGGTCGGCTCCCTCAATGCTTCTTGGGTGTAGGCCGCCGGCCCCTTCAAGTACCGGTCGAGCGCCTTGCGGAACAGCGCTTCTTTGTCGCCAAAGGCGGCATATAGACTCGGACGATTGACGCCCACAGCTTTGGTCAAATCCGACAGAGACGCGCCCTCATATCCCTTTCGCCAGAACACCGCCAGCGCACGGTCCAACGCTCGGTCGATATCGAAGGAGCGGGGACGTCCCATTCGTTTTGAGGATTTGTTCCGTTCCATACCTATCTATGATGCCTCTTCCGTACCTATCGGTACAAATATTGTATCTATTCAACCGCCCGTGACATCTGTACCAAGCAGTACGGAAATATGGCGCGAGAAATAAAAATCAAACAGGAGAAAGCTCATGAGTAAGCTGGAAGGAAAGGTAGCAGTCATCACCGGAGGCAATAGCGGAATCGGTCTTGCTACCGCACAACGCTTCGTCGCGGAGGGCGCGTACGTCTTTATCACGGGCCGATGCAAACTTGAGTCCATACGCAACTGGCTCTAACGCATAGTCCAAGCCAAATGTCGCAATAGGTGTATAGAAAGGATGCGGATGCGCGGCGATCTGTTCGGGAGTCTCGCCCTTGGCTTCGAGAAGCGCCTCGCCAGGTAGAGATCCGCCAACAGAATTGGCCACAGATTTGCCCGTGCCACCGTGCAGATTGACGCCGGAATGGACTGTGGAGTCGCGCCTGAGACAGCCCCCTGCGAGACCGCAACCTTGAGGTTGCTCAGCGAATTGTACTTGAAGGTGCACAGAATTTTCGTTTTTACATGGTTCGTAGAGTGACAAAACTCCTAGGCATTCGAAATGCTTTTTAAAGACGGATCTATCTGGCCCATGAAGAACTGCTGCACGCCGGTGAGCACTCGCCATTATCGGAGGTCTCACCGGCGTATTGGCAACGTACTCGCATGTTGTTTACTGACCGAGCATGAAACGGCAATGGAAGCGCCGACTTGGCTCCGGCTAGTTAACGGTGAAGGTTTGCGGGCTAGTGGCTTTACCACCGGCGTTCGTTACTGTGACCGGACCCGTGGTGGCGCCAGCAGGGACCGTTGCGCTGACAAACTGGGAGTTGAGCACCTGGAACGCGGCGCAGACTCCGTTGAAACTGACTGCGGTAGTGCCAATGAGGTTGTGGCCATTCACCAACACCGACGAGCCTACTGTGCCGCTACTCGAATTAAGCAGGTTAATAGCAGGCGCCGGAGCGGGCAGGCCCGCATCCAGAGTCCAGACTGTGCCGTCAGCGAACTCTTTGCTCCCGCCGGAGGTTGTGCCACCAAGTTCCGTCGTACCAACGAACGTGCCATCTGCCGCCTGAATTACGCCAACTTCAGGCGAGTTGCCGTTGGCACCCTCGAAAGCGAAGGTCTGGAGCACCGCTCCATTCTGCGGGTTGATCGAGAAAACACTGCCCATCGGAGCCGTCGAGTCCGTAAAGTTGGTATCCCACAGGTTGCCGTCGGAAGCCAGGAAGAGCGAAGGAATGTTGATCGTTCCTGCGAGCGTTGTGAATGGCGCAAAGGCGACGAAGTTGGTGCCTTGGGTGCTGACTTCAAAAAAGTTGATCTCGCCCGCTGTAATGGATTCGAAGGCTCCATAGAGATTGCCGTTGGCGCCTTGGGTCAGTCCACCGATGCCGATATCAAACAATGCCGACTTGAACTGGACCGTGAATTTACCCACCAGCGTGAATTGGAAGATATCCTCATTGAAGCCATGGATGTTGAGTCCTTGCGAGACACCGTAGAAGTTGCCGTTGCTGGCCTGAATCATGCCGAATGGTTCAAGACCATCAGCGGCGGCGGTCAGTCGATGGAGAACGGCAAAAGCGCCGGTCGTCGGCTCGAAGCGGAAGATGGTGCCGCAGCCGGAAGTTGGGCACGGACTAATCGACGATCCGCCATTCTGTGTGGTCCCGTAAAGGTTGCCGTCCTGTCCCAGCAAGAGGCCATTGGGAATACTGCCGTCGGAACAGTTTGAGGATGAGCAGAAGTTATGAAGAACCTTGAAACCGGTGCCCGTTTTGCTAATGCGGAAGAGTACGCCGTCATTTTGCTTGCCGCCGTTAAAGGTTGTGCCGTAGAGCAACCCATCGTTGGCCTCCACAAGGCCATCAGCGGGGTTGTCGCCGTTCAGGAATCCCCCGGCGCCTTGGGTGAAGGTGAAGAGCCGCGTGAACTCTCCGGCGGGGGTCAACTTGAAAAGCGTACCGCCCTGTGGATCGGAGACGCCCTCATTCGTAACTTGCGCAGCGCCATAGAAATTTCCGTCCGAGGCTTGAAGGATGATATCGGGCCGCGCTCCTTGTGGACACGTGCTGCCATTGACGCCGCGGGTACAGGTGAAAGCAAATACCTGATTGATCGTTTGTGCGTGGGCGGTCGCTGCTAGCGACAAACCGAAAATGGGGGCCATGACCGAAGCAAAGCAGCGAGTCTTCTTGCGACCGTAGTTTTGTATATTCATTCCATCCTCCTTATTTTTGACACACGGATACCCAACCTTCGCGGTCTGCATGCGCCAGAGTGTCTTATGGGGCCGGCAACCTTTGAACGATGGTTTCTCAGCGGTGACGGACATTGGACTGTACGAGGGAGGGGTGGGATACGCTCCCGTTGTCAATTAATTGTCAAATGAAGAGTTGCAAATTTGGAGGGAATGATGCGCGGAGAATCAGAAGCCAGAAACGCCATACGAGCCAAAGCTTTCTTGAATGTTGCTGCTTTTTGGCGCCGATGAAAATACACACTCACCCGGCCAGGCCAATGCGGTGTACAAGACTCTGGAACCGCGGATCGGAGCGGAGAGGATCGAAGCCCGGCCGCAACAGGACGCCCGGATTGAATCGCTCGTCGTAGCCTTTTTCGAGCCAATTCATGGCTTGATCCGTATCTCCGAGAGATACATAAATCACGGCAATCTCCGAAGCATTCGAATAACCAGGGTTTGAGCGCTTCTTCAGATCGCCCAGAAGCTTTACCGCTTCGTTTCTCTTGCCGGATGCCACATAAGCGCGCGCAAGATTAGCTATGAACGCCGGGCTACCCGCAGATAGCTGTACCGCTGTCTTAAGCTCTGCGACCGCTTCATCGTACATCTGTTTTTGAAGGTACGCTTGGGCAAGTTGATTATGTGCCAGAGCAAAATTAGGATCCATTTCGATCGTTTTGCGGCTCTGTCGTATGGATTCGTCATCAGAGTGCGCTAGGACAAGGAGTTCCGCCAAATCAGCGTTAATGATGAGAGATAGCGGATCAAGATTTTCCGCTTTTCTCATTTCCGCAATCGCTTCGTCATACCGACCCAATAGACTCAGGTGCCAAGCGTACCAATGGTGAGCCGTGGCGTAGCCTGGGTTCAGTTCTATGGCCCGCTGAAATTCCTTTCCCGCAGCGTCAAAATCCCAGTCGAAGCCGTCCAGGACGAATGCAAGCGAGTTGTGGGCTTCGCCGAGAGTGCTGTCCAACTCCAGCGCTTTGATCGCCGCTGCCTTCGCTTTCGGGAACGCTTTCTTGGGAGTCATCACTGCATACTGCCAGTCTCCCAACAGAGCATAAGTGTCGGCTAAGCCAGAATAGGCTTGGGCATATTTCGGGTCCTCTTCAATTGCCTGCTTGAAATAAGCCAGGGCGACCTTCAAACCATCCGCCGTTCGCTTGTTCCAGAAGTAGCGCCCTTTCAGATAGGACTCGTAAGCTTCCGGGTTAACAACCTTTACGTTTTTGAGGGCGGCTTGTTCCTGCGGAGTCAAGTTGATCCGAATTTGATCTGCAATGGCGCTAGCCACCCTGTTTTGGAGAGCCAGAGTATCCCGCAACTCACCCTCATAGCTCTGGGACCATAAGTGCTTGTCCTTAGAGGCCTCGATCAACTGCGCCGTGATACGGACCTGGTCGCCGGAGCGGAGCACGGTGCCTTCTACCACGGCGTCCACGTTCAGTTCGCGAGCGATCTGCGGCAGAGGCTTGCGCGCTCCCTTGTATACCATTACGGAGGTGCGGGAGATTACGCGCAAAGCGCTGATCTGCGCCAAGTCAGTGATCAACTCATCGGTCATGCCATCAGCGAAATAATTCTGGGAAGCGTCGCCAGAAAGGTTCTCCAGCGGAAGCACCGCTATGGATCGGATACATGTGGCAGCAGGAGCCCGCGAACGAAATACCCAAACGGAGAGAATCGCCAAACTAACAATAATGACGAGCGCCAAGGCGGCAATGATCCAGCGCGTCGGCAACAGCCGGCGTTGGGGCGCAACCGCCAAACCGATGCCTTGGATCTTAGGCCCAGGGTCTGTAGCCGGCGGATCTCCAGCCTCAGGTTCCTGCCTTTTTGGACGGCCGTCTGTATCGACAACCGACACGTCCGCAATAAAGCGGTAGCCCCGCTTCGGAAGAGTCTCGATGAATCGAGGACTCTCAGCCGAGTCCCCCAAGGCACTTCGCAGCTTCCCGATGGCGATATTGAGCGCCTGATCGAAATCCCCGAAGCTTTCGCTGGGCCAGACTCGGCTGCGCAATTCTTCCCGGGTGACAACTTCCCCCGGATGCTCCAGCAATATCTCCAGCAGTTTCATCGGTTGCTGCTGCACTCTGATTCTCAAACCGCCTTTTCGAACTTCGCCGGACTGGAGAGAAACCTCAAAGGTTCCGAATCGCACGACGGAGTTGGGCCTTAAGGGTTCCATAGGGGATTTGGGTTCGCTCAGAAGTCTAGCACCTCGCCAGAGGCTTCCGGATTCAGGATATACGCGGAGCTAACTCATTAGCCGCCAATTAGTTAGCGGACAATGAGTTGGATATGTCAAAAAAGTCCTCAGTTAATTGACGCCGCAACGACTCTGCGCCAGAGTGGGCTGCGACCGGGGTTCGAGCTGATTTCAGGGGAAATCCAATGAGGCTTGTTGGGCTTGGCTCACAAGAGATGGTCCGATTCGGGGCTTCGTCCTCCCAGGACGATCAACCGTTCGCAGGGTTCGAAGAGTTAGCCATGCCCCTGTTCGATTCCCTTTACAACTTCGCGCGCTGGCTGGCGCAAAATTCGAATGACGCCGAGGATCTCGTACAAGAGACCTATCTCAAGGCATTGCGCGGTTTTGCGTCATTTCAGTACGGCACCAATTTCCAGGCATGGATGTTTCAGATACTAAGAAACAACTTTCTAAGTTCGTGCTCAAAACTCGAGCGCCGCATGACCGTTGCGATGGACTCGGAGGAGGACGGACCTGAACTGGCAGCTGATACGAAAACTCCCGAAACGATTCTAATGAATCGCTTTAATTCCCAACTGATGCAGCGCGCCATCGACGATCTGCCGGTGCATTACCGGGAGACCCTCCTTCTTTGTGAAGTGGAGGAAATGTCGTACCAGGAAATCGGGGAAATATTGTCAATCCCGATCGGAACCGTTATGTCGCGACTGGCCAGAGCCCGGAAGGCAGTTCGCGAGTCGGTCCTTAGCGATCCGAGCGCACCATTATCGAGAGGGTTATCTCATCCCGTTGAAACGCGCTAGGAGGAGGAATAGCTTATGGCGGCAACCACCTTGGCAAGAACCTTGAACCCTCCAATATCTGAACTGCGATCGGCCGCAACGGAGCGGATTTTGGTTATCGAGCATGATGGCGCGTTGCGTAAGATTCTGGAGCGACTTTTCTCCTCGGCAGGATACGTGGTCGATATCGTCCCTGACGCCGCTTGTGGTTTGGAGAGACTTCGCCAAGGAGTACCGGCCGCGGTGGTCCTCGATCTACCGCGACCAGGCTCTTCAGGGCGTGATCTTTGCAAGAAGATTGCGAATTTGGTTCCTGGTCTGCCTCTCGTAATTCTTAGCGGAAGTTCGGACGCTGCGGACAAGGTCCTTCTCCTGGAAATGGGCGCCGACGACTACGTGACCATACCGTTCAGCCCACGGGAACTTGTTGCGCGCCTACGCGCGTTAATGAGGCGTGCATCGCGCTTCGGTCCGGAGGACGTAGACGTATACGTCTTTGCGGACGTGATGATGGATTTTTACAAAACCGAGATCACCCGTCGCGGCCAGAGGATCGCAGTTACTCGAAAGGAATTTAAGACGCTGCAGTTCTTTGCAAAGAACGCCCAACGCGTGATCTCGCGGGAAGAGCTTCTCAACGAGGTTTGGGGTTACCAGCACTATCCCTGCACGCGGACGGTGGACAACCATATGCTTAGGTTACGACAGAAACTTGAAAGCGACCCTGCACACCCGTCGCATTTTCTTACAGTGTACGGTCAGGGCTATAAGTTCCTGCCGTAAACGCAATCACCCAAGGTCAAATCTACGACGCGGTCTTAAACAGTTTCGCAAGACTATCGATGTCCGCAGCACTCGCATCGCCGATCACGAAATAGCGAAGCCCGGCTTGACTCCATGTTTCCACGTTGAACGGTTGTTTCTTTGAGACGGGATTTTCGTCCAGCCTGGCTGCCAGTGAGCGTTCCTGGAACACGAACACGGAAATATGGTGCTTCCGCACATCGTAAATGAGATGCGCGCCCGGCGTTTGATCAAGATAAGTCATCCGGCCTCCAAGCAGAGAGAATTCTGAGTTCTGGAGTTCCGGCAAATTGAACGCGAAGGGGATTTTTCCCTGGAACCAGGGCTTCACCGTGTGCCGATCGGTGGAAATCACATCCACCGGAGACGAACTGGCCAGCGTCGCGACGTGCAAGTCTGCAATCTCGCTAAAAACCTGATCTTTACCGGATCGAGTTCCAAGATAGACTGAAGTCAACGTCCCGACCACGATAATGGCGGCTGCCGCCGCAGCAAACGTCCATCCCAGACCAAAACTGCGCCGCGGTCTTGAAGCAATCTTCTGCTGCATCCGCTTCCGAAACTCAGCACTGGGAGTATAACGTCTCCCAGCGGCTTGAATCGAGCGCTTCATCTTCACGCGCGTAAGGGCATCCCCCGAGCAAGAGGGGCAGCTACGCACATGAGCGTCGAAGGTGCGCATCTCTCCCTCTGGAATCTCACCGTCGAGGTAAGTGTCGAGTTTCGCCTTCCAAGACTCACAAACCATAGGTCACCATTTCAGTTCACCCTTTTGCAAACTGTTCCTGTAGGCCACCGCGTAGGGCTCTTCGGGCACGGGATAAACGCGACATCACCGTTCCCATCGGGATGGCAAGTGTGGCAGAGATTTCCTGATACGACATTTCTTCGACTTCACATAGCAGCAGCACCTCGCGATAAGCGACGGGCAGTTGCTCCAGAGCCTGCTGCACAAGCCGTCCATCTGAACGCTGCAGCAGGATGCTCTCCGGCGTTTCCTCGGCTGCAGGCAAGGCTTCCTCTTCGCCCTCAAGATCGAGCTGGACAGTCGAGGTTGCCTTTAGTCCGGTGCGGGAGGTCAGGAACGCATTTCGCAGGATCTTATAGATCCAGGCGCGAAAATTCGTGCCTTTCTGGAACGAGGAAAACCCCTTAAGTGCCTTGACATAAGTCTCCTGCACGAGATCCTCAGCTTCCTGGCGGTCATGCGTCAGCCAGCAGGCAAAATTATAGAGTCGCTCGAAGTGAGGCATGGCTAATTGCTCGAACGACTCCGATGGCAGGTTCTCTCCGACATGCACACAAGGGTAAACGAGCGGACGATCGTTTTATTCCCATAGTCCACGAAAAAATACCACGGAATAAAACCGAGCGCCGTCGGTTCTGCACAACGAGTCACAGAGAGCGAACTGGAGACACCGAGGGAACGATGGTGCGGAAGAACCACAATGCTCTTTTAGCAATTCCTTTAGGAGGAATGAAATGAGAAACAATCTGAGAATGCTTGGTTTGGCGCTGTGTGTGCTGCCGATGTACATGCAGGCCGCAACAGGACAAGATCTGAAGCCGGTCTATCAATCCGCGCAAGGGCAGAACACACGATCTGCAGACCCGATTCCGGCGGGCACCATTCTTCCTGTCAGCTTGAACACTGCCTTGCGCTCGGACAAGAGCGGAAGCGGAACTACCATAATCGCGACGGTGATGCAGGACGTGCCGCTGGGCAAGGGAGAAACGCTACGTAAAGGATCCAAGGTGACAGGCCATGTGGTCGAAGCCATCGCTCCAGGAAAAGGTTCTGACGAATCAAAGATCTCGTTTCAATTCGACCAGCTACAGCTTGGAAACCAGACCATCCCGCTTACCACCAACCTGCGCGCAGTAGCGTCAAGGTCTGCAGTACTTGCCGCTACGCCTGAGCTCACGTCGCCCGATTATGTGGACGAGCAAATTCAAATCGGAGGCGACCAGATTTCTTACGGCGAGGGCGGGCCGGTAATGGTGGGAGAGCAAGTCGTGGGGAAATACACCAGCCAGGGTGTGCTGGCCAATGTTGACCAGAATTCGGGCGCGCCAAGCGGGGGCATGATCGAAGACAATGCCCGTCAGCAAGCATTTTGGCTCTTCTCAGTGAATGCCCGCGGCGCATACGGATTTGGCGACCTCACAATCCTCCAATCCGGACGCACCGAGCCGCTGGGTGAAGTCACTTTGGCCTCCAACCGGAAGGCGGTGAGAGTCGACAAGGGCAGCGCGATGCTCTTGCGCGTGGATGGCAGCGGGCCCGAGTCGCTACAGGCTCGCACGATTCCTTCGCGAGAAGCGGGGCAATAACAAGTTCGCGGGTTGCGGCAGAATTAATTCCGTCGTTCGCCACAGCCCGCGATTCATTCCTCAAGCCATGGAACCACGGCAAGAGAAGTTTCTTTAGGCCAGCCTGGAATAAAAGATCAGAAAGTCTGTTATCTCCACTGAAACTCATGCAACTCAAAATTGGGGAGAGATACACATGAGACGAGTAGGAGTCGCATGGGCTGGATGCAATGATTTTTACTTCGTTCCGCTACTACTTATCGTAGCGTGTGCGAGCCTCACCTTCGCGATTGCTCTCTCCTTTTGCGCGGGGGTGGGGATTTTTTACTGCTCGCACGAATTCAGATCGGAATGAAGGCGTAGGGCAAATCTGGGAAGAGGCAATGGCGATGGTTAATCCTTTCGACCCTGAGACGGTATTCTTGGCTAAGCATGCTCAACATGTCGTACTGATCCATTTTCCAATTGCACTGTTCATCACGGCAGTGGCATTCGACCTTATCGCGCAATGGACGAAGCGCCGGGGCTTGGCGCAGGCAGCGTACTACAACCTGCTGGCGGCGGCGATTTCGACTGTTCCGGTTCTCGTTACCGGAGTACTCGCCTGGCAGTTCCAACTCGAGGGACAGAAGCTGAAGGGAATTCTATTGCTGCACCTCGTTCTGGGGTGTGTTTCGACAGTGATGATCTGGCTGGTGTGGTCGGTGCATTTCAGCGCTCGAAAACGGACCGTATACCTGCCGAGCTACCGCCTGGTGCTTGAAGTTCTGGCGGTCGCTATCGTTGCCTTGACGGGGCACTTAGGCGGTTTTGTGAGCGGTGTGAATCTCCCTAGTTAGGTGTTCCGACGAGATCTCGACCAGAAATGCATACAAGGACAAGGCAGGCATTGGACGGTAATAGCAAAGAGTTCTCTATGACGGTAGACACAGAACGTAAATCGCGGCAATCCTCGATAAGCACGGGCGAGGTCGAGTTGTTGGAGTTCCTTGCGCAAAGGCGCGCGTGCGACGACCGAGATCGTGAAATCGCGTGTTCCGACGTCAGAGCATTGGCGCGAGGAATCAGGAATGCGTTGCTGGCGGTAACTCCGTTGTGGCTAGCGCTCGGCTTGTGGTTGGCAAGGTAACCCCTTTACCAAGAGCCTGCACAGCTTTTACTTCCCGCAGACAATTCGTAGACAACTTGCAGACAACTAACGACTTATCTCGAAGAGGCCTGGAATAAATACATTCCCTGTCAGTTATCAAGACTGGCAGACATCCGAAGTCGTCTGCTTGGGAAGCAAAATCAAACTTAAAAGGAAAAACAATGAAGAAAACTATATTCCATACGATCGCTGGACTATTAGCAGTTGGCCTGGCGTTTGGCGTCAACTTCGCACAGGCCCAAGCCGGCACTCTGGATCCAGCCTTCGGCGACGGCGGCACGGTTACCACCAGCTTCGCCAATGGTTCCGCAGGGGTGGGTAGCTTTGAACAATCAAACGGCGACATCGTGGCGGTCGCTCAAGTCGACTTTGTGGACAACGGAGGCACTGGAATCGGTTTGGTGCGCTATACCTCTACCGGAGCGCTGGACACCACGTTCGGCACGGATGGGATTACGAACACCACATTCGCCGGCTTCACCTTCGACCCATTCGGGTTTGCGGTGGAGAAGAATGGCGACATCCTGGTCGCAGGAGAGGCCATAAGCAGCGTGGGGCGTATTGAGTTCGGGCTGGCGCGTTATACGTCCAACGGCATTCTGGATGCTACGTTTGGAAGCGGTGGCCTTGTGACCACCGTTGCAGGCACACGGGTCGACGTTCCCACTGCCATGCTGTTGCAACCGAACGGGAAAATCGTGATGGCCGGCTTCGAGGTTGCTCAGGAAGGTGTTGCTCCGGGAAAGATGTCGATGGTGCGCTACAACTCCAATGGCAGTCTGGACACCACGTTTGGTACCGGCGGAATCTCGCTGGTGACCGACACAATCACAGGACCTGATGCGCTTGCGTTGTTATCGAACGGCGACTACCTGGCCGTGGGGCAGAATGGGACCGGCAAGACAGGCATAGCCGTGGAGTTGAACTCCAAGGGTGTGCTGCTATCGAAGGTGACGACGGGAACATTGACGGCGGCCCTTTCGTCCTCGCAGAGCTGCTTTTCTCCGACCATTTTTCAGGCGAACGGCGACTACATTGTGGCCGTGACGAGCTGCACCAACGATTCGCAGTGCCGGGGACACAAGATCGGCGTGAGCCGCTTCCTCGAAACCGGGAAAGTGGACACAAGCTTCAACGCCAACTCCTTCGAATCGTTCGACCCGCCCGCGACGACTTCAATGGGGACGGCAATGGCTCTGCAAGCGAATGGGCAGATCGTGGTCGGCGGCTTGATTTCGCCAACTCAAGGCGGCATGGCGCGGCTCGACGCCAACGGCGAGCTGGACCTCACCTTTGGCACCACCAACTCGTTTGGCGGGTGCTGCACGGTGACGAGCGACCAGACGTTCACTGGTCTTCTGATCCAGACCGATGGGAACATTGTTGCTATCGGAGAACTCGACGGGGATCTAGCATTGGCTCGGTACCTGGCGAACTAACGGCTGATGAGTAAGAAGCCGTTTCGTCAGAGCGGCCTACGCAGGTCAATGAAATTGTTCTTCGAGCAAAGCATTTTCTTGGCCTGCGTTTCTCCTTCGACCGGCCCTGTCGGGAATAAAAGCAGCTCGGGCGAGTTATTAGACCGTTAGTAAGGGTTGTAAATCCAGCGAAAACTATTCAGGAGGAATTGTGAAATTTACGCTTAGCGCAATTATGTTTCTAGGATTGTCGGTTGCCATGCTGCAAGGCGAGCCGGCACACGCACAAACCGAACCAGGTTCGATTTTTCACGTAGTCCCAACGCCGAACGGGAACCAGTTTAACAGCAGCATCTTTGCTGCATCGGCATCTTCTCCGACCGACATTTGGGCGGTAGGAAACTCGACGATGCACTTCAACGGCACCAAGTGGACAGCTTTCCCAGCGCCGTTGATTAATGGTGAGCTTACCGCGGATCTCCAGGGCGTCGTCGATGTTTCACCGACGCTTGCCTGGGCTGTCGGGAACGTAACTCTAGGGGCCAACCCAGGGCAGATCATCGAACAATGGAACGGAGCGAAGTGGAGCCTGTTCCCGAACCCTACGCTCCCGCCGAACTCGCAGGCGGATTTATTCGCCATGGCCTCGACCTCGGCCAATGATATTTGGTCGGTCGGCAATCTGGTGGCGGATGGGCTAGCCTTCAACCTTTTCGAGCACTGGAATGGCACATCATGGACGGTGACAGAAATACCTCAGCCCATGAACAATTTCCAGTCTCTGTCTGGCGCGTCCGCCGACGCTACGAATGACGCCTGGGCCGTGGGATCCCAAGACACATTCGGTGCAACCTTCGCGATGCATTGGAATGGCACGAACTGGAATGATATCTCAACTCCCAATGTAGGCAAGGGTCGGAACCAGTTGAACGCCGTGCTGGCGCTGGCCCCGAACGATGTGTGGGCGGTAGGCTTTTCCACGCCGGACGCTCCTCCGCAGCAGTCGGCCACACTGACCTTGATCGAACACTTCGACGGCACTAGTTGGACGGTGGTGCCGAGCCCGAATGTGGGACCGCAGAGTGTCAATCAATCGAACCGCTTGCTTGGCTTGACGGCGAATTCGGCGAACGACATTTGGGCATTTGGTTCCTTCTTCGCAGCTGACGGATCGGGGCACCAGATGACGCTGCTTTTGCATTGGGATGGAACTAGCTGGTCAATTGCTCCCAGTCCTAATCCCACGAAGGGCACGTTCCTCGATGATCTCCTGTTTGCTGGGGTTGTCCCCTCATCGGGCAATGTGTGGATCTTCGGAAACGAGGATGAGGGCTCTCAGGGCGGCATGGGTACTTTGGCTATCCACACCACGACTGGAGATTAGTCTCAGCTTCCAGCTTCCAACTGCCGGCTGAAAGGGCGGGGCAACGATGCCCGCCCTTTTTTGCTGGGCTCGGCGCGGACTCCGAGCCGCTGCGGAGGGCGGCGCCGCACCGTCAATTCAGCCATGCGGTCTTTCGACTTTAGGGAAGCCGTGGCGCTCTCCGGACATCCGCTGGAATTTCTGGCTCCTTTGACTTTGTTCGGGAATAAAAGCGATCCGCGCCAGTTATCAACTCAGAACGTTACAAACCACGGAGGACAAATGCCCGACAAAAAGCAAGATCTTATCGATCAGAATTTACAAGACCTGAATAACGATGGAGTCGATCGTCGCGGGTTCCTGAAGTGCATGGCATGGGCGGGTACAGGCCTGGTCTGGACCATGGCTGGAGGCATTCCGGTGTCTCGGGCATTCGCCAAGGGCTATGGCAAGAAAGATGCCGGCAAAGGCGCGGACTTTACTTTTGTACAGATCAGCGACAGCCACATCGGATTTAACAAGCCGGCCAATCCGGATGTCACGGCTACCCTGCAAACGGCAATCAACAAAATCAACGCGATACCCAATAAGCCGGATTTCATCATTCACACCGGTGATCTGAGCCAGCTCTCGAAGCCAAGTGAGTTCGATACGTTGGACCAGGTCTTAAAAGGCGCATCCGCAAAACAAATCTTCTTCGTGCCCGGCGAGCACGACATGCTGACCGACAACGGCGAGCAATACCTCCAACGCTATGGGAAAGGCACGAAGGGAACAGGGTGGTCGAGCTTCGATCACAAGGGCGTTCATTTCGTTGGTCTCGTGAATGTCGCGAATCTAAAAGCCGGTGGCATGGGGTCGCTCGGTCACGAACAGCTAGAGTGGCTGGAGCAAGATCTTAAGGGCCGCTCTGCCAGCACTCCGATCGTGCTCTTCGCCCACATTCCTTTGTGGACCATCTATCCGGATTGGGGCTGGGGAACCGACGACAGCGAACAAGCCCTGTCTTACGTCAAGCGTTTCGGTTCAGTGACGGTGTTAAACGGACATATCCACCAGATCATGCAAAAGGTGGAAGGGAAGGTTTCGTTCCATACGGCGATGTCGACCGCCTTCCCTCAACCCGCGCCGGGAACCGCTCCCTCAGCCGGACCGATGAAGGTGCCGGCCGACCAGTTGCAGCGGGTGTTGGGTATCACTGATGTGAACTACCTAGTAAGCGGTCACAGCCTCGCGGTGGTTGATTCGCCGCTAGGCAGCTAACTCAGTATCTGATCAGCAGCAAAGGAAACGTGCAGTAAATATCGCATATCGAGGTTTAGAGAGGAAAATATCATGACAAAGAACAAGCTTTGGATTTCGGGCGTGGCGGTGCCGGTACTGATTGCGATCATGCTGTTGGCATTGTCTTCTCGCGTCACTGCGAATGCCGAACCTTCCGCGCCAGCAGCGGCGGTGAAAATCGATAATTTCGTCTTCGGGCCGCAGACGATCACCGTGCCCGTCGGGACGACTGTTACCTGGACAAACGTTGACGACATTCCTCATACGACCGTGAGCACAGATGGCGTGTTCAAGTCCAAGGTGATGGATACGGACGAAAAGTTTTCCTACACGTTCACCAAGGCTGGTACGTATTCGTACTACTGCTCGGTACATCCGAAAATGACGGGCAAAGTCGTAGTGCAGTGACCTCAGGCTTCTAGAAGGCGCGGGCAGCGCGTTACGGAACAACGCGTTGCCGCGCCAAGTGCACGAATATGACTATAGACTCGGCACAATTCGCAGTGAGGGAAGTGGCAGACGATGACCTGGATCTTGTCCACGCCGCCAAGAATGGGGATGTTGCCGCTTTCGAGCAACTCGTAAGCCGATACGATCGCAAACTTCTCCGAATTGCTCAAAGTATCACGCACAACCGGGAAGATTCGCAAGATGCAGTTCAGGAAGCATTTTTGAAAGCCTACCAAAACCTGACCGCATTCCGCGAGGATTCCAAATTCTCAACCTGGCTCTTTCGCATCACCGTAAACCAGTCGCTGATGAAGCTGCGCAAGCAACGCACCACAAGAGAGGCGTCTCTGGATAAGGATTTTCAGGCCGATGGTGACGTGCTTCCAAAAGAGGTCGCCGACTGGGCTCCTAATCCGGAACAGCTCTACTGGGCGTCTGAGTTACGAGACATCCTGATCAAGTGCCTAGAAGAGCTAAACCCAATATTGCGGACGGTCTTTGTGTTGCGGGATATCGAAGGACTCACTATAGAACAGACAGCAGAGGTGCTAGAGGTGAGTCAGACGGCAGTGAAGGCGCGGCTGTGGCGTGCTCGGCTGCAGCTTCGCGAGGGCCTGAACAAGTACTTCAGCAAGCACACGCACTCGGCGCGAGCGCAGTTATTCCCTTCAGGCAGACCGACAGGCCGGATTCTCGGCCTCTTTGCCGAGTGCTTGCGCAACGCGATGGAGAGGACTCACTCGATCAATGTTGCCGAGCCTGAGATGCATACGGCGACTCGTACGGCAACCACCGAGAATATTGTTCGTTGCCTCAACCACGTTTGATTCGGAGTGATATCGCCAGCCTGTGCCACGCAGTAATTCTCCTCTCCACACTCCAAGCGATGTTCCGCTACGTTTAGGAGATCTCGAAAAAGAGTTGACAATCAAATGACATCCCGTCCGTATCTCGCCCTCAATTGCCGCGTCTAACTCTCACACGTTGTGAAAACAGTTGATACGTGAGGCTAGAGACACAACTTGTGGAATAAAGTCTTACGAGCGCGGTTATCACTGATGAACATGTAACACCATTTCAATAGGAGAAATCATGAAGAAATCATATTTGACAGCTGTACTTACTCTGGCTTGCTTGCTTGGGGTGGGCGTAAGTGCCCGCGCTCAGGACACCGAAGGAGTTCGTGTGAACGTTCCCTTTGAGTTCGTCGCCGGAGGCGCGACCCTGCCTGCGGGCACCTACACCGTTGGCCGTGTCTCGGTTGAACCATATTCAACCATAGCGATCAGCAGTTACGGCCATGGCGCGCTTGTTCTCCCAATCGCTATCGATGGACCTCGTACTGAGCAGCCAAAGCTTAGCTTCGAGCATGTGGGGGGCAAGTACTTCCTGAGTCAAGTTGATACGCCGGGAGGCATCTATACCTTAGCGTTACCGCGGGCGATGGTTACGCTGGCACAGATGAAGGATCAAGGTACCCTGTCCTCTGGTGGTACTAACTGAGTCGAAAACCGTATCAAGATTCATACGGCTGTGGGGGGAGTTCCGGGATAAGAAGTAGATCAGCCTACTCGAATTTCCCCTTCCGCAACAACGCTCCACGGTGGAAAAGGAAACAACGATATTCGGCAACGTCGTACAAATCATAAAAAAAGGTTAAGGAGGACAACATGAAAAAAGCACTCTTGTTATTCGGTTTGCTCACGGCGTTGACGGTTCCGTCAGGGTTGTGGGCGCAGCAGGCCGGCTATTCCCAGACCAACCTGGTCTCCAATATTGCTGGCGTAGGCAACACCACTGACTCTCAACTGTCGAATCCCTGGGGAATTTCTGTTATTCCCGGACAAGATTTCTGGATTGCCGACAATAATAGCGGTGTTTCCACGCTCTATGACCAAAACGGCAACAAAGATATTGGGCTGATCGTGACCATACCGGGGGCCTCAAGCAATCCAAACGGTAATTGCAGCCCTGGTTGCCCGACGGGAACCGTGGCCAACGCCAATGGCACGTACTTCGCCGGCGGCTCGTTCATTTTCGACACCGAGGACGGCCTCGTTGTCTACTGGAACGGTTCCAGCAATACCGGGATTATCGGTAAGGACAATTCCGCCAGCGGCGCGGTTTACAAAGGTCTCGCCCTGCTGGGCACCAACCTGTTGGCGGCCAACTTCAACAGCGGCAAGGTAGACGTCTTCGATTCGAACTACTCCCTCACTTCTTTGGGCGGTACGTTCACCGATCCAAACCTTCCCGCTGGTTTTGCCCCCCATGGCATCCACGTTATCGGTAGCCAGGTCTACGTCGCCTATGCGATGCAAGATATGCCCAAGCACGATGCGGTCCCCGGCGCTGGTGCTGGGCAGGTGGATATCTTCGACACAAACGGCAACTTCGTAAGCACTTTCGTCGCCGCCGGCACCAAGAATAACCTCAACGCGCCTTGGGGCGTGGTGCAGGCTCCGGCCAGCTTCGGAACGTTCGCCAACGACATCCTCGTCTCCAATTTTGGCGATGGAACTATTAGCGCGTTCAACTCGCAAGGTATTCTTGAGGGCCAGCTCAGCGACTCTTCAGGCAATGTGCTGGTCAACCCCGGAATGTGGGATATGGTGTTTGGCGGAGGTGGCGGTGCCAATAACGATCCAGGCACTCTTGGCACTCTCTATATCACTGCTGGAGGCAGCGCCGGCCAACCCAATTTCCCGGCCGGAGGAAGCGGAACGGCTGTGTTCGCCAGTGTTGTTCCTGTGGCCGCAGTCGGCGCTCCAGGTTTCTCTTTGAGTCTCTCGGCCCCAAGCGCAACCGTCGCTCCGGGCGGTTCGGCTAACCTCATAATCAGCGCCGCCGGGGTGGGAGGATTTAACAGTCAGATTTCTCTTGCATGTACCGCGCCCTCTGGTCTGACCTGTTCTCTCAGTCCTTCAACGATCTCTCCCGGAGGCACTTCGTCCTCCACCTTGACCATCTCTGCAGCATCGACTCCTCCGGCTGGCGGATACGGCGCCCTCCGCATGCCCGGATTGACAGGTATGCTGCCTGCCCTGGGCCTGTTCGGAACCGTTTTCACAACTCGCAAACGTAAACCGCTCACCCGCAAGAGCATTGGGTGGATGAGCCTGCTGGGCTTGCTGCTTTGCGTCTCCCTGTTCGCCCTGGGATGCGGCAGCAGCAACTCCAACAAACCAACAACGCCTGCATCTGGACAGGCCACCGTAATGGTAACAGGGACCTCCGGCTCTCTGAGTCATTCCAGCACGGTAACAGTCACTATCAACTAAAACAAAAGCCTTTGCGAGGGCGCACTCGGTGCGCCCTCGCCTATGGGCGATTTCTTCACCAAGGTTGATTCGGTTGACTGCCAAGAAGCGCAAAAGATGCCGGGGAGGCAAGAGTGGTGGAACTAACGTCTTACGGACTTACAGGGTTGAGCGTAGTGCTGGTTATGGCTTTCTGTTTTGCCTACCGTAATGAGCTCCCACGGACACGCGAGAGGTCCTCGTACGATCTAATCAACAACCCACATCTGAATGATTCTCCGCTTGTCGAGACTGGGGCGCGAAGCCTGCGGTTCCGAGAGGAGGTCGGTAAGCAACAAGAAACTGCCCCGGCATCCTTGCTGCAGAAAACATCGACGCCTGAAACAGGCTCGGGCGCCATTAACGCCGATAATGTTCAAAGCGATCGCGGGCGAGTGGAGATTCTCCATGGCTGACATGGCTGCTTCCGTATTGTCATTACACACGAGGTCCATGCCACTGCTCGCTCATCTGGAGGAGTTGAGAAAACGAATCATTTTTTCAGTCCTTGGAGTACTTGTCGGATTCATCTCGTGCTGGTCCTTTGCAGATCGCATTTTCGGCTTAATGCAGCAACCCATTATTGGGGCGCTGCGCCACCACGGCCTCGGTGGCGGGTTGGTGTACCTGAACCCAACTGAGCCCTTCAATCTCTATCTTGAAGTGGCGCTTGTAGGTGGATTATTTATAGCCTCTCCCTTTGTGTTCTATCAGCTCTGGCTGTTCATCGCCCCCGGACTGTATCGCAAGGAAAAGCGGTATGTTTTGCCGTTCTTACTAAGTACCGCCGGCCTGTTCATAGCCGGGGGACTTTTCGGTT